>Ga0181533_1003501_pt1 | contig 16985 bp, 14 predicted proteins | sample PEATcosm2014_Bin_45_FD_119772 | JGI IMG/M metagenome (GOLD analysis project Ga0181533, IMG submission 119772) | Peatland microbial communities from MTU Mesocosm Facility, Houghton, MI, USA - PEATcosm2014_Bin11_60_metaG | ecosystem: Environmental > Terrestrial > Soil > Wetlands > Peat | place... | reverse complement strand
GCGCCAAACGCATACACCATAAGATACACTTCAATCTGTACCGGGCTCGTATATGTCGAGAGCAAGAGGAATCCCGCCGTGACCAGTATTGAACCGAGGTAGAGGAACGGCTTCACGCCGCGCGCGCGCGCTCAATATTCCATTGACAGAAATTGGGGGTCGCACTTCAGGCTGAGAAGTTCAAATCCTCCTCTTTCATGGATTCAGAGCTGAAAAAGAGGGGGGATTCTCAGCCTCCTTGGCTCCTTTCATGGGAATTGCACACACCTTTTTTTCACAAAAGTTGGCTGCGGGGGCGTCTGGGATGAAGGGAGAAGTCGGGATTTCGGCTGCTTGCCGTCGGATTCCACACTGTCATCGGCCACTTCATATGACTCACGTTGACGAGCGTCTATGACTTCTTTTCATCCAAGTTGACGAACTTGATGTCTTTATTGATTTCTTCCCATTGGTTCATGAAACCCGAGGATTCCTTGCTTTCGGGTTGGTCGCTCCTGTAGAGTAGGCCAATCGTTTCGAGAGTCCCATTCGTCGTGGCTGCGGACATTTCCACCACTATGGGCTGATCTTTCCATTCGGTCCTCTTGTCTGGATGATCAGGATCGATGGGTCCTGTCGCCCTGTCGAGGTAGTAAGTGTAGACTTCAGCAAAGTCAAAGATGAGAGTGGCCTTGCTCGTCCCGAAGGGCTCAACATGTATGGGTATTGAACTATCGAAGTTTGTGGGGCGGTTTGATAGCGCCCCTGCCTGCTTGAGTCGGCCGCCCAGCGATATGGCCCCACGTCCCAGAAGTTTCTCGCCAAGCGGATGAGTCTGAAGGCCTGGGTAGTACCGCATTCGGAGCTTGACGTCGTTGACCGAGCCCGAAGCGTTGCCGGTGTTCCGGAACAGGACCGAGCAGGCAATTCTGACATTGGACTTGGTTTCCTCGGTTGACGGGTTCCCTTGGATAGCGTAGTTCCCATTCGAGACGGTGAAGTCAATCTTGGGCTTCCCTGCTTTGACCTGCGTGTAGTAGAGGTAGAGGTTGAGGACACTGATTGCGATCGCAGCACTTGCAAAGAGGGTGGTGTAGTCGACCAAGGCTGCCTTTCGCGACCTCGCAGTGGACTTAACCATATCCCTAACGATATGGGGGATCCGTACGGATTCATAAGAGGGACAATGGGTATGAGTAAGGGTAAGGATCTTGTCTGACTCGAAAGAAACAAGTGCCAAAACCAAAGCCTACCTTGACCCTTCAACGTACTATTCCTCTTCCTCGAGACTCTGGCTCCTCTACAATTTTGGACTTTACCGCCGAGAGATCCTGCTCTTTGTTGTGATTATCTTTGGGGCCGTTGGCGACTACCTTCTCAACGCCTCTTGGCAAGAGGCGGTTACTGTCGCACTAGTCTTGTCGTTCCTCGGCTTCAACGGAATCGGTCCGACGGAGGCGAGCAGGGCTGCCAGGGAGTACACTTCTCGGGGGCAGCCCCTTCCGAAATCCTTCACTGACCTTCAGGAATGGTTCTCTTCCTCGTTCGCCCCGATGGGGATAGCCGCTGGGGTGGGACTGGCACTTGTAATCTACGGATGGTCCAACCCGCCACAGCTGTTGTTTCGTGATTTTCCTACGACTCAGATTTTCGCTTTCGTCACAAATGTGTGTATAATGAGTTCAGTTTCGGCTTGGTCGTGGAGTTACGCCCTGAAGAAGATCGCTCGCGGGGAGTTCAACAGGATTTGGGGCGGGCTGGTAGTCCTGATTCCCCTTGGCCTGATCTCTGCCGCTACGGCAGCCATTTCCATAACATCAGGGCTAGCACACTGGCAGGACTCGATATGCACCTATCTCCCGGGAACCGCCCTAAGTTTCTACACAATCCTCTCCACGAGTTCCCCGGGTTTCATGTCGCCAGCGGGGTTCAGACGCTATAGTGAGGAATTGGAGTCAAGGACGTCCGAACTGCAGACGAGGCTTCAATGGCTAGAAACGCAGGAAGGGCGCGAAACGGGCGCTGACTACCTAAAACGCGTGGAGGCAACGAAGGCGGACCTAGTGGCGGCAAGTGCGGAGATTGAACGTGGGAAGAATGTCCTGTCTACCTATGACACGCAGGTATCAAAGGTCATTGCCCGCATCATTGCCTATGAGGCCCGAAGAGGGGAACGTGAAGCAATCAGGGCCAAGGGGCAGGTCACTAACGGTCTCGACGCGGAAACGAAATCCAAAATTGATGAGGCAATCTCTACCTTGGCCGCTGTTCCCTCTGGGGAGCCAAAACCCTACACAGGAACACCACAATTTCGCCTATTCAAGGAAGGCACCACAGTGATGAACTTCCCACTGATTCTTCAAGTCTACGGCTTTTACCTACCAACCGTTTCGAAACCCGAAGTTCTCAAGATGGCACAGGACTTCGATAGGTCAACCTACGAAGGCTATGCTCTGGCCTCGTTCGAATACTTCCTGCGTGGATACGAAGCCGCTGAGGTGGTGTGGTTGTGGAACGAGGTTCAGAACGAGGCATCAGCGAAACACTGTGCGACCTACGTGAGAGACTGCTACGAAGCAACCCGTGAGTATCTCCGTCTTGTGAAAGACCGCATGGGCCAGATTCAGATTCTGGCCGAGAAGGATCCGGAGTCCCAATACACCATACTCATCCCTACCACCACAGGTTCGGGTCCCGGCTTGGCTTCAGGCAGAAAGATCGCGGAGAAAAAGTTCGAAGTCATTAGCACCGCACACAAGACGGTCGAGCCACTCTTGACGAAGTTGGGCATCGACAGTTCGGCCTGACAGCTACGCGAATCCCTTTCTCCCTTCCAGAAAAAATCACATTCATGCGACCAAGACAGTCTCGGTCATACCGTTTCCGCCATATCCTTATGGCATCGGGTCGTCGCCCACGCTTGAATGAACGTCCCAAAGGCTCGATTACATCTTCAAAGACGATCCACGGTCACCTGTGGTGAACCGATTCAATTGGAGCGCGCGCGAGAGAGAGAGAGGGAGAATCGAAACTACTTTGTGTTCTTGTACTTCAGCGGGAAGTGCACCGCTTCCTCCTGAATTGCACAGCGAGGGCAGAGGTACTCGTACTGCCCTTCTAGCGGCCCCCGCAGCCTGTCGTCCTTGGTGATACAGAGCCTCCCACGCTTGTCACACATGTCATGGTTCCGTTTCATAAGACCAAGGCTATCGGGTTCGGATAAAGCACCTAACCCCTCTGAAGGCCCTTGCGGGGTCGGGGCTCGACGAAACTGATGAGAAAAGACCGAGTTGTCAAGGTTCCTGGGCTCCTTTCGCTATGTCCGTCTGTGACCACCGAAACCATCGGTCACAGGTTTGTTAGATTTCGCATGGAAGCGATATGGCGTTTCTAGGCATTTGCTTAACCTTATTTGCCTGCCATTCCATACCTTGGCCATCATGACACTGGATGAGAAGATCCGTTACGGGATGGTCGCCCTAGGCGCGACGAGCGTCGTGCTCGCTACACTAGGGGTGCACTTCAACCCGCTGGAAATAGCGGGCGGCTTCGGAGCAGGCTAGCCACCCACAATGAAGCGACGCAGGCTGAGCGTCAGCTTGCGCCTTGCCTTATTTTTAGAAGCAGATCGCCAAACTTTCCTAGAAGCTCTTCTTGGTTGAACGCCCATGCTCTCCTCTTCTCGTCGAAGAGCTTGTAGGAGATTGTGAAGGAGAGTGCGTTCGTCTGGTCCACGACCATCAGACGCACTCTGTCTCTTACGGGCCTAACGGCACTCGTCACATACTGGTAAGCCTCCACCATATTGTCCAACGGAAAGACGAATTGGGCCCAGTAATTCTCCCCACCGGCTTCGGCCCAGAGAAAGGGCAGTGAATTCGACTTGGCCATGAGTTCCATCCTCTCCACTTGTGAAAGGCCTTCTGCCAGCATGTCAATGGCAAAGTATCTGTGCGTCCTGTGCAAGGCTTTCTCGAGTTTGAAGTCATAGCGGGTGCCCATCCAGTTGAGAGTATACCCTCTTATCAGACGCCTCTGCTTTACATGAGTATTGTAGTGCCAAGCGAGCTTCTTGTAGCCGATACCGAGTTTCTCTGCCATTTCTTTGATGGGCTTGGTTGCATCAATTCTGAGTTCCTTCACAATCAAGAGGTCCGTATAATCGAACCTCTTCCTCTCGGAGGGCTTGTACTCCCACACTTCCGGTCTACCTGGGTTGGACCAGTCGAAATCCCACCTCCCTGTATCGAAGTCATAGAACTTCGCACGCATCGGCACTGTTCGGAACCAGTCGAACGCGAGAATCTTGACGCACCTGAAGAGGCCTTTCTCTTCCAGGGCCCGTAGGAATTCGGAATACTGGCCCACGAACTCTTCTGGAACGCTCGCGTTTACCATGTAGCTTCCTTCAGGCATCGTACGCTCGAATCCTGCCACGTAGCAAAGATCACTCATCGCGATCAGTATGGACTGCGCGTAGCGTTCATACTCGGCCGCGAATTCGACGATGAAGACAATCCGCTTTAGGCCGAGTTTCTCGTGGTCGATCGCAGCTTGAACCGCTATCCCCTTGCCTAGGATCTTCTCGTTGTACCTGTACCTGACCGATTCCTTGAACTGCCCCAGCCTCCTGGAGATTTCCGGAATCTCGGGCCCAATCTGTGTAATCAACTCTGCAAGTTGGACGGTACTTGCATTGGCCTCCTCGGTTCTGACCTTGGGTTCTAGGACCAAGTCTCCTCCCCCGCTGATGTCGTTCGGCCGTTTATTATCCGAGATAGGATGGTTCCCGAGCGCAAGACGTTCGACGTTGCAGCTTCCCTTATGCTGGCACATTTAAATATTCCATAGTTCTCAAAGTAAATATTCCATGGAACCTTATGCTGGTAGGGGCCTTTGAAGCCTGACCTCAGAGAGCAGCAAACAAAGCTGGCAATGCTGCTGCAGGAGCGTGGTCCGAGGATCACGGAGATCGCCAGGGAACTGGGGGAGAGTCCGGAGACAGTTCGCTACTGGTTCAACCACAACATACTTGGGCGTCACAAGGGCATCGCGTATCAGGCGGTTCCGGACTACGAGGGACTCGGGTTCAAGAGGATTCGTGCCGTAATCGACTTCGCCGACGAGTATCTCCCCCACGCCAAGGACATCCTCGTCGCGATGAGCCGGCTCTGCTTCCTCTCCCACTATGACCGGGCCTTTCCCAGCGGATATTATTCGATCATGCTGTTGGTGCCATCCAAGCACGAACGCCGCTACGGCAAGCTGCTGCAGGAACTGGAAGATATCGGCATCTTTCGTCTCCTAGAGGTTGACCGCTTTGATTGGATACGCACCATGCCGATGAAGGCGCGGTACTTCGATTTCGGCAAGGGAAGGTGGGACTTCGACTGGTCGGCTATCATGAACGAGAAAGGAATGATCGTTCCCGCAATCAGCCCGAACGGTTCTATCAAGTACGATTACGAGGACCTTCGAATTCTCGAGAAACTACAGGTCGACGCGACCAGATCGCTGGGGGAAATCTCCCGGGAACTGAAGATACCTTACCAGCAGGTGTACTATCACTTCGGTCACATCACTGACGAGGGACAAATCTCACTCTACAGGATTGTGTGGCCCTCGACGGGACCTAGAAGCCAGGAGGAACTGAAGGCATGGCAGCAGCACCATACCCACATGGGGCTCCAGTTCGTGGTTAGGAACTCCACCGAGTCAGAGTCCCACGAGCTTCTGAACAAGATTGGACGCCTGCCGTTTAGTTGGGCCAACGGCGGGGGCGAGGGAAACTTCCTTTCGGAGTGCGTTATTCCCCTCGAGTACTATTCAGAGACACTCCAGTACCTCTCGGAAGTGCTCCAGGATTCGAGGGGAAGGACCGAGTTCAACATCGGCGACCAGGCCAATGCCCTGTCGTTCACCATCCCGTCGCACCTGTATGACAAGGAAGCCGAGGCCTGGGCTGAGGGCGCCGACGACGCCCTTGCCAGGTTCAAGAAGCTGGTTCTGACGGTCAAAGGCAAGAGGTAACTTCCGGTTGGGTTGACGTCTCGGGCATCAATCGCTCGGGGTCTGTGCTTTCCAGCCTAGGATTACACTCAGTTGGATTCTGCATGAGAAAGAAGAGGATTCTCTCGCGTAATTGATATATACTCTGAATCCATATTCCATGGGTATTTGGTAAAAATCCAATGGAATCTGGGAAGCTAGGACGGGCGGACGGCGCTGTGTTCCCAATTCTGGTGTCCTTCGAGCCGTTAAAAGATGGATCTGACTTCACTTTCGTGTTCGGAGAAGGGGAACCGCTCGAATTATGCGAGGAATGCGGTTCTCCTCTTGAGGCCGGTTCCTGCAACAGTTGCAGCTCAGGGCCAAGGAACGGGACCAGCCCTGTTGGTGCAGCTCCCTTGGACAGGAGGGAGCTTTCCAGAGTTCTTGGGCGAAGCGTGGGGGCCAGGGCTCACGGCTCCTATGTCCTTTCCATCCAGCAGGAGGAAGGCATGGCGCCCCTGAGGAAGCAGATCGAAATGCTGGTCGAGCAGTTCAACGCCTCTCCCGAGGTCAAGGCAGCGGCGAAACAGAGCGCCGAGAGGCTAGCGGTCAGGATCATGGAAGCGCTCGGCCCCACCAAGGCTGCCATCGCCTCGGTCGCCCAGGTCTTCATCGGTCAAGGAAGGCGCCTGGCGGAGGTCAGCTCCTGCATCTCGAAGGTACATCCCGCGATGGACAGACTGAGGGACCTGGTCGTCGAGGTCTACCCGGCACCCGCAGGCGAGGTCAGGGTCCTGGTGGACGGCAGGGAACGGCCCTCCAGGTCGTATTCTGACGGGCTCTACCGGAAGCTAAGGATCCCGCTATTTGCATCGGACGGCAACGCGCACGTCGAGCTGAGGAACGCCAGGCTCACTTGCAGAGGGTATGACGCCAAGAGGGTCGAGCCCCTGGGGCCTTCGGAATTCCGGGCAAGGGCTGACGAAAGCAACTTCGAGCTCTTCAAAGTGCTGGAAGAGGTGAAGCTCTCGGGGAACTCGGCTGGGGCCGGGGCCGACCTGAGTGCCATGCTCAGGAAGTACTCCATCTCCAAGCTACCCCTCACAGAGAGGCTATTGAAGGAGGCGGGCCTCCTGCAGCAGGTGAGCGCGGAGTACGCGAGGCTCTACGCCCATGAGGTCGGGAACGGCCGGGGGAGGTCTCCCAGGAAGCTAGCCGAGGAGGCCCTAATCGACGCGTGTGAGGAGTTCGTCCCGGCCTACCTGGTCAGCTCCCTCCAGCAGAAGTACCACCTGAAACAGTCCGGGTTGCGCTCGTTGGTAGTGATGTCGGAGCTGGCAGCCTGGCAGGGATGAGCCATGCCCGCCCAGCTTACCACGATCCCGCTTAACCTAGTCCAGCCCCATCCGAAGCTCGCCTTCAGGTTCGCCTATGAAGTTGCGGGGCTTACCGACTCGATCAGGTCCGCAGCCGACGAGAACACGCCTAACGGCCAGCTCAACCCCGGCAGGGTCGTCCTCAGGCCGGACGGCGAAGGATACTACGTCTACGTGGGGGTCAGGCGGTACTATGCTCTGAAGCTTCTCTACGAGACGACAAAGGGCGAGAGGTTTGGCTCCTATACCGCATACATCGACATTGGCATGACCGAACTCCAGATGTTCGTCAAGGCCAAGAGGGAGAACGACGAGGAGAGGGGAGAGAGGCAGGGGCTATCGGTTCTCGAGGAGCTGTTCGGGATAACCAAGATCAGGGACTCCATCACCACCGAGGGGCTCGACAAGTGGCTGAAGCGCCTGGTCGACGTCGCAGACAAGCTCACCGAGCAGAGGTTTCGGAAGCTCTACGAGATCGAAGTTGCCTCTCGCTTCAAGTTCAGGCTCCCCCATCTGGAGCGTCTGTGCGGGATTGAGAGCGAGCGGGACCTCTTCCTGACCGCTGCGACGGCGGCGGGCTTTGGCTACAGAGGAGACGACATGGACAGAGCGTGGGAGGACAGGAAGGCCGCGTACGCTTTGGACTGGTTCAGGCGGGTCTTCCCAGACTTCACGCCCGGAGACTCGCAGGCCAGTGGGGGCGGAAACTCGCAGAATGATTCGGTCAAGAAAACGAAGCCCAAGGCGAAGCAGGAGGTCAAGGGCCTCGAGGTTCACGAGAAGGGCGTGATCACAGTGCCTTGCCCGAGGTGCGGAGGCGTGCACATGGTGGAGATGAAGGGGAAGATCGAAGCCACCCACGTCCCAGCCGACCCCGGAGGGGAGAGCAGGACCGAGGTCACCGAGAGCGTCAGCAGGGTGAACTGCACGTGTTCCAGTTGCAATGGAGAATTCTTCCTATTCGTGAAGCACATCGGGGGAAGGGGCTACGCCGTGGAGCCGTCCGCGTCCAGGAAGTTCAGGGAGCCGCGGGAGACGGTGGAAGCCGTGGACCTCCGTTTCGACCACGAGAAGAACGTGTGGCAGAGGATAGTCGGGGACAAGATAGTCGGGCCTTTGACCTTGAACGGCGGCACGGAGAAGCAACGGGGATGAGCTGGAGGTTTGCCAAAGAGTAAGCGGAGGGAGGAGCTGGCCGTCCTCATAGGCTTGGAGGTCCTAGCGGAGGGTGTCTCTTTCGACTCCCACGACCTGAGAAAGCTCCCCTTCCAGCCCGCCCATGTCACGAGGGTGCTCAGGGCCCTCCAGAATTCCGGAGTGCTTGAGCGCATAAACGCGAGGAAGTACCTGTTCACCGACGAGTTTCAGGGCCTCCTCAAGAGTGAGATACTGGCGAAGACGCCTCGAAGCGGGATACTCCAATTTCCAGCCATGACCATCTTCGATGTCTGCGGGTGCGAGGGCTGGAGCGAGCGCGAGCTGGATCAGTTTTTCAAGAGGCTGAAGGAGCACTGGCTCGCCCTATCCCGAAAGCAGCGGGACATGATCAAGGGTTGATTATCTCCGTGATCAAGGGTTGATCATGGCCATGCTCAAGAGTTGAGCACATTTCCAAACGAAATCATGCTCAAGGGTTGATCATCCGCATGATCAAGGGTTGATCATCCGCATGATCAAGGGTTGAGCACGCCTCTCGTGCTCCGCGCGATTGTCTATGTCTTCCGTATCACGATGACCGCCATTCCCTTAGTCTTGCACCTTGGGCAGACGTCGAAGTCCATCTTGGACTCGTAGTTACAGGCAACGCAATGAGTGATCGTTGGCTCCGGGCCGCAGTCCTTTCGTCGCTGCGACTCGTTTGCTGCGGACTTCGAACGTGGCTCGTTCATGCCCAAGTATGGAGCGGGTGGATTTAACCAGGCCTCCTTGTTCAGGCGACGCCGTCTCTTTTATCGCGGCGAATCGTCTGTCTTAAGTTGAGAGCGTTCCTAGTCCTCCTGGTCAGCCTGGTCCTGCTGGGACCGGGGCTCGCCACAGTCGCCCCTCATCGTAGCGCGGCCGACCCTTGCGGTTCCTATGGAAACTGCGTGAGCTCTAGCATCACGTACACCAGGGCCAACCCCGATGACAGCCTTTACCCCAGCGACCAGTTCACCATCGCCCTTTCCATCACCCTGGGAAGCGGTTCTGGCAGTTGCGGCTCCGGGTGCTCTGAGAGCTGGTCCAGCTCTCTCTCCGGGGTGACGTGGTCGTATGACACGAGTGAGTTCACCGCTGAGACATCAGGAACCTCGGCTAGCTTCACGGTGACCGGGAACTCCACCGGCAGCTTCACCATCAGTGCAACCGCTTCGTTCTCTGTCACGATCACCACGTGCGTCACTTCGACGACCACCACAACGACGACGACCGAGGCTTCGACAGTTACATCCTGCTCGACCTCCTATGCCCAATCCTCAGTGACCACTACCCAGCAGGTCACGGTGATCCAGCTCGAGTTGCAGGTGGCAGCCAGGATAGTCAACATGACCGACAGAGCGACGGGCTACGTGCTGAGGAACCCAGACGGCTCCTTCTACAGGAACGATTCGCTCTGCGTCCAGTGGAACGCGACCTTCCAGTTCTCTGACGCCAGGAAGGACATCAACGTCAGCGTGCTCTCGGACCCCCTGTCTTCCCTCGTCCTCCTGAACTCATCATCGACCACCGTAAGCACCTTCGCGCCGGGTGATCCGGGCATCAGGCAGGGGATGTTCTGCTACAGTGTCGCTCTCAACGCTCCCTATCAGCCATACAACTTGACACTCAACTTTGAGGCGATAGACTGGCTCGGGATGTCGATAGCCCACGTTGTCATCGCCGTTCCGTTCGCGGTGGTGCAGTACTCACCTTCCTTCACCTGCCTAACATACATGGACTACAATTCGAGGAACTCGACGACCTACGCAAGGCCGTTCGTCACCCTCGTCAGGTACGGGGGGAACAACCCGGGGTATTCCTATGGCGGCGACGACAACACCGCCCCGATCATCAAAGGCAACGACACCAGGGAGAGGGCCTACATCAACAATTTCACGTTCGCGACAACAGGATGGAACACGACCCTGCGCCTTGTCAACGCGAGCATCGGCCAAGACCTCCTGTTCCAAAACCATTCTGTCTCCATCTCCTACGGCTACTTGCATAACCAGACCGAATACGACAACAAGACCTACTACCCCATGATCACGTGGAAAGACAGGGTCCAGAAGTATTACTTCATGGGGAACTTCACCGAATTCGAGGCGTGCGTCCCCGACGAAATGACATACTACAACCTCACCAGCTCGGCTTACTCTAGGGACTTCGCCGGCAGCACGACGCAGCTCTTTAACACCACCTACCTCTACGAACCGATCCAGTACAACGGCTACCTCATGTTCAAGTTCTACAACGCCGACGGCAGCCCTGACCTCTCCGCGAACGTGACTGTCACAGCCCAGAACCCGAGTCCTCTCAACGTTTACCTCATTGGGAGGGTGAAGAGCACCTTCGGGAACGATTCTTCCGTGCTGAAGGCGTTCGAGAGGGACCTCTACCCTTCAAACTCCAGGATGACCCTCAAGCAGCTCCAACCCAACCTGAACGGGACCATCACCTACCTTGTGAACCAGACGAACCTAGCGACGCTGGCGGTCAGCACCTTCCCGTCGTTCAACATCACCATCTCCAGCGAGCTGAGCGGGGCCTCGTACCAGTTCACCAGCCAGTCGCCCTTCATGACCGGAGCGACGACGACCCCGTGCACAACCGCGCCCCCGCCGTGGCTGACGTGCAAGGAGTTCTCCTATGACGTTCCGGACAGGCTCAGCCTCTTCCTGGTTAACGGCAGCGCTCTCCCGTCGCTGCCTTTCGATAACGCGACGGCATACTACCTGGATCCGCTGTACGAGAACCTCATCCTGCCCTTGAATTCGACGCTGTCCGTGAACTCGACGGCATCCCAGGGCCCCATGGACTACGTGAACTGGTGGGCCGCCTCTCCCGTCGGCGCGATAATCAACCCGGACCTGCCGATCACGCAGGAGCCGGGGCAGCTGACGAACCTGTACCAGTTCATCTACGGCCAAAACTCCACCGTCTTTGTGAACACGGAGGGCGGAGGCATCGGGCTGCTGCCGCCAGTCTCACAGGGCAACACATACCAGCTCACATTCGCGATAAACCCACAGAGTGGCGGGGTGACGAGAGTTTGGGCCGTCGACAGCGAAGGGACTACGCTGACAAACATGTCGCTCTACCCCACGACCCCGAGCATCACCTCGTTCTCCCCGCCAGGCCACTTCGGGTTCTACACCGCAGCCATACCCGTCGTGTATAACGGAACGATGACGGTGACCCTGGTGAACGCCTGGGGCGCGAAGACCACCATAGCGGGGATTCCGGTGATGATCACCGTCTCATCCCAGCCACTCCTGTCCTGGAACTTTGGCGTTCTCATCACGGTCATCCTCTTGGGGATTGGCGCCCTCGCATCGCTGCTGGGGTGGAGGGAAGCGCGCCGAAAAGAGGCCTGAGCTCTCAGTCCCGTTTTAAGGTCGTTCGGCCCCTTTGTCTGGTTTGTCCGAGGCTCAGGATAGCAGCGTCTGGTGGCGCATCAACTCCAGGCTCGAGGTCGAGAGCATCCCCCTCTTCGGATTCCATTTCTCCCCCAGGATGCTCCTGCTGACCTTCCTCTCGCTGATCGTCGGATTCGTAGTCTCTGCACCGATCCCCGTCACGGCTTACAGGGTCGCGGTGCTGGGCATCTTCACCCTTGCAGGGTTCATGGTCTCTTCCAAGCGGGTGAAGATGACTCCTCTGGAGCTTATCATCCTGTACCGGTTCACTCGTTACAAGGCCGGGTCGAAGCCGGCCGCGGCCAAGCTGGCCGAGCCGGAGCCACCGAAGGACGGCCAGGAGGATGTCGACATGCTCCCAATCGAGGACTTCACGCACCCCACGCCTTACAGCGTCAGGGGAAGGCTGCGAGTGGCGAAGTCGACGAAGCTTTCGCTCTTCCTTGACTCGCGGCTGCTGGACGAGTACACTGTCACGCCGACTTCATCTCAGTACTGGTTCGTCTACAAGCCAGAAGCCAAGGACATCGGGACGCACGATCTGACCGTCAGGGCCGAGGGCTTGCCCGAGCCGGTCTTTCAGAGGTCCATCGCCGTCTCTCCCCAGGGGAAGGAAATGCTGCTCGAAGAGGTGAAGAAGTAGATAGATGGCCAAGTACAACTACGAGCTCCGGTCGATCAACTACTGGACCCTTTCCCCGGAAGAACAACAGCGCGTGAGAAGGGGCTTCATGAGCTTCCTTCACTCGCTCGCCGAGCCTATCAGCTTCAGGGTTCTGAGTGACGTGAGGGAGGTCGACGTGGGCGGGGACATCTGGAACAACCCGTACAAGAGGTTCTTCATAGAAAGCGAAGTGTCCTTGGAGCCGGCGATATCCTATCTCGGTGCGAAGAACGTCAGGGTCCCTTCCGTCCCCTCCCTCGACATCAAGACGGTTCTTCCTCTCATGATGGTCGATTCCGAATCGAACCTCGTGCAGGTGTTCAACGTCACCAACCTCAGCGGGAGCCTCGGGGTCGGCTTCCTGACGAGCCTGTACGACATCGCCTACGAGGTCAGGGTCGGCCTGGAGCCCGTGGACCAGTACGCGGCAGGCAAGATCGCGCGGGACCATTACATCTCGGTGGGGACCAGCCGCTGGATCAGGGCGAACGAGGGCCGGGCGGCCCTCGAGGAGGAGGAGCTCGAGTACGCACGGTCGAAGCTCGCGGCAGAGCTGATAGCGGCCGGAAGGGAGCGGTTGTTCAGGCTGAGGTTCAACGTCGTCCTCAGGGCGAAGGCGCTCGACGAGCTGCGCGAGAAGCGGGAGCGGATGAACCAGGTGCTGAAAGGCCTGCTGATGTGCCAGGTCGACCACCCGAAGTACCTCCAGAAGCCGCTCTTCACGGGGAAGGGGCCCGGATGGGCCACGGGACGGTGGTTCTATCTGTCGGGTTCCACTGCGACGTCGTTCTTCCCCTTCGCCGGCCTCGACATAGTGGACCCGATGGGCGTGGTCGTGGGCCAGAACGGCCAGACCGGCGCTTACATCGTCTACGACTTCTACGACAAAGAGAACTTCAACGTGTCTATCATGGGTTCGACTGGGTCGGGCAAGTCCGTCCAGATCAAGTCGATGACATCCCGCCTTCTGTTCAAGAATCCGGATGCGATGATGTACGTCTTCGACGCCATAGCCAGACCCGAGTACTCTGTCGGTCCGGACGGCACATACGAGAATTCCTTCGCTGGGATAACGAAGAGCGTGGTGCACCACTACAGGCGCGATGAGGGCGCGGGCCTCGACCCGTATTCGGTCTTCCCGGAGAAGAGGATGGCGACCGACTTCATCGCTTCCCTCACGAAGTTGGACGAGGACCCCGAGCTGTACGCTGACCTCGCCGTGTTCGAAAAGGAGGTGAACAGCGTCGGCGAGCTCCTGCAGAGGCTCGAGAAGGAGGTGGCACGCGAAGAGCTGCCGCAGAAGAAGCGGGACAGGCTCCTCCTGCTCCTGACGAGGCTGCAGGCGAACCTCGACCCCTACCTCTTCCTCTTCGCCGGCGAGATGAAGATCTACGACAGGATGGTCTTCGTCCTTTACGACATCCCGGACGAGAAGACGCGGGACGCGGCCGCCTTCCTCACCCTGTCGGCCCTCTGGCAGCAGGTCAAGAAGACGCCGACAGAGAGGAAGAAGATCTTCGTCCTGGATGAGGCGTGGGCGTTCATGCAGAAGGACCCCTCCACCGGAAAGATGTACTTCCCTCTCGCGGTGAAGTACATCCCTGAGATCGCGAGAGACGGGAGGCACTACCACCTCCTGTTCGTGGTCGCGACGCAGCTCGTCTCAGACTTCTTCGGCGTCGGCGACAAGGAGGGCCCGGGGAGGGAGGTAGTGGAGCTCTGCGCGACGAAGTACCTGCTGAGGCAGGATCAGAAGTCGGCAGCCGACACGCTCAGGGACAAGTTCGCCCTCAGCGAAGACGAGAGAGACGCCATCATGAACGCACGCCCCGGTGGCGGCATACTGGTGACGAGCGAGGGCAGGATCCCGTTCCATAACAGGCTCGGAAGCCTTGAGGAGAAACTCTTCTCGACCACGCCGAGAGACATGAAAACTTGAGCCGCCCAAGGCTGAAGGGCGCGGGGTCTCTAGCCCGCGCGTTTTAAGCGGCAAGCGACCTTTCACTCAGTCGATACGGTTGGGCATCAAATCGGCGTTCGGTTTGACCGCGAGAGGGTATGTGAAAGCAGCCAGGGTGTTCGCTCTGGTCCTGATCTTGTCCTCTCCGTTCATCATGGTCGCAATTGCCCAGACCGCCCCACCACCACTATCCAGCACTTTCTCAGTGATGGCCTATGACGTCAGCGTATCTACCCCTTATTCCATTTACGTCCAAGCATCGGGGTCGGTTGCGTTATCTGGCCCTTCCACCTGGTCAGGAGGACCAATACACTTCGGCGGGTGGGTAGACGTAAAGTACATTCATGGAACGTTCCCGGGGAACGCCAATCTCACTCTGTCTGCCAGCGACTTCACTCCATCATCGCTGGCAGACTACCCGTCAACCAGCGAAGCCACTTTTTCAGTCTCCGTGGTGGGGGCTGTCGCTTACGACGCTAGTCTGGTGTCAGGTGAAATTTATGCCTACAACTCGGCAGGCCAGGTCATCGGGGAGAGCCAACCGCTCTCTGCGAACAGCGAAGGCGGGAACCCGACCTACCTCCTCGCGATTCAGCTGCCCCTGATCAACGACTCGATGCTCGGGGCCACGGTCCCCCCGACCGACCAGGTCGGAAACCCGAGCCCGGTGATTCCCGTCAGCGAGATCTACAACTTCATCCTTGTGATAGCGCTCATTCTCGTCGGAGTGGGCGCGGCCTTCATGCTCTTCACAGGGATGGGCGGTGACAAGGAGAAAGGCGGGGGCCTCTCCGCCGTCCTGATGCAGGTCGTGATCAGCGTGGTGATCATCCTCGCCTTCCCCTATGTCTACGACCAGGTTGCGCAGCTGATCAACTACATGTCGCAGACGATTATAGCCTTCCCCAATTCCCCAGCATACTACAACACCGCAATACAGAGCTTGTGGGGCACGGCCACGAAAGGGGGCGGCTCCTGGGACTCCATCATTACATCATCGCTGATAGATTTCGCGGTCTGGGTCATGGAGCTGATCGCCTACCTGATGGTCTACTTCCTGGGCACCGTCAGGATCCTCCTGATTGCGGTGATGGTCACGGCGTTCCCTCTGGCGGTCGCCCTGAAAATGATCCCGTTCACCAAGAAGCTGAGCCAGATGGTCGAAGACACTCTCTTCGGGCTGATGCTGGCCGCAATCATGTCTGCCATAATCGCGGGGGTGGCACTCCAAATAATCAACGGCTTCTCCGGGAGCTGGTTCCAACAGGCAATCGGCCCCTACCCTAACTGGGTGGCCATGGCGGCGATCTTCGCGATTGTCCTGATGCCCACCGTCTTCGCCCCCCTCACCGCGACGCTGATGCAGACCGTCTCGCAGACTGCGATGACAGCGGGTGCGGTGGGAGTCGCCGTGGGGACAGGAGCGGCCGCACCCGCAGCCGGGGGCGCCGTTGCCGGTGGAAAGGCGGCATCCGGGGCCATGAGCGAGGCCGCGGCCGCAGGCAAGGGGCTTGGGGGTCAGCTCACCGCTGGCTTGAGCTCATTCGGCGGGACGTTCGCCCGCCTCGGGGCGGCGCCCGCCATCAAGAACGCCGCGATCGTTGGGGCCACGGGCTTGGCGGCCGCCGTGGGCGGGTCACAGGCATCGAGGGCGATGAGGATGGTCATGCCGCAGACCACGGGTGCGGGGGACGTGATGAAGACTCACGCAGCGGAACAGCAGGCGGCGAGCGACCAGCAGTTCATTGGCCAGGCTGGCGAGGCGTTTGGCGGCACTATGCCGATTCTTGCAGGAACTCCTGCACCAGGAACTCCTGCACCAGGGGGCCTCAGGGCATTCGACCCTGGCCAAAACGCCCACCCAGAAGCAGTTCAGTCTCTGCAGCGGCTCGCCCGCTCGGATGACTTTGCTGGGGCGTACAACTATGCCTATGAGCACAGAAACGCTTTCGGTATGAAAGATATGTCTCCCCCTGCGTCGGTCTCACCAGAAGCAAAGGCGGCAGTCGGTGCCCGTTTCATTCAGACGCTTCGCCCGTACAAGGATGACGAAGCCACGCTGGGCCGCATTGTAACAAACTTGAATGCGGCCCATACTGGCCGCGGTATAGCAGAATCGCAATTTTAACGGGCAGGCAAAGAGACGCGTAGTGATATTGAGAAGTCAGACGTGGAGTTCCCCGTAACGCGCGAATAGAGGGGCGAGGAACTTTTCACAATTCTTCAAGCCCTGCTCCACTTCTTCCTTCGAGTGATCTACCATTTCACCACGTGCGATTATTTCCAAGTCTTTCCGGAAGCAGTCGGCGTCCAATTGAGTCACTTCTATGGCCTGCTGAATGGTCCACATGAACTCGTGGCAGTTTGTGTTGGTGATGAACTCCATGACGGGATTCCACGTCTCCCAGTATCTCTCG
>Ga0181533_1003499_pt1 | contig 16990 bp, 17 predicted proteins | sample PEATcosm2014_Bin_45_FD_119772 | JGI IMG/M metagenome (GOLD analysis project Ga0181533, IMG submission 119772) | Peatland microbial communities from MTU Mesocosm Facility, Houghton, MI, USA - PEATcosm2014_Bin11_60_metaG | ecosystem: Environmental > Terrestrial > Soil > Wetlands > Peat | place... | reverse complement strand
TAAACAAAATATTGTTCAGCTTAATACCATTCTCTGTAACAAAGTGAATGCGTTGGAAAATATCAATTTTTTAACAGGAACGAATTTATTCAATAAATAATTCCCAATTATATGATCACTAAATCTCTTAGAAAAATAACGAAAATGAACTTCCGGATGATCAGTATGACAGTATTTTTATTTGGTGTTGTATTATTTATTCAAGGGTGTGGAGAAAAAACGGTACAAACGGATGAAAATGAGAAGTATGTAATACCAGATTCATTATTACGTACGCTGGAAATTGATACAGTAAAAAAATGTCCTTTAACAGACGCTATAAAATTGACCGGCATCGTAGATTTTGACCAGGATAAGCAGGTAAATATATTCTCATTAGTCAGCGGTAATGTAGAGGACATTAAAGTCCAGCTTGGAGATTATGTCACATCAGGGCAAGTGCTTGCAATTGTAAAAAGCAGTGAAATGGCAGGGTACGACAATAATTTAGTGATTGCAGAGACAAATGTCACTTCAACAAGGAAACAATTAGATGCCATTAATGATTTATATAAAAGTGGGCTAGCTTCCACATTGGATGTTACCAATGCACAGGTAAATTATGACCAGGCTGAGTCACAATTGGAAACGGCAAAGAAGATCCTTAAAATAAATGGCGCTAGTAATAATGGTGACTATATTATAAGATCTCCGATCAGTGGATTTATAGTTCAGAAAAATATCACAAACAACACTTCCGTACGCGCGGATAACAATACAAATCTATTTACAATATCTGATCTGAGAGATGTATGGGTACATGGAAATATTTATGAAGCTGATATTAATAAAGTACATGTTGGCGATAAAGTGGAAGTAAAAATCTTATCCGACCCCGACAGGGTTTTTACGGGGAAGATCGATCAAATCTTCAATATGCTTGATCCCACGAGTAAAGTTATCAAGGCAAGAGTGATCTTAAAAAATCCTGATTATGTTCTAAAACCACAAATGTTTGCCAGTATTACGGTCATAAATTCCGAAGGAAGGCAGTCGCTTTGCGTATCAAGCAAGGCGCTGGTTTATGATCAAAGCCGATATTATGTGGTTGTTTATAAAGGGAATGGGAATGTCAATGTGGCTCCTGTTGAAGTACTAAGCACTTTGGGGGATAAGACTTATCTTAAATCAGGTATTCATGAGGGTGACAAAGTGATTGCTTCACAGGCACTACAGATTTACAGTGAGTTAAATTAATTATTAATTAAGTCGAATTAAATGACCAGGATCCTAAAATTTATTCTAGCGTTTTCATTAAAGAATAAGTATTTTATATTACTTGCAGCAATTGCTTTGGTAATAACCGGAGTTATTACGTTTAATAATATGCCGATTGAGGCATTTCCCGACGTAACCAATACTGAGATAGATATTATCACCCAATGGCCCGGGAGAAGTGCAGAAGAGGTGGAAAAATTCATTACAATTCCTGTTGAAATTGCTATGAATCCAGTTCAACAGAAAATCAGTCTCCGGTCTACGAGTATTTTTGGTTTATCCTATATAAAACTCATCTTCGATGACAATGTCAAAGATCCTGAAGCAAGGCAACAGGTGATGAACCTTTTGCCCAATGCAAACCTACCTCCTAATGTTACGCCGGCTGTTCAACCGCCCACGGGTCCTACAGGGGAAATTTTCAGATATACTTTAAAAAGCACCTTTCGCGATGTGAGAGAGTTAAAGACCATGCAAGATTGGGTGATTGACAGAAGATTAAGGGCAGTACCCGGGGTTGGTGATCTTAACAGTTTCGGAGGGAAATCAAAGGCTTATGAAATAGAAGTAAATCCCGGCAAGCTTGCATCCATGGGTATCACCCCACTGGATGTGTACACGGCAGTACAAAAGACGAATATCAACATAGGCGGGGATATGATAATTGAGAATGATGAAGCTTATGCAGTTCGCGGAATAGGTCTCCTTAATGATGTGAATGAAATTAATAATATTATTATTCAGAATAATAACGGTGTCCCCTTATTGGTGAAAGATGTAGCGACCGTTGCGATCTCCAATCTACCCCGGCTTGGCTGGATAACCAGAAGCGATGCTTCAGTTGGTTCAAATGGCAAACGCAGTGTCACTGACCAGGATGATGTTGTTGAATGCATTGTTGTAATGCGGAAAGGGGGAAATCCTGCAGAAGTTGTCAAAGAAGTAAAAAAAGAAATTGAGAAACTCAACAAATATGTACTACCGCCCGACACGAAAATCATTCCATATTATGATCGTTCCGATCTTATTTCTTATGCTACTCACACTGTTTTGCATAATCTGACGGAAGGTATCCTGTTCGTCATTTTGCTCATCACACTGTTTTTATTTAATTGGCGAACCACGATAATTGTGGCAATTATTATCCCGATGTCATTATTATTTGCTTTTATCTGTCTGCGGATGATGGGTATGACTGCAAATTTATTATCAATGGGCGCTATTGATTTTGGGATCATTATTGACGGGGCAGTGGTAATGGTTGAAGGAATGTTTGTTGCATTGACATCTAGGGTCAAGGAATTAGGGATGGAAAGATTTAATAAGATCTCTAAGATGGGTTTATATAAAACGGTCGGAACAAAAATGGGGAAAGCCATATTCTTTTCAAAAGTCATTATAATCACAGGTCTTCTTCCCATTTTCGCTTTCCAGAAGGTTGAAGGAAAAATGTTCTCGCCATTGGCTTATACCCTGGGATTTGCCTTGTTAGGCGCCTTGATCACGACCCTTACGCTTGTGCCTGTGCTTGTTTCCATTCTGCTTAATAAAAATATACGTGAAAAGCATAATCCTTTCGCACAAACTTTGAACAGGATAATGATCGGAGGATTTGAATTTTCATTTAAACGAAAAAAAATTGTTCTGATCGTCGCTGCTGGAATTATCATTACCGGTTTATTTTGTTTCAAATTTCTAGGTTCTGAATTTCTGCCTCAATTAAATGAAGGAGCTATCTGGTTGCGTGTTCAATTACCATACAGCGCTTCACTGCAAAAAGGTGTGGATGTAGCCATTCAAACACGGAATATATTAATGACCTTTCCGCAGGTCAAATGTGTTGTGTCACAAACTGGCCGCCCTGATGACGGAACCGATGTTACGGGATTTTATAACAATGAATTTGATGTGATTATGTATCCTGAGTCAGAATGGAAGCCAAAGATCTCTAAGGATGATTTGATTGATCAGATAAATAAGAAACTTTCTGTTATACCTGGTGTGAACCTCAATTTTTCACAACCAATTATGGATAATGTCGAGGAAGCTGTATCAGGCGTAAAAGGGTCCATATGTGTCAAAATATTTGGCGACTCTTTAAATTATATGGAGCAGAAACTGAACGAAGTTGAAAAAATCATGAAAGGAATTCGCGGTGTTGAAGATCTTGGGGTGATTCATAATATGGGTCAGCCCGAAATTGATGTTGACCTTGGCCAACAAAATATGGCATTGTACGGAGTAGCGACCGCCGATGCGAATTCTGTTGTAGCAATGGCCATAGGTGGCCAGGAAGCATCCACCCTTTATGAAGGCATTAAGACATTTCCAATAAGGGTGCGATTGCCTCAAGAATATCGCAAATCGGAGGAGGACATTGGTAATTTATTAGTTCCGACGCAGAGTGGTTCAAAAGTACCGATCAAATCACTGGCACAGATCACGAGGAAAACAGGAGCCTGCCTGATTTTCAGGGAAGAAAACGAAAGATATTCAGCGCTTAAATTCTCAGTGCGTAACCGCGATATGGGCAGTACAGTTGCTGAAGCACAAAGAAAGGTAAATGGGAAAGTTTCTCTGAAAAGGGGTTACGGGATGGTTTGGCAGGGAGATTTTGAAAACAAGGAGAGAGCAGAGAAACGCCTGGCACAAGTTGTTCCACTCAGCTTGTTTCTTATATTTCTTTTGTTGCTCAGTATGTTTGGGAATCTGAAAGATGCAGGCCTGGTATTCCTGAATGTTCCATTTGCCATCGTCGGTGGGATCTTTGCCCTGCTTATTTCGGGTACAAATTTTAGTATTTCGGCAGGAATCGGTTTCATTGCCTTATTCGGTATCTGCATCCAGGACGGTATTATCCTTATCACAATATTTAAGGAAAATCTGAATAAAGTCAGGACGGGTTCCGATTCATTGTTCAATGCGATTAAATCAGGGGTAAATACGAGAATCAGGCCTGTAATGATGACAGCGTTAATGGCAGCTATAGGCTTATTACCCGCAGCACTTTCACATGGCATTGGTTCAGAAAGTTCAAGACCACTGGCACGTGTTGTAATCGGCGGTATTCTATGTGCAATGATATTTTCACTATGGGTATTCCCACTAATATTTAGCTGGGCTTACAGAAGAGTTGGAAAAAGATCTTACCTGGATCATATAGGTGCAACAAAATGAAGGTAAAAACCGGGTTCTCCCATCCTATTCACGGAAAACTCCAGGCGGATCACGATATCATAATAGGTCGTAAAATCCAACCCTGCCCCATAACCGATAAGCAGGGTATTTTGAAGGGAATTGAATTGATTGCTTATTTTATTTTCATTGTAAGCATAACCCAAATCAGCGAAAAGATTAAGATATAAGGCATAAGGAATGGTATTAAATTTTGTGCTTCGCAAAAAATCCAATTTTTTAACCCTTTGCGGAAGAAGAGCAAATTTCAGATTGTTCTTAAATACGATAAAATCCTGACCATCGACGACGTAATATTCATACCCCCTCACATAGTCACGACCATAACCAAGCGCCTGTTCTAAAAAATAAACCGGTTTGGAGGTAAAAGAGCCCTTCCCTGTCAATCCTGATGCAAAGTACCACCTGTTATCCAACTGCCAGTACTTTCGCAGGTAAAACATGATGGACAAGGTATTCACATTATCTCCCAAAAAACCATTTTGAAGCAAATTGATATCGAAATAATAGCCCCTAAGCGGGTAGTAATGAATGTCACGATGATCATCCCTGAATTGATAAAAGAAACTGAAATAATGAAAATTATTTGTTGTATTATCAAAAGAGTAACCGGGAACTTTCAGGAGTGAATCAGAAAGATGATATTGATAAAAGTGTATCTCAAAAGTTTGCCTCGTATAAATGCCGGGTCTCCATAATAATTGAAAAAAAACATCCCAAAGTTGTTTTGGATAAACCTGGTCGTCTTTATAATAAACAGGTTTATTGTCCATGCTTTGTTCAATCACTTCATGATTTCTCCTATAGTCAGCACCAAAACCTATACCAATCGTCTCTTTTCTATTGATATATGGAATATTATAAGTGAACCCGTATCTTTGGTTAAAGCCAAAATGTACAGGGAAAATCAACGTCTCATTTCTACCCCATACATTGTAGAAAGTCACATTAGTGCCATAAGTAAACCTCCCCAGATCCATTGTTTCCAGCCAGGAATTAAAATTCCGATCGGAAAGGACTAAATAAGGCCAGGGCCAGATATACCATCTTTCAATTACCCTGATGATTATATTGATCTTATTTGCTGCACCTATAAGGTGTAAGGTGTCACACGTAACAAAATTGAATAATGACGTATTAAACACATTTTCACGGCTTGTTTTAAGAACCATGGTCAGGGAATCCAATCTTAGTGAATCCCCTTTCTGAAATCTCAATTCCCTTAAAATTATTGAAGGATGGGTAATTTTATTTCCAGAAAGAATAATTTCATTTATGATCACAAATTTTGAACTATCGGAACCTACTTTTGTATTCTGATGCTCTTTACCAAAACTTACTTTGCTCGTAAATAACACAACACTCAACAGGAAAAACCCCGTCAGAGATGAATGAGTAATGATGAAAGAATCTTTCATGAATCAGATATTCAAGTAATTCATCAGTGAATTTTTACAGTCCTGAATGAAAATCAGGATTAATTGGCAGAGGATATTATTCATGGAGTCCGGAATTCGAAAGTTCAAATATAACTAAGCAAATTAATAATAAATCCAGTATGGTTTAAAATGTCCCAAAGTATTGTATTCCAAAGTTGGCGATGGGATTTTTATGAAATTTATTATTGGGAGACACAACTGAAGTGTTTGTGAGTTAGTCGGAATTTGGATCAGGTCTACATCCGCCGATATGAAAAATTTGCGAACCCGTTGAAAAAAGGGAACTGATTGTCCAAGATATTCTGTTATATTTTTTACAGCCCCGGTCATTCCGCTGGCTTCATAACCAAAATCAGCATTAAGCCATTTGGGAAATCCCGAAGATCGGGGAAGAAAGGAACTGATATTGCATGAGATCCAATAGGATTGCCCGTTGTAGTCTTTTAACAATTGCTGAATAAAGTTATTTCCCAACTCTCCTGGATTATATGCCGGGTATATCGTCGGATGGAAAGAAAATTTCAAGTTGAATTTCTGCTCATCCCAGACAAGTTGCTGGCTAAGGAAAATTGCTGACCCTATAGCATTTGCGGCCAGATCACCAGGTGAAAAACCCCACTGGGAGGAAAAACCATCCAGAATCTCAATGTTCAGCATATAGAGAAATCCAAGTAAACCTCCGTAACATGCAGACTGATGCTGGTCAAGTCCGGCCCAACGATAGGTGGAGTATCCTATCAGGCTGATATTATAAGCTGTAGTAGCATGTCCACATTTATCCATTTGCTGCCATTCATTATTATCATTGAAGAAATGGAAACGGCAATGCGGATAATTTTTGTACCATAAAAAGTATAATCCGCCAAATGTGCCTAAATAAATTGCACCCTGGGCAGAAAGTACCCCGATAAGTCTACCTCTATGCACCTGGCAGGAAGCGTTATATGGCAGAAAGGTATTCACAGTCAGGAATGAAACAATCAGACAAATAATACCTTTTCTTTTCATATGACAAAGTGAAGTATTTTTATCCGACTGACCAAGTAAAGTGGAAGGTAATTAACAAAAAGTATTTTCGTATCTTTGATATCATGAAAGGTAAACTAAATATTATTTACACTTGTATTTTCCTTATCCTAAATATTGAATACTCATTTGGCCAGTATCCTCCACCTCCCGGCCATGCGGGTACCACGGCCATTTACAGGGACAGTTCCGTTTATTACAGATGGGCAACACACTGCAGTGTAATAAGAGGTTATATTGATATCGCTGATACAAATCTGACGTATGATAGCATAAACAGGGCATCATTTGGCGATCCTGATTCAATAATTGGTTACCCGTCAGGCCATGCCCTTAGTCTCGGCAATGCCGGAAGCGCTACATTGACCTTTGATACAGTGATCTCAGATCATGATGGCTGGGATTTTGCTGTGTTTGGAAACGGATTCGAGGATAATTATCTGAAAATGGCTTTTGTTGAAGTCAGTTCTGACGGTGAACATTTTGTGCGCTTTCCCTCAGTCTCATTAACACAGACACAGGTTCAGATCAGCAATTTTGATACAATTGATACAAGAAAGATCTATAATCTTGCCGGAAAATACCGTGTATTTTATGGTACGCCTTTTGATCTTTATGAGCTTAAAGATAGTGCCGGAATCGATATTCATCACATTACGACTATCCGTGTAGTTGATGTTGTAGGCGACATCCAGGATCCTTATGCCCGATATGATTCACAGGGACATAAAATTAACGATTGCTTCCCGACACCCTATAATACCAGTGGCTTTGCCCTTGACGGGGTCGGGCTTGTACATAATGCCCCTTCGTCTGCTGATGACAACCTGCATATTCCGCAGGTCAGTATTCTTCCGAATCCTTGTTCACATCAGGCCAGATTTTTTGCAGGAACATCAGCCCTGCTGCATTACCAGATCGTTGACCAGCTGGGACAGGTGGTTTATCAGTCATCATTTTCTGTCAGCACATCTGTTGATACAGATGACCTTCGGCCAGGGATTTACTTCGTGAATTTTACTAACCCTGTTTCCTTGTTGCAGATAATCAAGAAATTGGTGAAGTATTAATAAAATTACGCTTGTAAGATTTGTCTTTTAATGATTTTATTATCTGAAGATATGAGGAATCTAAATGATAAAGGACAATCAGGTTTTTATGATCTCAACCGGTTGAATCCGCCTCCGGCGGACGAGGGTCCATTCCCCGCCTCTTGAGGCGAAAGTAATTCTAATAACTTTAATACCCCGCTGCTTGCGGCGGGGTTGTTCATTTTTGTTATAACGTATTTTGGCTTTTCAAATTTTAACAGTTCATTCACCTCATTATCAGATGAAGAATCTCTGCCTCACCAGCATTTTGTTAGTCTTCACTTTTCTGACATCAAATTTGATAAATGCTCAACCGGACACAATCCGAAAAGGTGACCTGATCTATGATTTTTCATTTGTTACATCAGCAATAACATTCATCGAAACAAACGATTCTTCTATCCTGATGACTATTTCTAAGTCTGATGCAGCAAAGCATATTTTAAATCATGCCGTAAAGTTTAATTATTCGGTTCCAAAGACTTCAACCCTGGCACTGGTAAAGTTTCTTTTATCCGACTCACAAAAGAATAAGGAAATCTTACCGTTAGTCAAACGTAATTTGCAATATGCAAAGGATTCTGTGGCTGAGACCGATCTTCCGCAGAAGGAATGCTTAAAATATTTACCTAAAGGATTCTCTTACTCGGCAAGACTATTTTTCACTTTTGGATACGATATTGGTGTTGTTTTCGGGAGCAATGCCAGTGTTAACCTGGCAAGTCCTCATTTTTTAAAAAACATGCGTGAAATTAAATATTACAGCATTCATGAATTACATCATGCTGGATTTGTAAGGGAAAAAACCAATTACATGCCTGATCTAAATGTGCGAACTTATGCAGAGATGGCAAGTCTGATCGAGTATTTCACTCACCTGGAGGGAATGGGAACCTATGTTCCTTTATCGATGAGGGAACAAGAGCATGCCATGAATGATGATCAGGACTATATTGCATTACAGGATTCTTCCCTGATGAGAAAGTATGAAGAAAATTATTTCCAAATTTACTTTAGTTTTAAAAACAATCCTCAAGAAACAGTAACCGATAAGGATTGGGATAAAATTTCCATTCTATCTGATTATAAAAGGCTCTGGTACAGGGTAGGTGCCTATATGGCAGAAAAAATAGATGAAAAACTTGGAAGGGAAAAACTGGTCAGTCTGATCGCGGAACCTTCAGAAGATTTTATAAAAACTTATCTGGAGATCAGGGGTAGGTGATAATAGAAATCCCCATCAAGAATGATGAGGATTATCGAGTTGTAGCGGGGGCAGGATTCGAACCTACGACCTTTGGGTTATGAGCCCAACGAGCTACCTCTGCTCCACCCCGCACTGTAATTTTCTTTACCTTTGTTTTTTATAGGAGTGCAAAGATAGAACTTGTTTCATTGTTCTCCAAATTTCATTTATTAATGATATGGTCCATAAAGCAGGATTTGTTTCAATAATCGGGAGTCCTAATGTCGGGAAATCGACCCTGATGAATGTCCTGGTTGGTGAGCGACTTTCTATCATTACACACAAAGCTCAGACCACACGGCACAGAATAATGGGGATATTCAGCGGCGAAGACTTCCAGGTGGTTTATTCCGATACACCTGGTATTCTTAAGCCACATTACCTTTTACATAAGGCAATGCTTTCAGCCGTATATTCTTCCATTGCCGATGCAGATGTAATTCTTCTTGTTACTGAAATCGGAGAAAAATTCTCACATGATGAAATTCTTCAAAAAATAAAGGATGAAAATAAACCGGTTATCGTTGTCATAAATAAAATTGACCTGGCCGACCAGGTAAAGGTTGAAGCTGCAATAGAAGACTGGAAAACCCGTGTTGAAAATGCTGATATCATCGCTATCTCCGCGCTTCACTGTTTTCAAACGGCACTAGTATTCGATACCCTGTTAAAACATTTACCTGAATCACCTGATTACTTCCCTAAGGAGGAACTTACTGACCGTTCCCAAAGGTTTTTTGTTTCAGAGATCATCCGGGAGAAGATCCTGCTGAACTTTTCACAGGAGATCCCGTATAGTACGGAAGTAGTCGTGGATTCTTTCAAGGAAGAAGAAAGGCTGACCCGTATCTCGGTATTCCTTTTCGTGGCAAAGGAAACACAGAAGGCAATTATTCTTGGCCATCAGGGAAGAGCCATAAAAAAACTCGGAACGGAAGCGCGGAAAGATATTGAAGAATTTCTTGAAAAACATATCTTTCTTGAGCTGAATGTAAAAGTACGCAAAGACTGGCGTAATGATATAAAGGAACTGAAAAGATTTGGGTATAATCTGGAAGATTATAAATAATTGCCGAAAAAGTCATGAGCAATATTGTTGGTATCGTTGGACGTCCAAATGTAGGGAAATCAACATTTTTCAACCGCCTCACAAGTGGTCGTGATGCAATTGTAGATCCTACGAGCGGAGTCACGCGTGACCGTCATTATGGGAAATCGGATTGGAATGGCGTTGAGTTTTCGGTGATTGACACTGGCGGGTATGTAGAAAGTTCTGATGATATTTTTGAAGAGGAGATTAAAAAGCAGGTCATGCTGGCAATCAATGAGGCGGATGTTATCCTCTTTATGGTTGATATAAAAGATGGAATAACCGCAATGGATGAAGATCTGTGTAAATTGCTGAGAAAATCAAATAAACCGGTTTTCGTCGTAGCCAACAAAGCTGATAATTATAAATTATTTGATAATATTCATGATTTTCACAGGCTTGGATTTCAAAGATTATATGGTATTTCTGCCATGAATGGCAGTGGTACGGGTGAACTTCTTGACGATGTTGTAAAAGAATTGCCGGATAATGATATTACGGATAAGCTGAAGGAAATCCCGGAAGGACCCCCTCTTCCTAAAATTGCCATTGTAGGTCGTCCCAATGCCGGGAAATCATCCCTTGTAAATCTTCTTCTTGGTACTGATCGTACTATTGTTACTCCGGAACCTGGCACTACACGAGATTCTACTCTCTCATACTATAAATATTTTGATCTTGAATTCCAGTTGATCGATACTGCAGGGATAAGGAAAAAATCAAAAGTTTCTGAAAATATCGAATTTTATTCTGTGATGAGGGCAATACGTTCCATTGAGTCCAGTGATGTCTGCATCCTGATGGCAGATGCCGAAAGAGGGTTTGAAGCTCAGGATCTGAACATTTTTTCACTGATAGAAAAAAATCATAAAGGAGTCGTAATTCTTGTCAACAAATGGGATTTGATTGAAAAACAAACAAATACACATAAACATTTTGTGGAAGATATCCGATCAAAGCTGGCTCCTTTTTCTGATGTTCCTATAATTTTCACCTCTGTCATAACCAAACAAAGGATTTATAAAGCAGTAGAATCAGCGGTCAGTGTGTTCCGGAATCGTTCACGAAAGATCAGCACTTCACAATTAAATGATTTTTTTCTGCCCCTGATAAATACGACACCGCCCCCGGCATGGAAAGGAAAATTAGTAAAGATAAAATTCGTGACCCAGCTTCCCGGACGATATCCTGCTTTCGCGTTCTTTTGCAACCTTCCACAATATGTTAGGGAGCCTTATAAGCGCTTTTTGGAAAATAAATTACGGGAACATTTCGACTTCAATGGTGTACCTATTGAAATCTTCTTGAGGCAGAAATAAATTATGGAAGAGGGCGTTCGAATAGATAAGTGGTTGTGGTGTATACGGGTGTTCAAAACAAGGAACCAGGCTACACTCGCCTGCCGGTCAGGAAAGGTCAGGATTAATGATCAGTTGGTCAAGCCTTCAAGGGAAATAAAGACAGGGGAGATTATCACCATCAACCTGGATTCATTGAAGCGGTCGGTTAAGGTACTGGCTCTGGTTGAACACAGGGTAGGTGCCAAGCTGGTAGAACAATTTATGGAAGACATGACACCGGAAGAAGAATATCAAAAGTTGAGATTACCTAAAGACGCTGGATTCGGTTACAGGAATCGGGGTCTGGGACGACCTACCAAAAAAGAACGACGGGAAATCGAGATCCTGAAAAAATATCTTGGAGCATAGACAATTTCTTTTCTGCATTGTCAGATGAAGATTAAGAGAGAGAAATTCCCTGATTTGAATGACCTTGCTTTTTCCGGGAGGAACAAGGACTATGGCTCTTTTATTCTCCGTAAGAAATATCCGCGCTTCCTCCTGCTCTCTTTCCTGCTTTCATTTCTGTCTATACTCTTAGTAACCCTGATCCCATTAATAGTTTACTATTTCAAGGGTCCAGAACTGGATATCGGCATGGATGGATTGCTTTCAGCTGAATACACCTTCATTCCTTCTCCTGATGACGACCTGAGTTCAATTGCAAAAGCACTTGCCAAGCCGCAAGCACCTCCAGAAGAACAGGTCCCCCAAGTTGTTGATACAACAACAGAAGTAAAGAACAAACCGGAAGAGGTCAAAAAAGAAGAAGTCACTGATAATAAAACAGATAGTTCCGGATCATCCCATGGCCAATCTTCTGTCGGGACCGGATCATCTGACGAAACTGGGATTTATACTACTCTGGATTTTTTTCCCAGATTCCCGGGCGGAATCCAGGCTTTCCTTTCCTACCTTCGTGCCAACATCAGGTATCCTGCTTCAGCCTTAAAATCTGGTATACAGGGAGAAGTTTTGATACTTTTTATGGTTGAGCCAGATGGATCAATATCAAATGTATCCGTGAACAAAGGCATTGCAACTGAATGTGATGAGGAAGCAACCCGTGTCATCAAAAGCATGCCCCGGTGGGAACCGGGAAAAAGATATGGGAGAGCTGTAAAGGTATTGGTAAGAATGCCAATTATTTTCAGGATACCGGGGAGGAAATAAAAAAGGGGCGATGAGCCCCTTTTCATTTTATTTAGCTAAAAAGATTCTTATTTCTTTTCAGGAGCTTTTGTCCCCTTATCATCAGCACCTTTATTTGTGCAGCTCCCTGATTTTTGATTATGGGTACAGGTCTTGGAACAATTCTTGCCATTCTTATTCATCGTTGTTTCAGATTTGGCTGGAGTTGATTTTCCTTTATCCTGTGTCTGCGGTGTCTGTGCAAATGTCATACAAGTAAAAAGTATGAAAGAGGAAACTAAAACTGCAACTTTTTTCATTATGGTTAGAGGTTTAAGTTAACACTAATTGATTTAACAATACAAAAGTACTGTGCTTTTTAAATATGATTGGGTTACTAACGGTTAAATATTTGTTAATATTGTTTCCCTGGTTCTGGTTTTCACATAAGACTATTCAGCCTATTCCTTGTTCTTGGTATCAATGATAATTGTAACAGGTCCATCATTAATGAGATGAACTTTCATCATCGCGCCAAAAATACCGGATGAAACCGGCATGCCAAGATCCCGTTCCATTTGATGGAGGAACTGCTCATATAACGGAATGGCTTTATCAGGTTTGGCAGCACGGATATAAGATGGCCGGTTTCCTTTGCGGGTGCTGGCATGGAGTGTAACCTGGCTGACTACCAGGATGTCACCATCAACATCAATGACTGACCGGTTCATGATCCCTTGCTGATCATTAAAGATCTTCAGGTTAACGATCTTTCCTGATAACCATTCTATGTCCTCTGGTCCATCTTCATCGACAATACCGATTAAAACAAGCAACCCTGATCCTATTCTTCCAATGATTTTCCCTTCTGTATCAACCTGGGCATCGGAAACCCTTTGAATGACTGCTCTCATTATCTTATGAATTGTAGATAGACGATATTAATGGTTCAATGATGAAGGTATATTTTCACTCTTGTCCTTCCCTGGCTGATCTTACATCACCTTTAAGAAATAACAGCCGGAGAACAGGAGTCAGGTTTAAATGATTTGTGACTCAAAGGTATATAGTTTTGAATAAATATTCCCTTAAATGAATTGTTCATCTTGAAAAATCCTTCAGGCTCTTTCATTTTTGTCTTCAATTTATGGAGTATTGTCGTAGTTTTGCAGAAAATTTCTTCATGACCAAACTAAGCGTCAATATTAATAAAATAGCCACTTTGCGAAATGCACGCGGAGGGAATCTCCCGGATGTTATTAAAGTGGCGATAGATTGTGAACGGTTTGGTGCGGAGGGTATTACAGTTCACCCACGCCCTGATGAACGTCATATCAGGTATCAGGATGTTTACAACCTGAGACCTTTGCTTACTACTGAATTTAATGTTGAAGGTTATCCCTCAAAAAAATTTATTGATCTTGTCAACACTGTTAAGCCTGCTCAGGTGACACTTGTCCCTGACCCGCCCGGAGTACTTACTTCAAATGCGGGGTGGAACACAATAAAGAATAAAGAATTCCTGAAAGAGATCATTCAGGAATTTAAAAAGAATTTCATCCGGACTTCTATTTTTGTTGATGCAGAGAGGGAGATGATCAGGCATGCAGCGGATACCGGGACCCACCGTATTGAACTTTACACAGAATCCTATGCAAAAATATTTCCCTCTGATCCGGACAAAGCTATTGAACCGTTTATCGCTGGAGCGATTTTAGCCGGGGAATTGGGTCTGGGTCTGAATGCCGGTCATGATCTGAATCTTGAAAACCTTCACTTTTTTTATAAAAATATTCCTGGACTCCTGGAGGTCTCCATTGGTCATGCCCTGATCTGTGATGCCCTTTATTATGGGTTGGAAAACACGATTCAACTTTATTTACGTCAACTCATGGGATGACAAACCAAACTATTTTCTGCAACTGATAAAAAGAATGAAAAGAGTTTCTTTCATTATCCTCGCATCATTTCTGCTTCATACATTGAATTCTTTTGGCCAGGTCAATAGTTCTGACCTTGAGAAAAAAGTTGAAAAGATCCACCGGAGGATTCTCACAGTAGATTCACATATTGATACTCCGCAGAGATTGATGGATAAAGGTTTTGATATTTCCAAGCGGCATGATCAGCAGAAGGATCATTCAAAAGTCGATTTTCCGCGCATGAGGGAGGGAGGGATGGATGCCTCATTTTTTGCTGTCTTTGTCTCACAAGACAGACGCACGCAGGAAGGATACTTTCAGGCAAAATTACGTGCAGATGCATTATTTAATTCAATATATGCTGTATTAGCGCGGTTTCCGGAAGAAGCAGGTCTTGCAATTTCGCCTGCCGATGCATATAGACTAAAAAAGCATGGTAAGCGTGCTATTTTTATAGGCATGGAGAATGGTTATCCGATAGGGAATGATCTTTCTCTTATCCAGATATACTATTCAAAAGGGGCCCGGTACATTACCCTGTGCCATACCCGGAACAATGATATCTGCGATTCGTCTACTGATTCAACAGAAAACAATGGCCTTAGCGAATTTGGCAGAAGTGTTGTAAAATTTATGAATAAGATCGGGATGATGGTTGATGTATCGCACATCTCGGATAAATCTTTTTATGATGTGATAGCATTGTCAAAGGCTCCCGTTATTGCTTCACATTCTTGTGCCAGGGCTCTTTGCGATAATCCAAGGAACATGGATGATGACATGCTTCGGACCCTGGCAAAGAACGGGGGTGTGATCCAGGTTTGCTTTCTTAATGCTTATGTAAAGAAACACGACCCAAACACGGCAACTGTCTCTGATGTTGTTGACCACATCGATCACATCGTCAGGGTTGCCGGCATAAATCATGTGGGTATCGGGAGCGATTTTGACGGAGGTGGCGGAGTGATAGGCTGCTCTGACGTCAGTCAGATGAAGAACATTACACTTGAACTTCTTAAACGGGGTTATACAATCAGGGATATACGTAAGATCTGGGGTGAAAATCTTATGAGGGTCATGAAAAAAGTAAGTAAAATTTCAAGAAAACTGAATCCCCCATGTAATTGTTAAAGATTTGTACTAACCTGTAAAGGGGAAAGCATAGCCATTGAATACTGTGATGAACGCATTTACCAGAGCGCTTGAAAGACATGATTTCCGGGCTCTCCGTAAGATCCCTAAAAGTGATCTGCACAATCATTCTTTGATGGGAGGAAGGTTGCGTAGCATGGAGAAATTTACCGGAAATAAACTGGAAAAATTCAGGAATGGGGCACAAGGAATTCATGGAATCAATGAATGGCTCGAAAATGTCTATCGTCCGCTTTTTAATTTGCCGGGCGCCTTTAAAGCTGCCGTAGATGCAGCTTTTATACAGGCAAAATCGGATGGCGTGACTGTTCTTGAAATGAGCATGGATGCTTTTATGGGAAGGTTATTTAATATCAAGCCAGAGGAGGTCGTTTCAACTTTGACCGCATCACATCAAACGATTGCTCCTGAAATCGATTTTCGTCCCGAACTTGGATTTTCAAGGGCTCTCCCGCTCAGGACAATTCTTTCCTGCTTTGAACCATATGCAGGAATGGATTATTTTCAATCTATAGATCTGTACGATATTGAGGATATACAACCGCTTGAGAATTTCAGGGAACTTTATCGGTTTGCAAAAAAAATGGGAATGAAATGTAAAGCTCATGCCGGTGAATTCGGAAGCGCTGATTCGGTAAGAAAAGCAGTTGAGGTACTTGAACTTGATGAGGTTCAGCATGGCATTGGTGCAGCTGATTCGCCTGAGGTAATGAAATGGTTGTCAGCCAATGGGATGTTGTTAAATGTTTGTCCTGCAAGCAATATTGCTCTTAAAAGGGTCAAATCATATAAGACCCACCCCATCCGTATCTTATTTGATTACGGTGTTAAAGTTACAGTCAATACAGATGATGTGATGCTGTTCAATGTTGGAAACGCAGAGCAATACTTGAGATTGTTCACTTCAAAACTTTTCAGTGCTGAAGAACTTGATGTAGTGCGATTGAATGGTCTTGAAAACAAAAAGGTTTCTCAGAACCTTTTGACATAGATTACTTTCCCATCCCCTGGCTTGTAGTAATCGTCAATCACGGCATCTTTATTGTAGCCATTCTTTTCATAGAACAACCGGGTTGGTAAATACTTTTCCAGTGTCGAGGT
>Ga0181533_1003496_pt1 | contig 17013 bp, 18 predicted proteins | sample PEATcosm2014_Bin_45_FD_119772 | JGI IMG/M metagenome (GOLD analysis project Ga0181533, IMG submission 119772) | Peatland microbial communities from MTU Mesocosm Facility, Houghton, MI, USA - PEATcosm2014_Bin11_60_metaG | ecosystem: Environmental > Terrestrial > Soil > Wetlands > Peat | place... | reverse complement strand
TGTCCGACAAATCTTTCTTGATGTCGCTGACATCCTTTTCGACCAGACCCACGTGCTCGCCGATCGTGGCGGGCTTCGCTCCGGCCGGTGCCGGCACCGCGACCGTCATCGCGGCCTCTATCTCTTTGACCTCGCTGGTTGTGTCGTCGGTCTGCTTCTGCAGATTGCTCATCTGGCCCGACAGCGCGTCGAGCCGCTGCTGCTCGCTGGTGCTGGCGACGACGGGTGCTGCGGCGACCGTGGCCTTCTTGATCTTCTTATCCTTCCTCGTTGTCGTCGTATCCGCCCAGGCGTTGGCGTTGCACAGCAATCCAATCACTGCGGCGCCGGCAACCAGATTGATCCAGGCAGCGATCCGGGTCGTTTTCCCTCTGTCCACTCCCTCCTCCCTCCCAAATGCGCGGCTATAAGCCGCAACTTCCTGCGCCCTCATGCAGCGGGCTACGGTGACGCATACGATGAGCCGGCGAGCTTGGTTTCAAGATTCATCTCGGGGTAATAATTGAACGACGCCGAAAAGGGAATACATGAATTTTGACTTGACCGAGGCACAGGACGGGATCGCCGGACGGATGCCCACCCTGTGCGCGAACTTCCCGGACGAATACCGGCGCGAGCACTTACTGGCCGGTCTCCAGCATGCGTAAAGGCGCGATCATCGTTGCGCTCGGCGCGTTGTGCTTTGCCGGCTACGTGCTCTTCACCCTGGTCGGCGTCGAGCCGGTCAAGGTCGCCGAAACTCGCCTGGTGCGAAGCGGGGGCCGGGTGTTGGTCGAAGGCGAGGTTCGCAATACCGGCGACGACACCGGCCCGCTGCAGGTCGAAGTCCATTATTTCGATCGCGACGGCCGCCCGATCGGCAAGGATGTCGTTTCGATGGACGGGCTGCCTCGCGGAGCTGCCGCGCACTTCAAGAGTACGCCGCGTCCCGACGATGATGTCGCCGATTTTTCCATTTACCTCAATCACGGGCGAAATCCCTACGGAAACTGACTCGGATCACCCGTGAAAATTGATTAATACGACTAATTCCCAAAATAAGCCCGCTTTCCGTCGAATATTCCTAAGCTCGCGAACTCTAAACACTTTGTAGAATTACGCGATTCACGAACGTATGGCGCTGTTGAAAGCGTCTGTGCAAATCCACACAATTCCACCACCAGTACGTTTGTCTTTAAGTCATTTTGATGCTACTAACTGTAAGTGTCGAATATCACCTTTTTGATGAGGATGCGGTCAATTCAAGGATCGCGGCAAATCGACGCAAACAAGGGGAACAGGATCAATGGCACGCATCAAGGAACGCAGTTTTGGACAGGTAATTCGTGACCGCAGACGCCAACTCGACCTCACCCAGGAGGAAGTGGCCCATCGCATCAAGACCTCCACGCCATACATCGGGCACCTCGAATCAGGCAAACGCCATCCTTCCGACAAGATCGTAACGCGCCTGGCCGAAGCGCTCGGACTCGCTTGCCGTGAGCTATTTTTCCTTGCCAATCCTCGCGCGCACGCGCTGCTCAGTCCCGAGACCGAGTCCGCGGCCGATTCGGCCTGGGAGGATTTCAAGAAAAACGAGCAACTGCGCCGCGTCCACAACATTGCCGGCGACGAGATGGACGTTCTTTCGCGAGTGGCGTTGCTCGGCGAGGTGCGTTCGCCGCGCGACTTCATCTATATCCTGAACACCGTGCGCCACGCAGTTGGAAGATAGGAAGCATCCGCGGCGCTGATTCGAGTTCAAGCGCAACCGATTCCTTGAAGACGCCCGAGCACCGCCTCGGGTGTCTTTTTCTTGCGAGCGTCAAAATCGCTGCTCTGGTCAAGATTGCATCCCCAAGCCTAAGCTCCACTGCGTCATGGCCGAGCCTGCACGTGTGCGCGATACCCAGCCTGGAATTCCGCGATGGCCGCAACGCTATACGGTCGTCGCGCTATTCTTTCTCGGCACCGCGCTTTGCTATATCGATCGCGTCAGCATCTCGGTCGCGATAATTCCGCTCGCGCGCCAATTCGGCTACGACTCCACCGCCCAGGGGCTGGTGCTGTCGGCGGTGTTCTGGGGATACCTGTGGACCCAGCTCGTCGGTGGATGGATGGCCGATCGATTCGGCGGCCATCGCGTGCTGGCGGCCGGAGTCGCGATCTGGTCGCTGGCGACCTTCGTTATGCCTTTCGCAGCGGCCGTGACATTTTCCGCGCTCCTGGCGGCACGCGTGCTGCTCGGGCTGGGCGAGGGGGTGAACTTTCCGTCGATTCACAGTCTGACCGCACGCTGGACGTTGCCGTCCGAGCGCGCGCGCGTGTTATCGGTCAACTACAGCGGGATGTACGTCGGCACCGTCGCGGCGCTAAGTGCAAGTCCGTTGATTATCAAGTCTCTCGGATGGCCCGCGCTGTTTTATATTTCGGGCGCGCTCGGCGCAGTATGGGTCGCCGTCTGGATGTGGCTGGCGGCCGACCGGCCCGAGGCGTCCTCGCGCATCGGCGCCGCCGAACTCGAGCTGATCGTGTCGATGCGCACGGCAGCGCCGCGCGCGGTCCGGGTGCCGTGGGCGGCGATCGCGCGCGAGAAGGCGGTATGGGCGATCGTCGTCGCGCATTTCTGCAGTAACTTCGGATTCAACATTCTGCTGCTCTGGATGCCGACCTATTTGCATCACACCTTTGCCGTGCCGCTCGAACGTGTCGGCGGGTATTCGATCATTCCGTGGATCGTGACCTTCTTCGTCATAAGTTTCTCGGGTTGGCTGGCCGATGCGCTTATCGCGCGCGGCTTCGGCGTCGGCACGGTGCGAAAGTCGATGCAGAGCGCGGCATTTGCGATCGGTGCGATCTCGCTGATGGCAGTCCCCGCGGCCGCTTCGCCGGCAATCGCGGTTGCGATGCTCACGGTCGCAGCCTCGGCTAACGGCATCAGTTCCGCGGCCTTCGGCGTCAATCATCTGGACGTCGCCCCGACCTACGCCGGAATCCTGATGGGAATCTCCAACACCATCGCGACCATCCCCGGCATCATCGGCGTCGCCGCCACCGGCCTGATCGTGCAGGCGACCAAGTCGTTCAGCGCGGTCTTTTTTCTGATCGCGGCGATCTACGGGCTCGGGATGTTCTTGTACCTGCGATGGGCCAGCGGCGAGCAGATGATCTGAAGTCTCGCGCGCGGCGGGCGCCAGCTTTTCGCTGGCGCGGCCGACGCGAGGCGGCTATACCGTGTGCACGAACGGAAACGCGAATAATCGATGAGCCAGCCGGATAAGCTCTCGCCCTACCGATGGGTTATCGAAGTCGGGATGCTGCTGCTGTTGACCGCGCAGTCGCTGGCCTGGCTCGCGCCCGCACCGATACTCCAGGAAATACGCAACGGGCTCGGAATCTCGCTCGGAGACGCGGGCCTGATCATCTCGATCATCGCGCTATGCATCGCCGTCTTCTCGATCCTGGGCGCCGTGGTCGCCGAGCGGATCGGCGCGCTGCGCGCGCTGCTGATCGGGGCCTGGCTGATGACGATCGGAGAGGTCGCCAGCGGCTACGCGCCTGATTTCGCCACGCTGCTCGCCTGCCGCGTGCTCGAGGGAATCGGCTACGGGCTGGTAGTCGCCCCGCCGGGCACGCTCACGATGCAATGGTTCGGCGCGGGCGAATGGCCGTACATCAACATGATCAACTTCGCCTTCAGCTACGTCGGACTCACCGCCGTGTTCCGCGCGACGCCGGCGCTGTTCGCGGCGGTCGGGTCGTGGCGGATGGTGCTGGTGTGGTACGGCGCCGGATCGGCGGGCGTCGCGCTGTTGTGGACGCTCTTCGGCCGCGAGCATCGGGGCGAAACCGGCGTGGCCGCACCGGCCACGGCCGAAGCGCCGGCTGAGCGCGGGTCGGCGCTGATCGAAGTCGCGAAGATGCCCAACGTGCTCTTGATCGCGGCCGGGCTGTTCGGCGGGATGTGGGTGTTCCAGCTTTACACCGCGTTTCTCCCCGAGTACTTCCGCACCTACCGCGCGATGACGCTCTCGCAAGCCTCGCTGATGACGCAGGTGCTGCCAATCGCCGGCCTGTTCGCGGCGCTGGGGGGAGGATTCGGCACCGCGATGTCGGGACTGCGCAAGCCGTTCACCTGGCCGATCGCGGTGACCAACCTGGTCGGATGCGCCGGCGCAATCGTATTCACCAACCCGATTTGGATCAGGCTCTCGCTGGTGCTGGTCGGGATCGGAGCGGCGGGATCACTCGCCGCGATGACCACCCTGCTAATGGAATCGCCCGGCATGAATCCAACCCGGCTGGGAGCCGCGATCGGCTTCGTCTGGGCCGTCGGTTACCTCGGCGCGTTCATCTCGCCCTATCTCGGCGGCGCGCTCGCGGCACGGATTGGACTGCGCAGCGTGATGCTCGGCTTTCTGGTCTTCCAATTCCTGCCGATCGTGACGATGTGCTTCCTGCCCGAAACCGGGCCGGGCCGCGCCCGCTATAAAATCGGTGCCGCCCCCGCCAGCGAAACGCCGTAAGTTCCGCTTCGCACCGGCTACGGCTTGCGGGCCGGATGAGGCGCCACCTTCATCAACGCCGCGTGCAGCGCAGTGTTGTCCGCGACGAGCCCCTCGAGCTTCACGTGCCGCTGATTGAAACGAATCTCGCGTCCTTTGATATCGGTGATCGTGCCGCCGGCCTCGGCCACCAACGCCGCACCGGACGCGATGTCCCACTCGCTTTTTGGCGAGCGCGTAAACGTCGCATCGGCCTTGCCCGCCGCGACCATCGCGAGCTTGTACGCGACGCTGCCGGTCGGGCTCACTTTCAGCATCCCGCGGAAGCCCTGCCACTCGCCGCGCGCGGTTTCGCTGCGGCTGGCAAGCACGGTCGCGCGCTTGAGCGTTCGCATCCGCGTGACCCGCACCCGCCGCGTATTCAGGTGACATCCAAGGCCGCGAGCCGCCCAGTACATCTCGCGCTTGATAGGATTGTAGGTCACGCCGAGCACCGGCACCCCATTTTCGACCAGCGCGATCGCAACCGCGAACTCGGGAATCCCCTTGATGAACTCCTTGGTGCCGTCGAGCGGATCGACGATCCACACGCGCCGGCATTTCAGGCGGTCGTCGTTGTCCGCCGTCTCCTCCGAGAGCCATCCGTAGCCGGGGAACGGATCGCGCAGCAGCTTCTTGATTGCGCGATCGGCCTCGAGGTCGGCGGCCGTGACCGGGTTGTCGTGTCCCTTCGATCCGATTTCATAGCCGCCGCGGCGCCAATGGCCGCGCAAAATCTCGCCCCCGGCGCGTGCGGCCTTCTTTGCCAGCGCCAGCTCACGCGTCAAATCATCGGCGGGCGCATTCGCACCGAAACGCGGCGCCGCGCCGCGCTTCGCGCCGCGCTTTAGTCTCATCGATTCTTCCATCTTTCCTTCCAGCCGCTGAAATCCTATCTACAGCTCGACGCCGATTCCATCGCAGACCGGTTTGCCCTTGCTGCGGTCATGAACCTAAGATGGCGGCGGGGACCAACGAGAAACGAAACTCGCCGGCTTGGGGAAGCATCGATGGCGGTTATCGCGATCAGTCAGCAGATAGGCAGCAGGGGCATCGAGCTCGGCGAGCTCACGGCGCGGGAACTCGGTTATCGATTCCAGACCGGCGAGCAACTAATCGCCGAGACTGCCAAGCGCTTCAACGTGAGCGCCGAGCAGATGAAATGGTTTGACGTGCGCACCCCCCATTTCTGGGAGCGCAAGGCCGAGAGCAGCCGTTTCGCTGCGTACTATCGCGCGGTCTTCCTGCAAGCCGCCGCGCAAGACCGGATCGTCGTCGCCGGACGCGGCTCTGCCCATTTTCTCCCCGAAGGCGGATGCGGCGTTAGGGTGCGTACGATGGCTCCTGTGGCCGAGCGCATCAAACAGGTGGCGAAAGATGAAAAACTCGCCGGGGCCGCCGCCGAAAAGCGCGTTCGCGACTTCGACGCCGAAGTGAAGGCGCGCACTCAGAGTCTCTTCGGGCAGGATATAGACGACCCCGCGATTTACGACCTGGTTATCAACACCGCGCGCCTTTCTCTGGCGTCACACGCGAAAACTCTTGCCGCGCTCGCCGCTCATATCGATAGCGACTGCCGCCCAGAGCAAACCAAAGTGATGCGCGACGCCGCGATCGCGGCCCTGGTCAACGCGGCGTTGGTGGCGCATCCGAAAATTCGCGACGCGCAGATGTCGGTCAATTGCTCGGCGGGATGCGTGCGCGTGAGCGGTCCCGGGCTGGTGCCGCCGTGGGACGATCTCGTGATCGGAGTCGCGCAAACGATCGAAGGGGTCGCATCGGTCGAAGTCGGCGCCGAAGAAGCCCCCGTAACCTTGACCAGCAGCTAGCCGGCGGCCGCTGATGCTCCCGCATCTGCCGCCCGCGCGCTCGATCGCACTTACCCCACTGCGGCCTGCCATGCTATGTTCGCGCAATCCGTTTTAACCGATGCGCTCGCTCATCCTCTTCTTCGCCACCGGAATCTATTCCGGTTACTCCCCGATCGCGCCGGGAACCGCAGGCTCGGTCGTCGGGCTGGCCGTCGTATGGCTGGCTTTCGGCCCGCTCTGGCAGCACTCGCACCTGCTATGTTTGATTGTCTTCGCGATCGCGTTTGCGATCTCGTGCTGGATTTCCGATCGCGCCGAGAAAATATTCGATCAGCACGACGATTCGCGCATCGTGATCGATGAAGTGCTCGGCATGGCCGCCACGATGTTCGGCAATCCGCTCACGGTCGGCTGGATGCTGCTGGGATTCGTTCTGTTTCGCGCGGCCGACGTGATTAAACCGTGGCCGGCGAACCTGATCGATCGCCGCATGCGCAACGGCGCGGGCGTCATGCTGGATGATTTGGCGGCGGCGATTTATGCAAATATTGTGTTGCAGGTGATCGTCCGCGTGCTCTGAAGCTGCGCGCCTGTAAGGGGTCCTCGAAGATTGGTTGAAAATGGAGCCTAGAAAGAAACCCAAAACAGTTTTGCCTTGGTGGTGGTGGGTTATCGTGATTTTGTTCCCTATCCCGTTCAGCCCATGGTGGCTTGGAATTATCTGTTTTCTGGCTTTTATCTTCTTGATGGTTTTTTTGTTGAAGCCAGATTCAAATTAGGGCAGTACCCGATGATTCAAAGCGCTGTGATTCTTTCAACCGGCGATGAAATCACCAGCGGCAAGGTCGTCGATACCAACGCCAACTACCTTTGCGACAAGCTCTCGGAAATCGGAATCGACCTGGTCGCGGTAATTACCGTCGGCGACGTTCCCGACCGCCTGCAATGGGCATGGCGCACCGCCGTCGGGATGGGCGACATCGTCATCTCGACCGGCGGCATCGGACCCACCGCCGACGACCTGACCACCGAAACCGTTGCGCGCGTCGCGGGCGCGAAATTGGTGCGCGACGAGGCCACCGTCGAACACATGCGGCGCTTGTTTTCGTCCATCGGCCGTCCGATGCCCGACAACAACCTCAAGCAGGCGTTCTTTCCTGAAGCTGCGACCATCATCCAGAACCCCCTCGGCACCGCGCCCGGATTCAGGATGCCGGTGACGATTGGCGGCCACACCGCGCATCTGATCGTCCTGCCCGGTGTGCCCCGCGAAATGAAACCGATGATGGAAAATACGGTGATACCGTGGATCTCCGCCAATCGCGGCACCGACAAGGTTTACGCGGTTCGCGTCTTCCAGACCTTCGGGATGAGCGAGTCGGCACTCGACGAAGCGGTCGCCGGATTGATCAGGCCGGACGAGGCCAAGGTCTCGTTCCGCGCGAGCTTCCCGCAGATTTCGCTGAAGATCAGGGTCGAGGGACAACCCGGCGAAGTCGATCGCAGGGTCGAAGAGCTGTCGGGCCGGGTGCGCGAGAAAATCTCGCAGTTCGTTTACGCCGAAGGCGATACCTCGATGGAGGAAGTCGTCGGCCGCCTGTTCATCGAAAAGAAATTTACCCTGGCGGTCGCCGAATCATGCACCGGCGGGCTGATCGGACATCGCATCACCAGCGTTCCGGGCTGCTCGCAATATTTCAAGGGCGACCTCGTCACCTATTCCAACGATGTGAAGTCCGGCGTGCTCGGCGTTTCGGATGAGACGCTCAAAGCGCACGGCGCCGTCAGCGAGGAATGCGTGCGCGAGATGGCGGCCGGTGTCCGCCAACGCACCGGCGCCAGCGTATCGATCGCGACCTCGGGCATCGCGGGCCCCGACGGCGGCACACCGGACAAGCCGGTCGGCACGGTCTGCATCGCGCTGTCCGCCGGCGATCGGAGCTTGACCCGCCGCTACCAGTTCCGCGGCACTCGCGACTGGGTGAAACTGATCACCTCGCAGGTCGCGCTCGACTGGTTGCGGCGCTACGCGCTGGGTCTGCCGATCGCCGATTCCACACCGCTGCGCCGCTGATTCAGCCGGCGTGCTTGACCTCGCCGTTGGCGGCGGCGTTGGCCGCTGCGGTGAAGATATCCATCGGCGCCAGCGGCGGCCGGCGCTTGCGCTTCAAGTCCGCAAGCTCGGCCTCGGCCTTGGCCTGGGCGTTGCGCTGGCGGATCGCTTCGAGCTTGTCGCCGAGTTCGGAGCCGGCGATTTCGTGATTGACGCCCGCCTGCGCGAGCATCCGCGCAATCGACTCGCGCACTTCTTCGAGCGCACGGACGTCATCGTCGTAGGAAATCTCTTCGAGCGCACGCTGGATTCGCACTCGCGCCTGCGCGTTCTTCAGCCGCGCGATCATTCGCACCTTTTCGACCTTGAGCTTCTCGATCTCGCCCTTGAACGCGATCAAATTCTTCTTCGCGTCCTCGGCTTCCGTAGTCAGTTCGGCGAGCTCCTCGCGCAGCCGCGTGCAATCGCCCTCGAGGATGTGTTTGCGCTGAATCAGGATCAGCGCGCATTGATCCTCGTTGATATCGGCGGCCTGCCCCGCTTCTTCATCGACTTCCTTGCTCTCGGCGAGCTTTTCGCGTAGCTCGCGCTCGAGCTTGTTGCGCATGTAGATGACGCCGGCCGCCGCGGTCTTGAGCTGATGATAGCGCCGCACCCGATCCGAAATGGCGGACTCGTACACCGCCTCGGGGTCGCGCGCCTCGCGCGCCTTAATCCAGCGGCTGAGCTTGCCTCCAAGCAATTTGAAAAATCTTGATAACACTTTCCTTCTCCTTTTTGCTGCGAGCGCGATCCGCTCGTGCAGCCGACTGTTGCTAAAACTTCAGATCCAGCGCCTGACGCGGTCCTTGTAAGCGACGTAGTCCTGGCCGAAGAGCCGCTCCATCTTCTCTTCCTCCTGGGGAATCACCATCCGATCGATCACCACAAAGAACACCGCCGGCGCCAGCAGCATCGCGATCGAAGCGAAAAAGATCGCCAGTCCCATCAACGCGGTCGCAAGCCCCAAGTACATGGGGTTTCGCGTCCAGGTGTACGGCGCCTGCACGACAAGCGCGGTCGGCTTGCCATACGGATCCTTGGTCGTCTCGCGGGCCTGGAAAATCGCGGCGGCGAAACATGACACTCCCGCGCCGGCCGCAACGACCACCAGGCCGATCAGCTGATACCATCCCACCGTGCGCTCTTCGGGCAGGATGAAGTGCAGCACGAGCGTGCCCAGCAGCAGCGCGCCCGCCAGCACCGGCGGATAAATCTTCGTGGTGGAGGGCACAGTGCCGCCAGACTGCGGTTCGTTGGAGTTCATCGGTTAGCGTCTCCGTGTTTGCGCGAAATCAATTTCCGTCGGCCTTGGGCGCAAGCCCGATATCCGTGAGTGTGATCCCGAGTTCACGCATTTTTTGTTGAAAGCTCTGCCGGTACATCCCGGTTCGTTCCGCGGCGCGCGAGATATTGCCGCCGGTCGCCCGCAGCGCGCGGACGAAAAAATCGCGTTCCCAATCGCCGACGAATTTTTCCTTCGCCGCGCGAAAGGTCAGCTCCGGATCGCCGCCCTCAGCGGCCGCAGATGCGTGATTCGGCGCGCCCGGCGCGGGCGGGCTGGGGTGGCCGCCATCGGGTTCCGAGCCGGCGAAAAGGTCTTCCGCGGTGATCTCGGCGCCCGGTGAAAGGATCACCGCCTGCTCGATCGCCGCCTTGAGCGAACGCACGTTGCCTTTCCACGGCGCCTCGACACACGCGCGCATCGCCTCTGCCGTGAGCTGCTTTTCGGGGGCGGAGAAACGCCGGCAGGCCTCGGCGATGAAGTGCTGGACCATCAGCGGGACGTCTTCGCGGCGCTCGCGAATCGGCGGCACCCGAATCTCCACCACCTTCAGGCGGTAGTAGAGATCCTCGCGGAACTTCCCCTGCTCGATCATCGCTTCGAGGTCCTGATTGGTCGCCGCGATTATCCGCACGTCCACACTCAGCGGTTGATTGCCGCCGATCCGCTCGAACTGCTGCTCCTGCAGCACGCGCAGCAATTTGGCCTGGGTCTCGAGCGCCATGTCGCCGATCTCGTCGAGGAACAATGTGCCGCCGTCGGCGGCTTCGAACTTGCCTTCGCGACGCGCGACGGCGCCGGTAAACGCGCCCTTTTCGTGGCCGAACAGCTCGCTCTCGACCAGCTCGCGCGAGAACGCGGCGCAATTGACCGGGATAAACGGCTTGCGCGCGCGCGGACTTCGAAAATGGATCGCGCGTGCGACCAGCTCCTTGCCAGTGCCCGATTCGCCGCGGATCAAAACCGTGACGTCCGTAGGCGCGACCTTGTCGATGGTCTCGAACACGCGCATCATCGCGCGCGACTTCCCGACCATATTCTCAAAAGCTCCGGTCTCCAGACGCACCTGTTCAAGCAACTGGCTATGCGCGCGCTTGAGCAACTGCGTCTCCATCACCTTGCGCACTTTGAGGCGCAGCTCGTCGTTGTCGAACGGCTTGGGCAGGTAGTCCTCCGCCCCCGCCTTCATCGCTTCGACTGCGATTCGCTGCGTGCCGAACGCGGTGATCATCAACACAGCGCACGCAGGATCGAGTTCGCGGACCTGCTTGAGCAAATCAAGCCCGCTCATTCCCTTCATGCTGAGATCGGTGATGATCACGTGGAACAGGCCGGCCTTGACCTTGTCGAGCGCTTCCTCGCCCGAAGCCGCGGTCTCGACTTCGTAGCCCTCCTTGGTGAAGAGCCCCTTGAGCGCGATGACGATTCCGCGCTCGTCGTCAACTACCAGCAATCGGCCTTTCAATTGCGTGCCCTCAAGATCTCGGTAGATGGCGCAGCCGATCCAGGCGGATTGATCGGCGCGGTGGGCGCGCTACGCCCGTTGATTCCCGACGCCGGCTGCGCGGGCGTTTCGCTTTCGCTGGCCAAAGCGGCGGGCGATTCGATCGATAAATCGGCGCTGTCGCGCACCGCGTCGCTCAGCGGAATCGCGAGCACGAATTCGGTGCCGTTGCCCACCTGGCTTTGCACTTCGATCGTTCCGCGATGCGCGTCGATAACTTTTTTCGCGACGCCCAGGCCGAGCCCGGTGCCGTTGGCCTTCGAGGTGTAGAACGGGTTGAAAATTTTGGCGATCTTGTCGTCGGCAATTCCGCAGCCGTTGTCGCGAATCCTGACCACCGCCATCCCGGCGCCGTTGTTCTGGATCGCGAGCTCGAGCCGGCGCTCGCCGCTGGTCGATTCCATCGCGTCGATGGCGTTGTCGATGATGTTGGAAAAGACCTGGCGCAGCTTGTCGGCGTCGGCGCGCACGGTCGGACCACTCAGGTATGCGCGCGACACCGCCACCGAGTTTGCCTCCAGCTTGCTGCGCATTTGCGTCAGCGCGCCGTCAAGCACCCAGGCAAGATTCACGTTATCGAACTTGTAGTCTTCTTCTTTGGCATATTTGAGCAGATGCGACACGCTGCGCTCGACGCGTGCAAGCTCGTCGAGCGCGACCTTGGCGTATTCGACGTTCTCGTGCGAAGTCGGGTCCTCGCCCATCTGCTGCACCAGGCTCTTCGCCGCGGCGATTGGATTTCGGATTTCGTGGGCGAAGGTCGCGGTCAGCTCGTCCAGCGACGCCTGCTTCTCGGTGCGCAGTTGTTCCTTCTCCTGCAAGACTTCGCGCTGAACTTCGCGCGCGATCGCGGGATCGAAAACCCGCTGATGAACCCAGCGCCAGCCATACACCGCCGCAAAGTGGCTCGCGATTCCAAATCCCCAGCCGAGCGCGGGCCACAGGAACCACGGATATCCGCCGAAGCCGCCGGTCAGCAGATTGATGATGAACAGGAAGCCGATGATGATGCCGTACCACATCAGGTGTACGAAGAAGCCGGCCTCGGCCTGGGCGCGTTTGCGCGCGCGCTCGTAGGTCTGGCGCTCGGCGTCGTTCTTGAACTGCGGCGGGGGCGGCAAATCATTGGCGGGATCGAGGCTAACGCCGCCGTATTTCTGCGTTTGCTTATCGAATCGCGCCCGCAGCTTTCGCTCGAACCGCTCGGCCTTGGCTTCGAACTTGCGCGCCATCTTGGTATCGAATTCGCGCTTTATTTTGGAATGAAGATCGCTGGCGAAGCGCTCAGCCGACGCCGTCGCCGAGGTCTTGGCGTCCGTCTTCCATTTCGACCAGTCGTGTTTCGACCAGTCGTACTTCCACCAGTCGTGCTTCGACCATTCGCCGGCGCCCCACTCAAGCCGGCGCAGGCGTTTTCGCTTTCGATGCTGCACGACGGCGTAAATGATTAACGCTGTTAAAAAGATGCCCCACATTTTGTGTCACCTGGGGCCGGAAACGCCGGTCCCTCTAATTGACCTATCGCAGTAGCCAGAACTAAGACAATCGCCGCCATTTGCTCGTCCTGACATCATAACTGCAAAGCCGATGCCGACGCATGATTGGCCGAAAAGCCCAGATTTCACACAGATTTCAACGATCGCATGCGCGTGCGCGATGGCTGAGCGCAGTCGCATCGATGCAGTCGGGGGACTGCATCGAGGTTGAGTCGGCGCGCCAATGCGGACGCGTTTTTGCGGCTTCCTTGACTTCAACCGCGATCGGCATATTTTCATGAAGCAAGCTGGCCAGATTGCCCGCGATGAAGGGATTCGATGACCCAGTACTGGCCATTTTCAGGTCTGACACGACAGGGAGCGCTGCGCGAGCGGCTGATCGTATCGCTCGACCCGCGCGACCGCGATGGCGCGCTCAAGCTGGTGGATCGGCTGGCGCGTGGGGGCGGGATGTTCAAAGTTGGGCGAGCGCTGTTCGTGGGAGGCGGCCCCGATTTCATCCGCGAGATTCGCCGGCGCGGCGCCGAGGTTTTCCTCGACCTGAAATTCCACGACAGCCCGCAAAAGGTGCTGCGCGCCGCGGTGGAGGCGACGCGGCTGGGGGTCAAGATGTTCGACATCCACCCCTACGGTTCGAGCTGCGGCTCGACCGAGATGATGACCCGGACGCGAACCGAGGTCGCGCGCATTTGCCGGACCGAGGGGCTTCGGCGGCCGAGTATCCTGGCGGTCGCGATGCTGGCGGATCTGAAGTCCGCGAATTCCAGCGCGCGCGCGCCCGAATCGCCCGACCGGGTCGCGGAGATCGCGCGGTTGGCGGCAGACGCCTCGCTCGACGGCGTCGTCACCTGGCCGCATGAAGTTGCGCGGGTACGCGACGCTTGCGGACGCCGATTCGTTATCGTGACGTCGGGCGTGCGGCTGCGCGCGGCATCCAACCCGGCCTCGGGCGCGCTCACCGCCGCCGATGCGATCCGCGCGGGCGCCGACTATGTGATTGTCGGCAGCGAAATCTGGCGCGCTGCCGAGCCGGTCCAGGCGGTACGCGAGATCACCGACGACATCGAGCGAGGACTGCGCGGCAGTCCGCGGCGCACGTTTGAAATTCTCAATCCCCGTCCGGGATAGCCGCTCTTCGATCCGCGTCTGTTTTTCTCAATCGAACCGAACTACGATTGCACGAAATGCCCGAGCCGATCGCGTCGACGATCAAAGCTCGATCCTGAAGCCGCACCCGGAGCCTGCGCTTGCTCGAAATCCTCATCAACCTGATGACGCTTGCGGTCGGAGCCGGATTCATCGGCGCGATCTCGGGGCTTGGCGGCGGCGTCTTCATCGTGCCCGCGCTGGTGATCGTGGCACACATGCCGATGAAGGTTGCGGTCGGCGCGAGCCTGATCTCGGTGGTCGCAACCAGCGCCGGAGCCAGCGTCGCATTCGTGCGCGACGGGTGGACCAACCTGAAAGTCGCGATGGTGCTGGAATGCGCGACGGTTACCGGCGCCGTGATCGGCGCCTATCTGGCCGGTGTGGTGCCGACCGTGGTGCTCGAATTGCTCTTCGCCGCGATGATGCTCCAGTCGGCATACTTCACGGTGACCAAGCGCGGCGACGACATTGTGGCCAAGGGCGACAGGCTGTCCGAGCGGCTTGATCTCTCGGGCGAGGTGGCCGACTTGAGCGGCACCACGCTCCATTACGAAGCCGTGAACGTCCCGCAGGGGGGGGCGCTGATGGTCGTCGCGGGCCTGATGTCGGGCATGCTCGGGATCGGGTCGGGGGCGCTCAAGGTGATGGCGATGGACTACGTCATGCACCTGCCGCTGAAAGTTTCGAGCGCGACCAGCAACTTCATGATTGGCGTCACTGCGGGAGCGGGCGCACTGGTGTTCCTCGCGCGCGGCGACATTGCCACCACCGTCGCAGCCCCGGTGGCGATCGGAGTCACGGTCGGCGCGCTGGCGGGCAGCCGCGCGCTGGCGCATTTCAAGGTGGAGTCGATCCGGACCGTATTCGTGATAATCCTTTTGCTGGTCGCGGTTGAAATGGGATGGCGCGCGTTGTCGGGAATCTGAAGGATGGCGAAGCAGGAAGAAGACCGCATACTGAGGCAGTGGACGCCGATCCTCCTGCGATCGATTCTGATCGCGGCGATGGCGGTGCTCGGCGCCGGACTCGTGCTCAGCTACACCTTCGCCCCGGACTACTATGTCGAGCACTTCCAGGCGGCGCAGCATGGCCACCTGATCGGCAAGGAAACGCTCGGGCTGTTGTTTGAGCGGGTCCGGCAAGGCAATCCGCACGCGGTGCTGACGATCGGGCTGTTCGTGCTGACGTTGGTCCCGCTCGCCCGCGTCGCGTTCTGCTTCATTCTGTTCATCCGGGAACGCGACTACACGTATGTGGCGCTTACGGCCTACGTGCTCGCGGGGCTGATCGCGGGCGTGCTGGCAGGGCGCATCGGTTAGGGATCGTTTAGTATTCTGACGGAGGATCGCGCAATGAAAATCAAAGGAAAGGTTGGCGTCGTCACCGGTGGCGCATCGGGGATCGGGCGAGCGACGGCCGAGCGGCTGGCGAAGGAAGGCGCGGCGATCGTGGTCGCCGATCTGGACGAAGGCGGTGGCGCCGAGACCGTCAAGCGAATCGAGAGCGCCGGCGGGAGCGCCGTTTTTGTCAACGCAGACGTCACCAGGATCGCCGATGTCCGCCGGATGCTCGACACCGCGGTCTCCAAGTTCGGCCGCCTCGACATCCTGCATAACAACGCCGGGATCGCCGTCGGCGCGCCCGGCTTTCCCGAAGCACCGCCGGAGCGATGGCACCTGGTGATCGAGATCGATCTGCAGGCGGTCGTTCTCGGCACCGGGCTCGCGGCCCCGCTGATGCAGAAGAACGGCGGCGGCGCCATCGTCAACACGGCCTCGATGGCGGGCTTGTATCCGCATCGCCAGGACGTAGTATACGGCGCGGCCAAGGGCGGGGTGGTGAACTTCACGCATTCGCTGGCGTTCTGGGAGGCGGAACGGAAAATTCGGGTCAACTGCGTGTGCCCGGGAATCGTCGATACTCCGATGGTGCGCAGGGGAATCGAGGCGGCCACGAAGCTTGGTTTCGTGGCGAAAGCCTTCATGCCGGCGAAGATGATCCAGCCCGAGGAAATCGCCGACGCAGTGGTCAGCCTGGTGCGCGACGACTCGCTGTTCGGATGCGCGCTGGAAATTCGCCCGACTGGCCGGCAGATCGTCGAATCGCGGCGCGCCCCCGGCTCGCTAAAATAAAAACCCGGGGCGGCCGGCGCGGCTTTAGCGGCGCGATTTCGCAGTCGAGTCCCGCCCGGGTTTGGCAATGCTCCATTGGCGCATGTACTCGCGTGCCTGGCGGCGCAGCGAGCGGCGCAGATCGAATCGCGCTCCGTGCAGATACCATAGCATCGCGAGCCCCAGGTAATTCGAAAAAATCTGCGTCGATGCCCAATTCGGATCGAGCTCCGGGTCGAGCACCCCCAATCGCTGCCCGCGCTCGAGCAGCTCGCAGAAACTGGTGATTGCGTTGAGATTCGCCTGGCGCATCGAGCGCAGGACCCGCGGCCCTATCTTGTGAGACTCGAGCGCAATGATCAGCAGCAGCCGGCTGACCCACGGATTCTTCTCGTTGAGCGCCGCCAGCGTGTCGAACATCCGCCCGAACTCCGCGCGGAACTGTACCGGATTGGTCGCGTGCGCGGATTTTTCAAATACCAGTTCCCATTCGCCCAGCACCTTGGACACGACCGCGATGAAAAATTCTTCCTTGTCGGCGAAATGCCAGTACAGCGCCCCCTTGGTGACGCCCGCCGCGTGCGCGATGCGCGCCAGCGACGTGCCGCGATACCCGTACGACGCGAACAGATCCATCGCCGCATCGATCAATACCTGATCGAGCGAACCGCGCCGGCGCGGCTGCGGAGCCCGCGCCGCATTCTTGCGAACTGGCGATATCATCTGAACGATCGGTATGGTGAGGCACTGCGGGTGCCCCGGTCAAGCGCGAAGTGAATGAAATACAACTCGGCGGCGACGGAGACTGCTCCCCATTCGCGTCTGGGCGGCCGCCGCTGCGCGACTAGGCGATCGTGCGCGTCAGTTCTGGCTGGAGGTACCGCCGTCCGGAGCTTTCATGTTCCGCTCCAGACACCACCGGTCGATCACCTCGGCGTTGAAACGCCAATCGGTGCCGATCCGAAAGCCCGGCAGCTCTCCGCGACGAAGCAGCTTGTAGATTGTCGATGGATGCACACGCAGATATTCGGACAATTCCTTG
>Ga0181533_1003493_pt1 | contig 17022 bp, 11 predicted proteins | sample PEATcosm2014_Bin_45_FD_119772 | JGI IMG/M metagenome (GOLD analysis project Ga0181533, IMG submission 119772) | Peatland microbial communities from MTU Mesocosm Facility, Houghton, MI, USA - PEATcosm2014_Bin11_60_metaG | ecosystem: Environmental > Terrestrial > Soil > Wetlands > Peat | place... | reverse complement strand
CTCAAGAGCCATCGTCCGACCGGTCCGCGACTGCACCTGTCGCGGGCGGATTGCATTGCCTTCCTGAAATCCCTCTGGGTGCTGGGCGTGTGGCACCGGGGGCGCGTGGGATATTGGCGGCTGTTTTTGGGCACGCTCATCCGGCGTCCGCGTCAGTTCCCGCACGCCATCGAACTCGCCATCCTCGGCTACCACTTCCGCCGCGTGGCCAACTCCCTGCGCGCCCCTGCCTCCCGCAAACGGTGACGGGCAGTGCCCGGTCTCCTATCGGAATTACAATTAAACGATGTGGAAGAATGGGCAAAGCAGCAGCTTTGCCCTACCAGATGTTGGTAGGGCGGTGCTGCCGCGCCGCCCGAACTTCTGGTGACGGCGCATGACGTCACCAATGAATTTCATGCACGCGTCCGAAGTAAGGCCAATCTTCCGGGCGCTCCACCAATTTGGCCCGCACCGGATTCTCGCGGACGTATTGCCACTTTTGCGCGTTACTTTCCCCGTCGCGCAGACGATGATGAAAACCGCCTGCCTGAAAAGTTCCCGTGTCAGGATGCGATTTGGCGAAGCGGTCTTTCCAGAAGCCCATCCAACGCTCGATGGTAAATTTCAGATCGCGCGGTGCGCAGAATAGATGCAGGTGATCGGGCATGAGCAGGTAATCGCTGACGAGCCATGCGGTCGCCGTGCGTTCCCAGATGTCGTGCAAAGCGCGTTGCACGGATGTCTGTGCCAGCCAGCGCTCACGTTTCTCCGTGCAAACAGTAAGAAAAACCCAGTTCGGTCCGCCGGGGGAAACGTGAACCCCTTTGGCCGGTGTCATTCGTCCCGGTTCGCGGAAGGGAGTTTCAACCATGTCGAAATTCCTAGCGGAAGGCGGGCGGATGGGAAAGGGTTTTTTGTCCCGCGCTGAACGCGCGTGACGGGAAGAAAGGGCAAAGCGGCAGCTTTGCCCTACCAGTTTTGGTAGGGCGGCGCTGTGCCGCTCAATTTTGGGCCGCGCGATTATTTCCGGGCGTAATTGAAGTTGAATGACAGCGGGAAAGCAGTGAAAATTCAACGTGTGTCGGAAGCAATTATGTGAACTATGGAAAACCGAGGCGATATACAAATGTCGAAAAAGGCCGCCGATGAAGTCACGAAATTCTATCTAAAGAAACATCGTCGGATTGATGTCATTGTGTCTGTAGTTTTGGCCTTTACGTGTGCCTACTCCATCCTGACTGGACAAGAAAAGAACATATGGGGTGCAATTCTGGTTTGCGCCATTGTCATGTGCATACTGATTGGTATTCGCAGCTATTACCGTCGAAGGTTTCTAAAAAAGTTGTACGCTAATGGTCGAGCGATTGGAACTAAATGACGGCTAAATCGCAATGGGATTTCGGCGAACTGTTTCCGACGGAACAGACCAGAAAGGTTCTGTCCGTCTCAGAACTGACGGCACAGGTCAAGCGGTTGCTGGAAAAATCGGTCGGCCAGGTCTGGGTGACGGGCGAGGTCACCAATCTGCGCGCGCAATCCTCCGGCCATATTTATTTCACGCTCAAGGATGCCGGTGCCCAGTTGAGTTGCGTTTTGTTCAGCCGCGAAAAGGTTTCGCATCGCGAATTGCTGGCGGATGGTCAGAAAGTGCTGCTGCAAGGCGACGTGACGGTTTATGAGGCACGCGGTCAGTACCAGCTCATTGTGCGCGCAGTGGAGTTGCAAGGTGTTGGCGCGCTGCAAGTTGCGTTCGAGAAACTCAAGCAGAAACTCGCGGCGGAAGGGCTGTTCGCGCCGGAACGGAAACGCCCGCTCCCGAAATATCCGCAACGCATCGGTTTGGTCACGTCGCCCACCGGCGCGGCGATTCGCGACGTGCTGCACGTCGTGCAACGCCGGAATCCGGGCTTGGAAATTATCCTCGCGCCGTGCCGCGTTCAAGGTGAAGGCGCGTCGGAAGAAATCGCGGCGGCGATACGGCTGTTGAATGAGTTTAATTCCCGTAGCAGCGGACGTGAGTCCGCTCCATCTGAAAGTCAGAGCCGACTGACGTCGGCTGCTACAATGGGATTGGATTTAATTTTGGTCACCCGCGGTGGGGGCAGCCTCGAAGACCTGTGGGCGTTCAACGAGGAAGCCGTGGCGCGGGCGATTTTTGAATCGGCCATCCCGGTGGTGTCGGCGGTCGGCCACGAGATTGATTTTACCATCAGCGATTTCGTCGCGGATGTGCGCGCAGCGACGCCGAGCGCGGCGGCGGAAATCATTACCGAAGGCGTGTTCGCCAGCCGGCAACTGGTGGCGGACTTGACCCAGCGCATGGCGCGGGCGCATCCGCGCCGGCGCATGAACGAACTTTTACAGCGATTGGACGATTTGCAGGCCGGTTTGCTGCGCTGCACGAGGCAGGGGACGAAGGAATGGCAGGTGGCCTGGCAGAATTTAGCGACGCGACTGTTGCGCGTTCGTCCGGCGCAATTGTTGAAGCAGCGGCGTGAGTCGTTGGTGGTGAACCGCCGGCGCTTGCGCGAACTGGCGCACGTTTGCTTGCGAAACGGGAGAAATCGTTTTGAGGCGACGGAAGCGCGACTGCGTTTGCTGGGACCGGAACAGGTATTGGCGCGCGGTTATTCGATTACGATGGACGCGGCGACGGGAAAAGTTTTGCGGGCGGCAAAAGACGTAAAAGTGGGCCAGCATTTGAAGACGCGTTTGAAAGCGGGTGAGGTTTTGAGCAAGGTTGACAAGCGATAGCAGCCGCGGCCACGGAACCTGTTCAGCGAAACGTAAAAAACCGGTTTGCAGTCTTTCGAAGAATCACTAGATTGAGGGCTGCAAACCCCAAGACAAAGCGAGAAATATATGCAAAATGTAAAACGTTTGGTGCACTGGTCATGCGTCCCGTTCATTTCAGCGGTGGTCGTCTTGCTGCTGGTCGGTTGCCAGTCGGACGATCAATCTGGCGTCAAAATATCACTCATCCAGCCCGCGCTTGCCGTAACCGCGCCTGCCATAACCGCACCTGCCATAACCGCGCCCGCCATAACCGCGCCCGCCATAACCGCGCCCGCCATAACCGCGCCTGCCATAACCGCGCCTGCCGTAACCGCGCCTGCCATAACCGCGCCTGCCATAACCGCGCCTGCCGTAACCGTACCTGCTGTGCCCGCTGTGGTTGTGTCCGCCGCGCCTGTGGCAGCGGGATTGCCGATTCGCATTAAAGCCGGCGCCACCGTCCCTTACACCGATTCCAGCGGCAACGTCTGGCTGCCCGACCAGGGCTTTGTGGATGGAGACGTCATTGATCGGGGCAGCGACATGCAAATCGCCAATACACAGGACCAGGTTATCTATCGCACCGAGCGATACGGTATGAGTTCCTTTTCCTACAAGCTTCCCAACGGCAAATACATTGTGAAACTTCATTTTGCCGAAACTTACGAGGATATCACCGGCCCGGGTCAGCGCGTTTTTTCCTTTAACGTCGCGGGCCATGAGTTCAAGGATTTTGATGTCTGGGTAAAGGCCGGCGGGGCCAGGCGCGCCTACATCGAAACTGTCAACGTGGACATCACCGACGGCAAGCTGGACATTACTTTCACGACCAACATTCAGAGCCCCGAGATCAACGGGATTGAGATCATTCCGGGTTCCTGACCGGCGAACTTCTCCGTGCCTTCATGGGTTGCGGATCACCTCGCGCCGGAATGTTTTCAGGATCGCGTGAGTGCTAAATTCAGTCACGCGCTTCACGGGCGCAGTTGCCTCGCGCCGAATGACTCCAAGCTGGACGGACGCGATGGTTTTCTTTAGCATTTTCGCATGTCAAAATCAGCCAAGGCCAATGACGCGGCCAGGAACAGTCCGCCGTTTGAAGAAGCTTTGAAAAAACTTGAAGGCATTGTTGCGGCCATGGAGTCCGACGACCTGCCGCTGGAAACGCTGCTGGCCAGATACGAGGAGGGGACAAAGCTGGTGAAAATCTGCCAGGAAAAACTCGCCGAGGCGGAGTTGAAGATTCAACAGTTGGAAAAAAGCGCGGCGGGCGAAATGAAATTGAAGCCGTTGTCACCGGATTTGTCCGAAGAATGATTTATGAGCAGCTATCTCGAGATGGTGGACGGGCCGGCGCATGTGAAAAAGCTCACGTTGTCGCAGCTTCAGGAACTGGCCGGGGAGATTCGGGAAGAATTAATCGCCGGGCTGGCCAAAAATGGCGGGCATCTCGGCCCGAATCTCGGAGTGGTGGAACTGACCATCGCGTTGCATCGCGTTTTCAACACGCCCGTGGATAAATTTGTCTGGGACGTGAGCCATCAGGTCTATGTCCACAAAATCCTTACGGGCCGCAAGAGTCGTTTCCGCACCATCCGGCAGACCGGTGGTCTGAACGGCTTTGCCCTGCGCGATGAAAGTCCGCACGATTGCTACGGCGCGGGCCACGCGGGCACGGCGCTTTCCGCCGCGCTCGGCATGGCGGCGGCGCGCGACAAAAAGGGCACGGACGAAAACGTCGTCTGCATTTTCGGCGACGCCGCGTTGACGAACGGCATTTCGTTCGAGGCGCTCAACAACATCGGCCACACGACGAAGCGGTTCATCAGCATTCTCAACGACAACGAGTGGAGCATCGCCAAAAACGTCGGAGCGGTTTCCAATTACCTCAACAAACTCATCACCAATCCCCGTTACAACAAGCTCTCGCGGGATTTTGAAAATTTTGTCCGCCGGCTGCCCAAGGGCGAACTGGCGCTGAAACTCGCGCACAAGGCCGAGGGCGGGTTCAAGGGCGCCATCACCGATGTCGGACTGCGACCCACCGGTAGCTTGATGGAGGCAGACGGTCGCGGCGGCTACGGCAGCCCGGTTTTCTTTGAGGAAATGGGAGTGCGTTATCTCGGTCCGATTGATGGGCACGATTTGCCGTTGCTCATCAGCACGCTGGAATTTGCCAAGACGTGCGACCACCCGATTGTCATTCACATTCTCACCCAAAAAGGCAAGGGGTTTGAAGCCGCGCTGAAATATCCGGAAAAATTTCACGGCCTCGGGCCTTACGACGTGATAACGGGCGAAACGCCCGCCGCCACACCCGGCACGCCGCCAAATTATCAGGACGTGATGGGGCAGACGCTCGTCAAACTCTGCCAGAAAGACAACACCATCGTCGGCATCACCGCCGCGATGCCCAGCGGCACCGGCTTGAAACATCTCGAAAAAGCCATGCCGGACCGTTACTACGACGTGGGCATTGCCGAGGAACACGCCGTCATTTTTGCTGCCGGCATGGCGGTGATGGGCTTTCATCCGGTTGTGGCGATTTACTCCACGTTCCTGCAACGCGCCTACGACTGCATTCAGCACGACGTTTGTTTGCAGGATTTGCCGGTGATTTTTTGCATGGACCGCGCCGGATTGTCCGCCAACGACGGCCCGACGCATCACGGCCTGTTCGACATTTCCTATCTGCGCTGCCTGCCGAACGTTATCGCCATGGCGCCGAAGGACGAGGACGAACTGGTGGACATGATGTTCACCGCCACGCACGAGCAGCATCCCACGTTCATCCGTTACCCGCGCGGCGCGGCGGAAGGCGTGCCCATCAAGGACCAGCCCAAGCTGCTCGAAATCGGCAAGGCGGAAGTCATCCAGAATTTTTCCAACAATGCCGCAAAGCGGCACAAGGTGGCGTTGTTTGGCCTCGGTCCGATGTGCGCAATTGCACGCAAGGCGGCAATACAACTGACGGAGGAAGGCTTCGATGTCGCGGTCATCAACCCGCGTTTCACCAAGCCGTTGGACGCCGGCATGCACGAATTTTTCGGACGCGCGGCAGAAGTCATTGTGACTATGGAAGACCATGCGCTGATGGGTGGATACGGTTCGGCGGTGCTGGAACTGTTCAGCGAGAAGGCCGTAACGACGCCCGTCATGCGCATCGGCTGGCCCGACCAGTTCATCGAGCACGCCACGACCCAGGATGAACTCCGCCGGAAATACGGTCTGACCGTCGAGAACACCGTCGCCAAGGTGAAAGCGCAATTTGCCGAAGCCACACCCGCGGCGACAAGGCTCATTGGGGTGGCGTGAAAAATGAGCGATATTCTTCCACAAATTGAGCCCGAGACAAGCGGTCAGGTGACGCACCTTGATGTTGGACATTCAGGTGATGTAGGTTTCAAGGTCGCGGTGGCGCTGGTCATCGGTTTGGTTATTGGTGGTTGTTCAACTCTCGGAATGGCGACCTGAAGAGCAAACTTAAATTACCATTCAGTAAATTTAGGTCGCTCTTCAAAAATGAATGGACATGGAGATTATTCCTGGTTCTTCAAATTGGTGGCTTCATCGGTATCACCTATCTCGCCATATCAAACGACAACAACTGGCATTTATTTCCCTATATTCGTTGGAATGATGAAACGGTTTGGAATTTTTTTGACTCACAGTTTTGGACTGAATACCACGAAAATTGGTTAGTGACCGTTTTTCTTATTGGACCATTTTTGATGTCTAAAGCAACTGACTGGGTTTTTGCAGCCAAAAAGAAGACCACACCGCGTAATAGCTGGAAAAACAATTAAAATCCATGAATCAGCGGGACAAGATGAGAGAGTTGTTTCGGAGATATGGAAAAACCTCGATTTAGTTGTCGGAAAATATGCAGAAGCCGAGCGACGTGGAGATGTAACCCGAAAAAGTAATTCGCACGGACTAACGACGCATGATTACGCAGTCAGATTGCTTGCTGATGGAATAAGAAAGAAAGGATTTATGAATGAACAACCCAGCAGCGCGAAAGAAATTGCAGTCGCGCTGAATAAGATTAGATTTCAGGCATGAACGCAGAATTGCTCAAGCGCATCACCATCGAGCCGGGAAAATGTGGCGGGCGGGCCGTGCATCCGCGGCATGAGGATGCGCGTCACGGATGTCTTGCAGCTTTTGAGCGCGGGAGCTTCCTACGAGGAAATCCTGGCGGATTATCCCGACCTCGAACGCGACGACATCCTCGCGGCGATTGAATATGCGGCGCATCAGGCCGACCACGTCGTGCTGCAAGGCGCGTGAAGTTCCTGGATTTGCTTTTAGATTAGAATCTTATCCTCCTTCATCCCGGCCTTCTCCCCAAGGAGAAGGAGAATCGTTCGCCGTCCCACCGGAATACCTGCGGCTGAATTTGCCGGACGGTTATCCATAACATTGGGGACGCCCAGTTGCTGTTCCTTCTCCTGGGGGAGAAGGTCAGGATGAGGGCGAGCGTTCTTCCAGCCAACCAGTTTCTTTCCTTGATTTCCTTCGCGTTCGGCCTTTTCCTTTCATCGCGCCTAGTTAAAATCATCAATCCGAAATCCAAAATCGCATCATGGCCTATAAAGACGTCACTCCGCCCGCCGGGGGCAAAATATCCATCCTGAACGGCAAGCTCACCGTTCCTGAAAATCCCATCCTCCCGTTCATTCGCGGCGACGGCACTGGCCCGGACATTTGGGCGGCATCCGTGCGCGTGTTCGACGCGTCGGTGCAAAAGGCCTACGGCGGCAAACGGAAAATTTCGTGGTTTGAAGTTTTCGCCGGCGAAGCGGCCAAGAACAAATTCGACAACTGGTTGCCGGACGACACCGTCGAGGCGTTCAAGGAACATCTTGTCGGCATCAAAGGCCCGCTCACCACGCCCGTCGGCGGCGGCATCCGCTCGCTCAACGTTGCGTTGCGCCAGATGCTCGATCTCTACGTCTGCCTGCGCCCGGTGCAGTATTTTCAGGGCGTCCCGTCGCCCGTGAAGCATCCGGAAAAGGTGAACATGGTCATCTTCCGCGAAAACACCGAGGACATTTACGCGGGCATCGAATACGCGGGCGGAACGCCGGAGAGTCAAAAGATACTGGACTTTCTGGCCCAGAATTTTCCCAAGGAATTCAAGAAGATTCGTTTTGGAACCAAAGAGGCCGCCACGCAGTGGCTGAAGCAGCTTGAGGACATCGGCGCTCCGCATCGTGAAGCGGCAGTGGATGTTGGCATCGGCTTCAAGCCGGTCAGCTATCTCGGGACGATACGCCTGATGCACGCCGCCATCAGCTACGCCATTACGAACAAACGCAAAAGCGTTACCATTGTCCACAAGGGCAACATCATGAAGTTCACCGAAGGCGCGTTCCGCGACTGGGGGTATAAGATAGCCAAACAGCGTTACGGGGCAGTCGAGATTGACGGCGGCCCGTGGTGTAAAATTCCCGAGGGCAAACCTGGCGCGGGCCTCGTCATCAAGGACGCCATCGCTGATATCACGCTCCAGCAGGTGCTCACGCGCCCAACGGACTTCGACGTTATCGCCACGCTGAACCTCAATGGTGATTACCTGAGCGACGCATTGGCGGCGCAGGTGGGCGGCATCGGCATCGCACCCGGCGGCAACATTAATTACGTCTCCGGCCACGCGATTTTTGAGGCCACGCATGGCACCGCACCGAAATATGCAAACAAGGACGTGGTGAACCCGGGTTCGGTCGTGTTGAGCGGCGAAATGATGCTGCGTTATCTGGGCTGGACGGAAGCGGCGGACTTGATTTTGAAAGGCTTGAACGGCGCGATTGGCAGCAAGCGCGTCACCTACGACTTCGCCCGCCAGATGGACGGCGCGACGGAAATCAAATGCTCGCAGTTCGGCGATAACATCATCGCCCACATGTAAATTTGCGCTTGTGGATCGTAGCAGCCGACATCAGTCGGCTCTGATCTCGGCGAAAGAAGTTTGAGCCGACTGACGTCGGCTGCTACAAAGCACCGAATGAATACAACGGACAGGCTGGCAGCCTGTCCTGCTTTTTTATGCATTGGATAGTTGCCAGTCTCGTATCGGCATTGTTCCTCGGCGTGTATGAGCTTTGCACCAAGCACGCCGTGCGGGACAACGCCGTCGTACCGGTGTTGTTCTTCAGCACGTTGAGCGGTGCCGCGGTTTGGATTGTCTTGATGGGTATGCAGGCGGTTCATCCGGGGCTTTTGCCGGCATCGCTCATCACTGACCCAATCACGCTGATACAACACCTCCAACTGGTCTTGAAATCCGCGATTGTCGCAGCCTCGTGGGTTTTCACCTATTTTGCCATCAAACACCTGCCGCTGTCGCTGGGTTCGCCCATCCGCGCGACCAGTCCGTTGTGGACGCTGTTTGGCGCGCTGTTAATCTTGGGTGAGCGCCCGACGTGGCTGGAAACGGTTGGCGTGTTGACGACTCTGGTGTCATTTGTTGGACTTTCGTTTGCCGGGCGGTTGGAAGGGGTTCATTTCCATCGTAATAAATGGGTCTGGTTCCTCATTGCCGGAACGTTGTTGGGGGCGGTGAGTTCGCTCTACGACAAATACCTGCTGGGCCGGGCGCATTTCTCCGTGCCGACAGTGCAAGCATGGTTCTCGGTTTACCTGCTGGGGCTTTTCACTCCATTTGCCATCGGTTGGAAGCGGCGCTGGTGGCCGCGCAAGGTGTTTCACTGGCGTTGGAGCATCCCGTTTATTGCCTTTTCCCTGCTGGTTGCCGATTACATCTATTTCAGCGCGTTGCGTGATCCAAATTCGCTTGTCTCGGTGGTGATGAGCCTGCGTCGCGGCAGCACGCTCGTGGGTTTTGCCGGCGGGCTGCTCCTGTTTGGCGAAGGCAACGGGTGGAAAAAGCTTCCCGCCGTGATCGGCATCCTGGTGGGTATCGCCTTGACCGTGCTGGGATAAAAAACGGGCGGCGCCGCCGCGCCGCCCAACAGGATTGGATTTTGGTCAATTGTTTAATGCGACGATATGCGGACAAACCCTTGCTTGGAGCCATTAAACAAGGCAATGGGAATGGGGATGGTTTTCAGGCTGCCGTCGCCGGTGACATTGGAATAGGTGAGCCAGTTGCCGAGGACGAGGTTGGTGCGGTATTGCACGCTGTTTGTGACGCTGGCTTGCGAGAGGAAGGAAAACTGGAAATTTGTGCCGGCACGCTGGGCGTTGATCAGTTGGGTTGGGTTCGGGCCCACGAAAAAGAGTGAAAACGCCTCGGAACTCAGACCGACGGCCGTTGACCAGGTTCTGACCGGGTTGGAGGACGCGTCCACCGGCGTGGTGAAAGTGACGCCGGGGAAATTGTTGGAGACATAATTCAGATCAAAGAATTGGTTTCCATTGCTCAACGTCGGGGCGGCCGCCCAGTTGGTGGCATTGATCGGCAGGCTCAACCCTTCCACCACGCCGGCGAGATCCAGGGACAACGACGAAAAATTGGTTGGGCCGTTCCAGTAAAACGGTACATTGGCGAGGACGTCAACCGCCCCGTTGGTCGGCGAAAGAATCCTGACTGCCCGGAGCAGATTGGTGTCCAGGCCGCTGATGGAAACCTGGAACGAATAGACTTGTTGAGTCGGGCTATCCTGATTGATATAAATCTTCCAGAGCCCGTTGGTGAATTCGTTGAGGACATCGCCCAATGAGTTGAGAATCGCGCCGCTGCCGCTGCCGCCGCCAGGATATTGTTCGGTGGAAAAGTAGTCGTTGGGCGAGTGCACGCTGTTCGTGGTGGTGGGCGCGGGACTGACCGAGTTGAACGAAACCGAAGCGCCATAAATTTCACCCAAATTCGGATCCTGCGACCGGATAAAATAAAATTGCAGATTCACGTCCACCGGATACGGAGGGGTGGAGGACCCGCTGAGCGTGGCGCCGGGGTTATCATAAAGGAAGGATACTTCATTGGAACTCAATACGCGGCTGTAGATTTGGATGTCGTCGAGCAATCCCTGGTAGCCGTTGTAACCGGTGTAACTGGGACTTGAAGGATCGGGATTACTCGCATCGGCAATGGCTCCAATCGTCAGCAGTTGGGGATCGTCCAGCAAAGCCGTGGTATCGAAATCAGACGTGTCCAGCACGCCATCAATGTAGATGTCCTTCTCGCCGGTGGTCTGATTTCGAGCAACCACCACGTGATGCCAGGACCCATCGTTGACCGTGGCTGAGGAGTTGATGGTGTCATCGTAGCCATATTGGGTGTTTCCGGTATTGAAGGCCACTTGGCCGCCGGTCAAAGCCACGGGGACGAGATCATTGGCAATGCCCGGGATGTCTGCCGAAATAATTCCAGCGCCGTTGTAAGCGTAATCACCTTGATAGTCATAATTCTGGGTGGTGTTGACCCAGAGCGAAATCGTGAAGCTGCTGGCGAGGGTGGATAACAGGTTGGTCGGAGCTGTCAGATAGCTGCCGCCATCAAACGAAACCGATCCGGCCCCGGCGATGGCATCCGAACTTATAGCGGGTCCGGCGCCGCCGAAATTGCCGGACAGAACGATGTTGTTGCCGTTGCCAGAAACATCCGGGGCCACTACGGTGCCCTCGTCGAAATCATAATGTGCGATCAAACCGTTGTTCGAGCCTCCGGCGAGGTCGGGAATGGCCGTGCCTGGGTGATTGTATAGTTGCATGACCTCGTTGGAGGAAAGCACGCCGGAATAAATTTGAACTTCATCCATTTCCCCTATGAATCCAGCAGAAAGCGTCGAGTTATAGCCGAGGTAAAGGGAAGGGGCCGAAGCCGTGTTTAGCAGGCCGGGGGCGCCAGAGTCCGCCGCGTCCAAAGTACCGTTGATGTAAATCTTCTTTTCGCCGCTGGCCTGATCGCGGGTGACAACCAGATGAACGTAGCTTCCGGTGTTGATGGAAGTCACCGAGTGCAAAGTATCGAGGGTGCCGCCACCGGTTAGAAATGCCAGTTTACTTCCGGTTTGTGCCAGGGGAATGACTTGATCGGAATTCGCGGACAACAGGCCAGCCCCGACATCGGCTGTGTCGGAATCATTGCCCGGATCGTCCGAGGTTTTGGCCCAGAGGGAAACCGAAAAGCTGCCCGCAAGTGTGGCAACCAGGTTGGTGGGCGGACTCTGCCAGCCTGAACCGGTGTAGCCCACCGCCCAGGACCCAGCGGCAGCATCATTGGTCATGTAAGGAGGACTCACAAACCATCCGTAACCGACGATGTCGTTGCCATGCCCTGAAAAATCGTGAGCAAAAAGATTATCGTCCTCGAAAGAATAGTAAACGACGTTAGTATGGCCGCCGCTTGAAGTGCTGAGAACGGGCGAGCCGACCGTGAATTGTGAATCATAAGTGAAATGAGTCTCCAAGGTGGCCGTGGAAACCCAGCCGGAAATCGGTTGTGACCCATTGATCAGCGGCGTGGAAGCGACAATCTGCGCGGTGACGTTACTGGTGTAATCAGCGCTGAAATCGTTCGTGCCTGCGGTAAGCTGCACCGGACACGGCCAGGAGGTTTGATTTGGCGGCAAGCTCGCGGAGGCCTCGTAGTTCCAATTCCCGTTCGTATCGATAAAGTTGTCGCTCACATTCAAAGCGCCAGCCCAGTTCGCCGGACCCGTCCACTGGAAAAGCGGCTGGTTGGTCACGAATTGAGCGCCGTTGGTCGGGAAAACCGCCACCGCCGGGGCGCCGAAGATGTTGCTGGTGATGCCTGAAACGCTGACAGTGAATTTGTATTGGTTGGTCGAGATGGAATTGGTCACCCAGATGGACCACTGGCCGTTGGTGATGCCATAGAGAAAGGAATTGAAGTCACCGTAGTAATTCCCGCCTCCTGTGATGAAATTGAGGGTGTTGTTGGTCGCTTGGTATTGAAGCTGGGAACCGTTGGTCGGGATTTGCGGCGAGGCGATCATGTAATTCCCGGTTGGGAAATTGGGTGTGTTGGTGTTCGCGTTCAGCCAAGGATAAAAATAGTACCCATAGGAGTCGTGATATAAATGGATGTCCACTGTAAGCCCGGCCCGGGCGGGCGGCGCAGACAACAGGCACGCGGCGAGGATAAAAAGTCCGAAACCGGACAGATGGGTTGAAATTGCATGAGTTGCGGTCTTCATAGTATTGGCGTTTCGGATTGGAGTCCCTCCAGTTTGGCGTGTTGATAATTTCTTGTTTCTACCACTAGGTTCAATCGTTTCTGATCATGGAAACAAAACTTTGGTGCATTTAATACTTACCGTTTCCATAAATCAAGCAAATAATTGGGTTTTTACCGTTCACGAACCCATTTTTCCCATAAGTAAAGCACTGTGAATGAATTGCGTAATAAAACACTTTTAGGGATTTTACGGCACACTCGACGGCGAATGGTCATTTTTCCTTCTTTGCTCCATCGCTCGTTGAATACCTGCAAACCGGCAGGTCACTGACGCTGCAACGATGGTGCAGCATTTGCAACTGGCACTGAAGTCAGCCATCGTCGCGGCAGCACGCGGGTGGGTTTTGCCGGCGGCCTGCTCCTTTTCGGTGAAAAAACGGACTGCAAAAACTTCCCGCCGTGATCGGCATCCTCGTGGGCATCGTGCTCACGGTGATGGGTTGAATATCAGATGGAGGTTGTTTATTGGGGAACCTGCGGTGGAATTCCGGTAGTGGCAAAAGGCATTTCTTCGTCGCTATGCACCCGGTTGCCAGCTGGATCTATGATGGTGGCCGTCACAAAAACCACCAGCCTGCTTTTCACCGACAGTTTTAACTCGCGCTGAGACAGCCGACCCATCTCCGTCTGCTCGCCGAGCATTTTCATTGTTTGGATCTGCGGGGAGATCTTGCTGTCAAGAACGACGGTCTGATTATCCCATAATCTTAGATGTGCATCGGTCTGCCGGACGTGAAAACTCTGAAGAATCGTCGGCACGGAAACCTTTAGGCCGGTCGCGTTGACAAACAGGGTTGCATTGGTTGTTTTATCATAGCCAGACAATTCCGTCACCTTGGCTGTGACTTTCAAATCAATAGTGTAGCCATCAGGCAAAACAGAAGCCACGGCATCCAAAATTGGACCGCATTCCACCTCTGTGGTCTGTGGAACCAGGGCCGAATTGGTTGAAGCATCCTGGAAGACAAGGTTGGTCACGACGGTGAAGATATCGGTAGCCCGCATCTGGGTTTGCCGGCCGCTCATGGTGGTCACTTCCGGTTCGGCCAACTGCTCCGTCCCGGTGCGCTGTTCCAAGGCATGAATCACGACCCGAAAATTGGGGTCGGTTAAAATACCGGCCACGCTTGTGACACCCGTTGGAATGAGATTTGTTCCAAGGGATTGGACTTCCTCTTCCGGAACCTCGATGAATCTGGCTTTGATATGAATTTGCGGTGTCCGCACGTTCAGAACCTGTATTGCCTTTTCAATCGTGTCCAAATCCTGCGGGGTTGCGTGGACAAACAGCACTCCGCGGTTTTCATTGTAATAAATTGATTTCGGCGGCGACAATTCCACGCCGACAATTGAGAGAAGTTGTTTCATGGCGGCACTGACATTGGTTTGAAGGCCGGTCTGCTTCTGCAAAGCGGCGAGGAATAACTTTGTGTCCACGTTGAAGGTGCGGGTCTCAAAGTTGGTCGAAGCATTGGCATTTGAAGTTGTCTTGTTGGTGATTCCACTGAAAACAGGCGGCGGCGCATTCTCGCTCGGATCCGACGCGGTTTCGGTTTTTCCATAATTCGTTACCGTATCTTTGTACGACCGTTCAACAATCGCCTCCAACCTTTCTCTGAATCCTGTGGAAACATTGGTCTCCGTCGGGATTTCCTTTGGCAAATATCCATTCAACTTCAACACCACCGATTTCACCAACGCCAGTTGCTTCTGGTCGCCTCGCACCAGCAAAAGGCCTTTGTCCGTGCAAAAATATACCGTTGGCGGAAGTTTCACACCCGCATCCAGCAGGAGCCTTTTCAAACTGTCCGCATCCGGCGGCCGGTCAATTTTGAACGTCATCGTCGCTGTCCCGGCCGTTTCGGAACCGGTCCCGGCCAGCACTGTCGGCGGCGTGTTGCCGGCGGCTGTTGGTGAACCAACCGCATCGCTCGCATTTGTTGAATGGGGCGGCGCGGCGCCCATCGGAACGGCCAGCGCGGTAAAAGCAAGAATTCCCAGCAAGGATGCGATGGTCAGTCGGGCTTTGCCCGGCGCATGGAAGTTCACCAGGCGCTCGATCCGCTGCCGCAAGGCGCTGCGGGATTCGAGGATGCCCACCAAACCCAGACTGGCCAGTGGCCGGTTGAACGCCAGCTTCGCCACTTCGAGCAGCGTAGGGGCGTAAGTCTCCGCCTCGTCGCGGAGCGCCAGCATGACGGCATCGTCCACGGCTTCTTCGCGTATACGACGGATGCGGGCATTGGCGAACCAGAGCAGGGGATGCCACCAATAAACGATCTGGACCAGTGCCTGCGCACAATTCATCCAGACATCACCGCGCCGAAGATGGGTCAGTTCATGCAGCAATACCGCCCGCAATTGTTCCGGTGTGAGTTTTTGCACCAGTGATTGCGGCAGCATTATCACTGGCCGGAACAGTCCGCAAACTGCCGGGGACATGGCTTGATGCGTCACCCGCAAATGCACAGTACGGCGCAGGCCGGTCGAAGATTTTGCTTCGTCAAACAATTTACTGAGCCACGCGGGCACTGGTGTTGCACGGCGTATATCGCCATCGACCTGTCGCCAGCGTACCGTCATCCAGACCAATAAACCGGCGCTGATCAGGCCCCAGGCAAGTATTGCCGAGGCGGCAGCGGACATCATCGGTTGCGGGGGCGCGAAGACCGGGGCTGGCTGCGGTGGCAGGCTGGGTGCAGTATCAATGTCATAACTGACGACAAATTTGGTGATATGCGGCTTTGCGGAGGCAGTGGCGGGCAGAAGCCACCAGGCAACCCCCGTGGGCAGCGCCAGGGTGGGTGGGAGCAACAATTTTACCAGCAGCACCAGCCACAGCGCATAACGAACGGCTGCGCGGATGTGCCGGCGCAGGGTAAGGTCGGCGACAAACAGCACCGCGATGAGCATGCTGGATTGCCACAACATCGGCCACGCAAAATGGAGCGCGTTTTCGCCAAAACGATTCAGGGTTTCGATGGGCGGATTCATTTTTTGGCTGATTTTTTCTTCGATTTGATCAGGGATTCCAGTGTTTCCAGTTCATCAACGCTCAGACTGCGGGTGTCGAGGAGGCATTGGACCATCGGGGTGAGCGCGCCGTTGAAGGCGTGCTTGAGGGCGTAAAACAATTCACCGCGCTGCGCCTGTTCGCGGGTGACTACGGAACGGTAGAGCGTCAGGTTACGGACCTTTTCCGCCGTGAGCAGGCCCTTCGCAACCATGCGGTCCATGAGCGTGCGCACGGTGGAATAGGTCCAGGCGGTTTGTGGGTGGAGTTTTTCCTGGATCGCCGGCGCCGCGCAGGGTTCATGGTCCCAGACGGCCTTGATGATCGTCCATTCCGACTCGGTCAGTTCGATGGAAGGCTTGGGCATGGCGCGACTTTGCTTGACATTTGTAGAGATGTCAAGCGTAATCTTTACAATTGTAAATTCTGTGCCGGTTTGCGGGTCAACCGGTGCCGGATGAAATCACGCCGTTGATTTTGGGCGGAAGAGGAGCGCGAGTTTTTTTACGGCAAAGCCAAACGCATAAATGATTCCCAGCAGCACCACGTCCGTCGGGCCGACCGGCAGGTCCCACTGGTAGGCAATCCAGAAGCCGGGAAATATTTGATTCTGCCAACCGTTGGTGTCATTTGTCCGGCTGCTTTTTGCCGCCGGATTGGACTTGTTTCACCAGGTCATTATATTTGGCAACAACGTCGTTCCGGTCTTTCACTTCGTCGTTGTATTTCTGCACGAGGTCGTTGCGTTGGGCGACGAGGTTGGAGATGGCTCCGTTCTGCTGGTCAATGCCGGCATAGGCTTCCTTCAGCTTCGCTTCCAGCGCATCCACGGCGGCCTTGTATTGCGCGATTTCGTTGGTGGCAGTTTCGTTGGCGAATTGCAATTGCACGATTTCAGCCTTTTGTGAAATGATGAGTTGTTCATTGGTCGCGACGACGGCCTTGATTTCGGTGATGCGCGTGTCCATCTGGTTCACCTGATGATTCAGCGTGGCGATGGAATTGGTGTAGCCCTGAATGGCGGCGTTGCGGTCATAGACGATCCGGTTGAGGGTCTGGATTTCGGTGCGCTGGACGGTTTGTT
>Ga0181533_1003491_pt1 | contig 17028 bp, 19 predicted proteins | sample PEATcosm2014_Bin_45_FD_119772 | JGI IMG/M metagenome (GOLD analysis project Ga0181533, IMG submission 119772) | Peatland microbial communities from MTU Mesocosm Facility, Houghton, MI, USA - PEATcosm2014_Bin11_60_metaG | ecosystem: Environmental > Terrestrial > Soil > Wetlands > Peat | place... | reverse complement strand
TTGAACTTGCTCATCTGGGAGAGCGTCGCACGCTCTAACGCGGTAAGAGACTTCGCGAGTACCTTACCGCCTGTGCTCTTCGCCCATCCCCATTCGCTTACGTCAACGGTTTTCTGACGCATGTCCTGCGCGTTAAGTATCTCTTCGCGCAGGGATATTTTTCGTGCTGCAACTTTCGTAGGTACGCCCTCGGCGTACATTTGTTCTTCAGTATCGGTTTTCATAGAACAATACCTCTCTTAGCGCTCTGCTCGGATGAGCGAGCGTGCTTTAGTTAGGGCCCTCACCATTTGGCTACTTACCACTGGTGCGCCCACTGATTCCCGTCAGCGTCCGCTCTACCGAGGAACGCGAGGGTCTGCTTATGGTAGTCTTCCACTACAAGGGCTAATGAGTCGTTATCGACTGTAGCCCATACCAATATCGAGTGTGCTGCCGACTCTGTGCACTTAATGACGAACGACGACATGCTCGTCAGAACGGTTTCGAAATACCGCACCTTTGCGGTCGATCCACTGTAGAACGCGCTTGCCCCAAATTGGGACGGGTCATAGAAGTCGGTAATCGTTCCTCCGCAATCCCGTTGAACCGCGCCCTCCTCCTTGCACGTCTCACCCAACACAGTCGTCTCCTTGAGCGTCTTTGTGGGCTTGAACGTGAACGAGTCTGCATAAAGCAGCGCAGTCAGGGGAATGTAATACCCGCTGACACGGTACAGGTACGTCGGACTGCGAGCGCTTGGGAACGTCACTTTCCCAAGTAAACGGCTTAGTGAGTACGCCGTCGCGGAGTAGGTATGCCACGATGATCCAGTATTCGTTGACTCCTCAAGGAGTATTGGTGCGTCTGGATCGAGGACTCTATACGCTGCGGCCGTGACCGTTGCGCTGAGGTAGTCGCCTGCAAGCGTCATCGCTCCGTTAGTCGTGCTCAGTGCCGTGCTCGGGCCGCCTACGTAGATCGTGGCCCCATAACTTGCAATAGGAGCGGGAGCAGTCATGTTTTACTCACTCCGCTCCGCTCAAGGCCCGAAAGTCGCGAGTCCTGCGCCATCCATATCGAACGTGCAATCGACGTACGCGGCCACATTGGGAGTCGGGACCGCCTGATTGACGACCATCTTCCCGGACACGTAGTTCGTGCCGTCGTAGAACAATTTCATGTAGAGATCCGCCATAGCCCGTAGGCCCGCGACTATCAGGGCTTGACCCGGGTCTGATTGATCCCAGAATCCCGTTAGGTTCAACCCCCAATCGAGTTGAACCGTCCCGCGATCCTTATACAGCGGCGCGATGCTTTCGCAGAATATCGTTGTGTCGACGCTTGTTCCTAAGCTTTTAGGGGTGATCTTGTTGATCCCCTTGACCTCAACCCAGTTCGTGCCGTCAGAACTGGCCTGAACATATGCTAAGTTCCCTTTAGTTTTTCCCATTTTATTGCCTCCTTGTTGGCAACTGACCAACAGGTTACATTTTTTTAGTTTAATTACCCATCACTCATTTGTCAACCGCGGTTGACAGGTTTATTCACTTATGCTTCCATATGAGATTTGACCCGTTGACGCTGCGGTGAACGTCAGTCCGTTGAAGCCGCCTTTTGTGACGGTGAACGTGATATCTGAAATCTCTACTCTTACCTTTCGGTAATTGACCCCGTCATAGTACCACTGTATCCACGTCTCGACGTCAGTTTCAAGGTTGTCCCACAGCATCCGTTGGTTGGGAGCGTGAGCATAGTCGCTGAATCCGTCCCCCGTAAACGTGGCGCTGTTTAGAGTATGCCCTCTTGCCTTGTACGGGCCGTCATTCCCGAAGACTGTAGTATCCACTGAGTCACCGACTTCAGGGCCTCCCATCTTGTTCAACAGTTCGATCGCGCCGTAAGCGCCTGCGCCACCTGCCACGTTCGAGATTTGCATCGTGGCAGTTTTGCCTTTTGTTTTAATGCCTCCGCATGTCGTCATTCCTTTTCGTACCTCCCTCCTTGTCTTTTGCTTATGGTTCTAGCCTAGTCTAAGTCTAAGTCTAAATCTAAGATTCTGGACATTGAGTAACCCAGATAGTAAACTGCATAATTCCATGCCAGTGTTTGTTGTCCGGATCCGGCATGTCGGTGCTCATCATGTTCCTGATCTTGATGCTGCTGTCATAGCCTTCGACATCCAATACCTGATCGTCGAGAACGTTGTTCACTGCGGCCATTATCGTTTTCACGCCGAGGGAGCTTTTTGCATCTGCGATCCTCCACCAGACACTTACCTGAAACTTTACAATCTGGCCAAGAGTGCCGAAGCAATCCCATGGCGATTCTTGCGGGGCGCCGATCGTGATGTACGGGAGCGCAACTTCGGGTCCCGGGCGCTTATCATACACTCCGTTAATCAATGTACTCAATGTCGTATCATTGGATAAGGCAGTTACGAAAGCTGTCTGAATTGGAATAAGTGACGAACCTCTTTGAAAGCCGGTCATCGTATCACTCCCTTCAGGAACGAGCAGACAGCCTCAACTGCCTCCTCCTTTTTCGTGTCGTATCCGAAGCGCATAAACGGCCGTGGGCTCATCTTATACGTGCCCAATTCCTGGAAGATCGCGTAAGGCGTATCGTGCGGTTTGACAACGACCTCTAACGGGCCTGCCTCGTCCTCGTGTATATGATCTCGCAACCATCCAGTTTTAACGGGCGCATGTTCCTGACACCCTTCTGCAAAGACCTTTCCTCCAGCCATTAGTGCGGGCAGAAACCCGAGCAGCATAGGCGCTACCACTCTCGTCTCAATAGCGGCTTGTGCCTCAATGCTTCCTTCGATGCTGCCCCACGAACTCATATATACTCCATATATGCTCTATATATCTTCCACTTCGATTATCATCCACGGACTGTTAATGTCCGGCTGGTGAATGGTTCTGATTTTTAACGTTTGTGTGTAGCCAGCTTGATCGAGCAAGATGTGTCCGGTCATTTGAATGAGGGTGGTCGTGTGAACCGTAACATCGTATATAATATGCTGACCCAACACGTCGGCCGCCACGCCGGGCACATCGCTGTGAACGTCTATTCTGGCGGCTATTTCATCGAGGGCAGTTGAGAATGTTGAAGCGGTCTCTCCGCCGATCGCATCTTGAGCGGCAGAATACGACTGATAGATAATTGTGTCAGGCAATTCGAAACAATGCAGCTCTAAATGATGTTGACCGGGTGCTTTGATATTGTTGACGTATATTGAACGTCCGTTTGCATCGGTTAGTCGGTCACCCACCAGAACGTCCTCGCGATAATCGCAATAAAAGACGTCCGTATCGTTTGGGTTTGTCTTGTATCTCGGCCACCCTCCGATGATCGATCTGCTGCGCCCGTAGAGCGTCGCGACGGTGCTCCACGTCTGCGTGTAGTTTAACAGTTTCTTCTTTGAGTCCAATACCGGTGTCTCGGCCCTGCGCTCTAAGGCGAACGTATCAAAGAGGAGGCCAGTGATCGGGTACGGTTGGATCACTTGTCGGCCTCCTTAACGTTCAGAAACCGTTTTGGTTTTGGTTGTTCGAAGACTCGGATTCGTCGCGGTTTTGATGATGGGTCGTGCGTTACCCCCATCAGCGTTGACTTTGCTGGCTCCGTTTCACGGGAAAGTCGTTCAGCATGCGTCTCCTCATTCCACGTCCAACTCTTCGCTACGGTAAACGTATGCACGCTTCCAACGATTGCAGGGAAAACGACCGTTCGCTTTCCAAGCAGTGTGACCGCTATCTCGTGATTAAGCACGCCAACGTGGCCATCAGTATCCGTTGGCAGTAAGTGGACAAAGATAGTGTTGAGGATCGTGGGTGAGTCCTCATCAGGATCATAATCTACCGAGATTTGCGAGTCGGGATCGGTAAGGTGAAGGGTGATTACTGGATTCCCTGTCTCGTCTACAGCAACAAAGACGATCTCATCAACCGCAGAAAGGTCTTTGTCTTCTCGCAACGAGTTCTGTATCGGGTAATATGGTTCGGCGTCCTCGCCCTCGTACATATCAAAGTCGTTTTCCGCCGCGCCTTGCCCTACAGGATTGTCTAAGCCTAAGCCTAATTCTACCATGTTTTCTTTCCTCACGTGTCCTTTGTTATGTCAATCTCAAGTAGCCCCACATTTCTGCTCCCTCGATTTGCCAACATTCCAACACATCGTTTCCCATGAGTGGTGAACAGACCCATGCAGCGGGGATCACTTCGTATAACCAGCACGTCACGCTGATGACGGTATGCCCATATTAGTTGCGGCACGTTCGCTCTTACATTGACGATTGCTGTCATGGCAGGCGGCTCAACTCCTACATCCTCTGCGTTGGCTGTTGGTGATATCACAGCTGAGTCCGCAAGGTCCAGCGTTACATCGGGCAGCGGAGCGTTCGCCAAAGGCCCCACAATTGCGGTGAGCGGAGACGCCGTTACGTTTATTATCGGTACGCACGCCGATGGCCCGATCAGGGCTGTCACATCAGGGGGATCAACGCCTATTAATGGAACGTTCAACACTGGTGATATTACCGCTGGACTCGCGGGGACGAGCCACACGTCGGGGAGTGGTATGTTCGCTGTGGGGTTTGCGGCCGCGGTGATAGGGGCAGCCGCTACGCCTACCAATGGTACATTCAATACTGGTGCGACTGAACTCGTCACGTCGGGGGGCTTAACGCCTGGCAATGAAACATTCGCTGATGGTGAGACCACGGTCGTCATGCCAGGAGGGCCAACGCCTACTAAAGGTACATTCAATACTGGTGATATAACCGCTGCTCCCGCGTCTGAGGGTGCGACGCCAATTAGCGAAACGTTTGCCGTTGGTGACACGGTAGCGGTAACACTGGGCATCGTGACATTAGCAATAGCGGGACCAATCGCAATATAACAGATCTGTGTGGCATCTGTCGTCGCGTCAGTACCCCATACAATATCAAATTTATCGCTCAAAAAATTATTTATTGGGGCAGCCACGTCAGTTGCATCTCCTGCAGTGCTGTTGCTTACGATAATCGAATTTGTTGAATCATTATAATTTGAATCTACCGAGCTGCCGACGTTGGATTCATCGGTTTTCGCCGCTACGCTGAAGTTTGTGCCGTCACTCGCGCCAACTGTGATTCTTGCGCTTTGTATATTTGATGCACTTGCTGGGTAACTATCCGTAGCGGCGAGCACTGCAGAAGGTGTAAATCCAACACCTGTTACCGTATCTGTGATAGCGCTAGTTTGCCCCGTCTTAGCCCAGGCTCCAACTTTGATATTTGTCCCCGCGAGTGCGAGGCTGTAATAATAATAATCGTTTCCACTATCAGTAGTCCAATCTACCGTAAAGCCGCCGCTGTCCATCGAGACGAACGATGCAACATCCGTGATTGTATTGCCGCCGGTTGGCGATGACATGGTAGCAACGTTGAGGATGCATGCATTGGTGACCTGTGTTCTAGATGATTGTGAGTTTGTGGCAAGCGCCTCATATGAACCAGTATTGTGGATAGCCCATTGGCTCGTTGCACTCATAGCTCCGAGCATGAACATACCGTAAGATGTGTCCTTAGCGGGGGGGGCCGACGTATAACAATCGCTTAGATGCAGAACTACATTTGGTTTAAAACTCGTACCGGCTAGTGTAACTCCTTGGTTGCCGCTTGACTTTTTCCAACCCGTTACTCCCGCCCCAGTAATGTCACTCCCACCAATAGCGAGGTAATAGATTGTATAGGCCGTTCCGGGAGTCGTACTGTATGTTGCTACAAACTGGCCGCTATTAAGAGAACTAAATGCTACACTTGAAATTTGGAGAAGTAGATTGTCTTGATGATCGTAGAGTATATAAGGGTAAGCAGCTTGATGTCTGTCTTGTAATTTAGCCTGCGATGGCAATGAACTTGAGTGGTCCTGTTGCGCATTGCATGTAGCACCATATTGCATAGTGGGGCCGGAACCGTTAGCGGCTGCGAAGCCCATTCCAAATGCTACGACGTTATGCGTTTGAAGTGCTTGCCATCCTGTCGTTCCTTGGTTTGTTCCCCACAATATAAGTGCGACCGGCGTAAAACCCAAGCCGCTTATTGTGTCCGACGTGCCCGACGTCGTATTATTCCAATGTCCGGTCTTCGCGTAAAACGTCATTTAGTTTTCCTCCCCTGCTGGGAAGTCGTCTTTTGTCATATCAGGTTCAAGGAACCCCACGTTCCGGCTCCCTCTGCTCACTAACAGCCCTTCGCATCGCGCTCCAGCGGGATCGAATAGTCCTGGACAGCGGGGAACACCCGCCAAGATTTGAGACGGAGCGCGGTGATGACGATACACGGATACTCCTACCCACGGAACAATTGCTCTCACGTCGACAATTGCCGTGATGCCGGGAAGTGAAACATCTATTAGTGGTATATACGCCAGCGGTTCGATCAGTCCCGTCACGTTTTGAGGCCCCACATTCACCTCGTCCACATTTGCTACCGGCGATATAACCGCCGAGCTTGCGGGAACCAATCGTACGCCTGGCAACGGAACGTTTGCTAACGGGTTTACGATAGCGGTGAGTGGTGTTGCCGAAACGTTTATTAACGGAACGAATGCTAATGACAAGGCTGCTCCTACTACAGTGGGGGGGCCGACGCCTACTAGCGGAACGTTTAACACTGGTGCGACTTGCCCCGTCACGTCAGGAGGTTTAACGCCAACTAGAGGGACCTTCGCTGAGGGTGATACAACCGCTGCAATGGTGGAAAGCGAAACCCCCGGCTGTGGTACGTTCGCCGACGGGTTCACGGTTCCATTGACTGACGAGGTTACAACGCCTATCGACGGTACGTTGCCTGATGGCAGTACGGTAGCGGTCGCGGAGCCAGCATTTACAGAGGCGAGTCCAAAGACGATGTAGCATATTTGGGTTGCGACTGCATTGTTCGTTCCCCACGTAACGACAAATGCATCATTCGCGAGTCCTATCGTGCCCAATGCATCTGGCGTTGATGCATCACTATCATTAACGACAATAGCTTCGTTCGTGTATGAAAACTTGTAATCAACGGTCGTAGAGACATTATTCTCTGAAGTGCCACCAGCGACGCCATTGTTTGTACCGTCACCCGCTCCAAACGAAAAACGGAATCCTGGCTGCTGAGTAGCGGCTGCGACTTTGGAGTCCGTCGCGGCGATCACTGCCACTGGTGTTATGCCGGGAGTGGCAACCGTGTCGGTTGAGCCGTTTGCGCCTGTAGATTTGCTCCACGCACCGACTTGAGACTTTACACCTGCCAGGCACAGACTAAAGAAGTAGTGCCCATATTGAAAAGCGTAATCCAGGTTTAAGGTAAAGCCGTCATTGTCGAATGAAACGTATTCGGCTTCATTTACACCTATTTCACTCAGCAAAACCTTGTTCGTTAGTTGCTCGCTCCATGTGGCCGTAGGGAAATCACCTTTAGGACGGAGCCCGTCAATCGCGAATTGAGCGGTGCTCGTCATCGCTCCTAGCTGAATCAAGTCGTAGGGGGGTGAGTATGTTCCGCTAGGAGGAGCATTATACCAGCCTATCCCTATATGCATAGCACACGACGGCTTGAAACCAAGGCCCGTAAAGCTTTGATTCCCCGATGAGGTTGACAATTGATTCAGCATAACCCCCGCATTGGCTATGTCACTACCCCCAAGTGCGAGGAAGTTTATTGGATATGACGTACCCTGCACAGTCGTCCAATTTATCACAAATTGGCCGCTGGCCATCGAGGTTATCGTTCCTTCGAGCACGACAGAGCCAGGAATACCGGCAGAGCGAATAACAAAGGAAGTTGAGTCCTGGTAGATATTGGCGTAGTCAGTGCCGTATGTCCAATCGCCGCTTGAAGACGCAAAAGCAACCGCTCCCTGTTGGTATGCGCTTTTGGCGGCGTTATAGGCTGAGAAGCCCATACCGTATTCGTTTGCGGCCGCGAAGCCTGTGCCGGTGTTTAAGACTCCCCATAAAATTATAGCGACGGGGGTAAAGCCTAAACCGCTGACCGTTTGATTCCCGGTTGACGTCGGCGTGTTAAGCGTGCCGACTTTCGCAGAGAGCGTCATCTGAAGGCTTTACCTCAATTCGTCCACGACCTCGGAGTTTCAGAGATCGAACATTCCAAGTGTCGGGCACGGGACCGTGAAGTTGCCGCCCTGACCTGCCTTGTCTGCATCATACAGGATATAGCCGAGCAGATACTTCGAGCCTGAGTTGTCATATATCCTGACGCACTGAACTCCGGTGAATGTCGCGGTTGGCCATGTTGTGTCTGCACAATACAGTTTCGCGTACGCACTTGGCGCTGTTCCGGTCGTCACAGGATCGTAGAGCGTCATCTGCGTGCCGCCTTGGGTGTAGCCGTTTGCAGTGGCAAGCTCGTTAGTGCTGCTGTATGTCTCGTCGGTATCCTGTGCCGGTGTAAGGCTGCTGGTATAAAGGGCCATGTAGTACGTCGTCGTCGCGGCCTTCCATGCGCTCATATCCTGTTTCGCTAGGTGCATCCGACCCTTAGCATACATATACGCCACGTTGGTCATTGGTTCCTCCTGATCAGTTCGTGACTATGAACACCCAAATGACGCCAGTGTCGCTCGTCATCGCATTGGTTTGCGTGAAATGAATCTTGAGCGTATCAGCGGCCACAAAGGTGTTGTTTACTGCGGGTACGCCTGATTGGGCGATAACTTGGTTCAGTGTGTTCGTGTGCGCGACCGGTAATGTGATTGGCGCCGTTCCTGCTGCCTCAACCTGTCCCGAAGCGCTAAGTACGAAATCGAGCGTGCCTGCGCCTGAGTTGGCGTCGGCTGCTGCTGTCACGACTATGCCGTAAACGCCGACTATTGAGCCGATGAATCCGAGCGGGATAGCACTGATGACATCATGCGACCCTCCTACAAGAGTGCTGTAGGCTATCGGAATAGGCCCTATCTGGTTGCCTTTCACTCCTGCGGCGAGTTGTCCTCCGACGATACCTGCTGCCGATGCGAGTTGGGATCCTGCTATGTTAGCCGACGCATCCAACTGCGTTCCTAAAATTCCTGCGGTATCACTCAATGATACGTGCGTGAATGTCTTAGCGAGCGTTTTCGATTCTGTTACTGCGTTCGCCGCGAGCATTGCATTCGTGATTGAAGCTGGCGGCATTATGCCTAGTGAGATTACTAAGTTGCCTATCGCGGCAATTAGGGCGTCCATTTCAGAAACTACAAGGTTGCCATCAGGGTCTACTTTAAGTTGAAGTTGCTGATTAGTAGTTTCGTCCCATCCGTAAAGTCTAGCTTTGTCCATGATCAGACCTCCTTAAGCCTCAAAAGAGCAAGCAAGTTTTAGCCTCTGGTTTTAACTTTAGCTCAAGCCTAATACGATCGGTCATCGAACTGACCTTCGTAGAACGGCTTTCTGCGTATTTGTCCAGTGCGGCGACATACCAAACCTCCGAAACCAATAACGAAATCGTGGCTGCGTAGTTTCTTCTCTAGCGCTAGGAATTGCGCGACGACTTCCTTCGGGTCTACTTTGACGTCCCCGGCAATTCCTGTTTGTGGATACTTGCTAAATCGTGCCACGATTGCTGCGCAGGCATCGGCGGCTGGACCATACATACGAGTGATGTCGGTCTTAGTCCCGATGCATGTGGCTATCTCGTCGTCGGAGATTAAAGGAAAATTCGGGTCGGTGTCGCCGATGAGGAAGCGAACCATGTCGAGCAGAGAATCCATTGGATCTCCGCCGTAGCTCCACGTTCTATCGGCAGACTCTACTGTCCATGCCATTGTTTTCGCTCCTCATCGGACTTTGTTTTGTTTTGCTTTGCTTCGCCTTGCTTTGCGTTGCTTTGCCTTCGCTCTGCTCTACCCTACTTGCTCTCTCTGTGCTCTACTAGCTCTTAGGCTAGGTCTCCACCGCTCCGCTAAAGAAGACGCCCATCGGAGGCGAGACTATCTTGAACTGCCAAGAGGCCGCTACTTCTAGCCAATCGGCTCGCTGCTCTTGTTCTCTCATCTTCCTGACGGTCACTGGTTGTCCTGCCTGTTGTCTCAGGGTGATGTTGTAACCGCCCGTCGCGACACGCTTGCCCGGACCGGGAGCCGTGTAGAGAAGAAGGGCATCGTTGCCATACAGGTAGTCAGGCGCGAACGTCTGGCCTTCCGCCGCGGTGTTTGCCATCGCGTACGGCACGAGCACCTGGTCGACGCTGAACACCGTCGCGAGGTTCAGTTCGTTGAGGATAATGTCTGTGTTATCCTTGTAGATGAACTTCCTAACGATGTCAGGGTGCTCAACGAGAGCGTCGAACACTTTCGGTGCGAGGATCAACTTATTAGGTTTGCGCCCCGTCGCCGATGCGATTGTGTTTCTGGCTTTCCGTATGTCCTGAATTGGCGTGCTGTTGTCCGTGTCTGTCCACCAGTCGAAGTACGTGGCTCCGCCGCCGCCGCCGTGGACCTCGCCGGTAAGGGTTGTTCCCCATATTCCGGTACCCATGACGTGCGAGATAAACTCCGTCTCTTTGGAGACGCGCATGGTCTCGGTCAACTGAATGGTCGTGTCGGCGTCGAGGTCGAACACTGAGTCCGCTTCCTCTCTGTCCTCATCGGGAATGAGAACGTGAACTGCCCACTCATCGAGTGCGTAGTCAGCACGCTCCGTCCCCCATCCAATAGCTACTGATTCGGTTCCTGGCTTCCGTTTCCGTGCACCGGCCATCTTGAAGTACGCTTCGTTGTAGAGGTAGTACTTCCCTCGCCTGTGGTCAACCGGAAGGATCGGAAACACTATGTCGGCAATGTAGTTTTGTGGATCCTGCAGTTCCATAACGCTGACGTCTTGCAACATCGCATTATAATGCAGGTCACTTAGTACTGGTTGTGGCATTTTCTTTCACCTCCTTAGGCTGACGTTATGACGTACAGTTTGATGATTCCGTTCGAACCCGAGAATGACGTCACATTCTTTGCCGAAATTCTAAGGGTGTTGCCCGCTATGAACGCGTTGTTTGCAGACGCCGCCCCTGCCGATGCTATAATGTTGTACCTGGGTGTCGCTAGCGCTGACGATACCGTCACTACTGCGCCCGTTACTGCGGTGGTGCCGATCTTTACGTAAAAGTCGGCGGTTTTTCCGGTAAGATTGTCGACGGTCTCAACCATCGCGTACATATCGATGACGTGTCCCGCGGTTTCCAACGGTACGCCTACTACGATATCTCCGTTAGTTGTGACGTCTCCGAGGTTTACCTTGTACTCCATAACTCCCGGCGGTGCTGCCACGACGCCCATCGATGGGCCGCCGCGTGCTTGCAGGTCAATGGGGATTATATCTCCCGCGATTCCGCCTCGCAGCGCCATTCCAACTATCGGGTGCGTCCCGCTCTGTGTTCCGAACGTTCCCCCTGCTCGCGTCTCAAGCATGTCCCCGGCGTTTACTACGTCGCCAAGTAACCCTTTGCTGACGCCCATAACTCGTATCGTGCACGGGTCGCCCGACTGGAACACGTTACCGCTTGACGCTCCAGGGTTGGGGTCCACAAGTATGCCCCACATATTCGAGTATGCACCGCAGAGTGTTATCGTTCCGTCGGCGGCCATGTACATCGCGCAAAACTGATTTGCTGAATAATCGGCATATGCTGGGCCGACTCTGTATGCGCCATCCTGTTCATATGCTTGTGATGATGCTACTGCCATAATTTACGCTCCTCGTCCCGACAGACGCTTCTTTTCGAACTCGTCGTAGAGTTTCGCGTTTGCCCTAACGGCTGCGACACGCGCTGCCTGGGGCGTGATGTCTGTGGACTTTGCCATTAAGCCCTGTGCGATCTTTTCGATCTCCGCGTCGACGCCCTCAACAACTTTGTCCGTACCAGCTTCCTCAAACAGCTTACCACGCTTGTTTGATTCGTTGGCCGTTCTTAGGGTTGTCTCAAGCCAGTTCAGTGCTTCAGGGCTTTGCTCGCCGATTTCCATCATGTGCTCGGCAAGGCCGTCCTGAGGCAGCGTGTCAAACTCGGCCGCCTTTGCCATGTAGCCGCGCAGTTTTTCCTTGTTTTCAAGGTCGGTGATTTTCTCCAGTTGCTGCTTGAGCATGAGTTCTTTGGCTTCGCCGTCCTTCTGCAACCGGTCAAAGTAAACCTTAACCGCGTCCGGAAGTTCCGCAAGCGCTTCTTTCGTCATTATGCCGTCTTCCTCTTTCTTCATCTTCTTGGACGCCGACTTCTTACTCTTCGATTTCTTGGCTTTTTTATTGGTGTCCTCGTCGTTGTCCTCATCCTCGTCTTCGTCGTCGTCTGAGCCTTTCCCGCTCATCGCATCCTTGAGATCGTCGACAATGTCGCTGACCCCTGAGACGTCTTCGTGAGCTTCGAGGATTTTGAGTGCCATCTCTAGCGCCTGTTTCGCCTTGGCATCCGGCGCGGCTTTCGCCATCTTGGCCATGATTCCTAAGAACTCAGGTGATTGTAGAGGTGTCTCAGAGATAGTCTGGAAATATTCGTCATCTAATTCCATTTCGTTTCCTCCATTTTTGTTCATTTTCTTTGCTGCTCTCGCTTCCGCTTTCTCTTTCGCTCGCTGTGCTTTGTATTCAGCTTGCACGCGGTCACGTATCGCTCTGGTTTCCGCGTCTATATATCCACACTTAGCCAGTATTACATCGGCATCTTTCTCTATGCTTTGATCTGATCTGAGCGCTCCCCATTCAAGAGGAGACGCTGGCGCGCAATCCGTTGGCGGGTTCTGTTGCTTATGCAGCTTACACATCGCCTTTTCAATATTGCCATGAAACTCGTCCATGTCAGCCTTCGAAAAGCCAGTAAGCAAGTTGCCCTGCTTCGCCTGCATATGAAGTCGGCGATGATATTCTGATAAATCTTGCAGGTTTTGCTTAGCAATAGCAGCGATTAAACCTGCTTTCTCACTGCTTGTTAAGCCCATCGTTTGCCCCCTCTAGGTTTTCTTTGTCCCTCTTGCGCCGTACATAGCGCAATCTCAGAAGCGTTCCTGCTTCCCCATATTCGCATTCTCAATCGATCGGTGTCAACCGCGGTTGAAGCCTTTTATAACTCTAAGATTCCAAAGCACACATAGCGCACTTCAGAAGCGGAAATCTCTTTTCCTTGTTTGCGCCTGCCGCGCATAATGTAATCTCAAGCGGTTGTATGTCGCTGAGTGCATTGATCGTCGACGGGTCGCCCGCCTCTGCCTTGCTCATTCCTGGTGGCAACTCTCCCGGAGTCCGGGTGACGTGGCCGCCCATGCTGAAGGCGTTATAAACTCCATCCTTGATCTCTTGCCACAATTTCTTGGCCAGGATGTGAAGTTCAACGATCCAACTGCCCGCTTTGACAAGTCTGTTTCCGATAGTCACATCTTGCGGAGCAATATAGCTCTGCGTGACACGAGCTTCAGCCCGCCGTAAGTGCCGGATGCCCGTAGCCTGACTGTGCTCCATCCACCAACGGGCCGCCTTTTCCAATTCAGCAGGCGGGGCCCATTCGCGTTGGGTATCAAGCTCGTCGGGTTTGTAAACCACTCCGGTCACAAGGCGATTTTCATCGTCATCGGCTGATAACAGCTCGAACGTGTGATCAAAGTTATATGAGGTGTCTTTCTTATATAATACCCCACGATTAGCTACTTTTTTTTCTGCCTCTTTCGCGGAGTTCGCCAGGTTAATCCGCGCCGCTACTTTCGTGGCTGTCGGCCCGTTGTTAGTGAGCCACTTCTGTATCCATTTTATTTTTCGGGATAGCTCTACCTTAGACGATTTAGTCAATGCTCGTGGATGCGGTAGGACGACGTCGACCGGAAGCGCATTGGCAGCCGAATGACCTAAAGCGATCGTAAGGTCAGGATTAAAAGCGCGGAGTTCTTTGTTCAGCCATGGCAGCCATTTTAGTACTTCCTCTTTGGATGGCCCGCGAACGCCGCCTTTCCTGTCCCGCAATACTGATGGAATGACGTTCAGCAGCGCGACTTCCTCTTTCTCCAACCCAAGGGGAGCAAGGTACTGTTCTTTAAATGCACGTCCATAATGGCCCACCATTGGTTGTCCTCTCCCCGCTTCGAGCGAGTCGGGAGAACCGCTGATAAATGCTATGCGCGGCATTTGGTCTTCCTTCGTTAGAGGCAAGCTGGGGCTCAAGTCGATCTTGGCGATTTCCTCGCTCAGCATATGGACTCTGCCATCGTCAGTTTGTAAGACCACGCTTCGGAATCCGTCAGATTGTGTCTCGCCAACGTAGTTCCCGCCGTTGGCAAGTTTCTCCGTGATCCACGTTTCCCATGTATCTGGTTTGGCCGCTTGTGATTTTGGTGAATCTGAGTAGGCGGCATTAATCCGATTGAATAGTTCAGTCTCGGCCGTTGGCGTTTCTAGCCCTTTTTTCGTGCCTTCTTTTTCCGAATCGGGGGGTGTAGCATCGTCCTTCTTAAGTGCGCCGGTTTTCTCCTCACTTTGTGGTTCGCTTATTGGCGGTTCTTTGGACTCTTTAGCTTCTTGCACGCTCTTGTGCTTTCGGCCTTTCGCTATTCCCCCTGATGCTGGGAAAGCCAAGTCACGGAGTCGGTTGAGGAGCCACGTCGGGACAAGGTCTCTATGCTTGCTCACGATTTCATAGGTCGCTTCGAGGTATTCTTTGGTCAGGCCCTCCGGACCATACCGCTCCGCCCCCCCCTGTCGCCATCGCGCCTTACCACCCGACTTGGCGAGTGCCCGCGTATGTATCTCTTTTATAGCCCAATCAGGGAGGTAGGCTTTGATCTTGCGCAGAGTTGCGAGGTGATAATCAACACCGGGCATTATTTATTCAGCCTCCTGACACTTCTTGCACACGACCACAAAGGTAGGCTTTCCACCTACTCGCGTGACATCAAAGACGTCGCTGCGTTCGGCCATGAACACTCCACCGCAGTAGCCGCACTTTTGCTCAACGGGCATTTCGCTTGCCTCCTTTATTCATTTTCTTAGCTTTCTTAGTAGGTCCTATGCCCTGAACAAGCGCTCCAGCGGCGTTTAGTTTCTGCCTCCGCGTGGCTATCGTTTGCTTTTGCGTCTGCGCTTGAGCTTGAGTTTTGCCGCCTTTCGTTGGCGGTTGCTCTTCGTTCTGTTCGGTCGCCGAAATCACTGGTTCTCTTGTCGGGACTCCTGTTCTCGGCAGTCCCGCTTCATCGTAGATGCTGTCAAGCAGGTCGTCGTTCGGGAACACGTCAGCACCGGCCCGCATAAGGTTCAGGAGCAGCATGCCAATCTCTGCGACGTCTGTCTCAGTTACATCGCCATGCACAAGTTCGGGTATCCCTGACAATCCTTCCCATGTGTTCAACTTGAAGAGTTTTGAGATTGCCTGCTTGTTGAGAACTTCGCATATCAGGTCACAAACCGATGAGATGAACATGACAAAAAAGTTCGACTTCTCTTTCGCAAGGGCCCACGATCCCGTTGCGTTTCCTAACAACAATATATCAGCGAGGAACACGCGCACGATCTCGCCCTGATAGCGTGCTATAGGCTCGGTAGTTGGCAATGATGGTGCGGGCTGCTGATTGCCTACCAGTTCGATGTCGTACATCGGGGTCGTAGCCCCCTCGAACGTGTCACTTGGCAAAAGGAAAAATGCGTCTTCGTTTCGATACACGTCTTCGCCAATCTGCATGTATCTGTCTACTGTTTCCTGGTTGTCATCCGCCTGAAGTTCAGATAGGGGAATACGGACTATCGGGAGGCCTGCCATGTTTCGTTCGATCCCGATAAGCTCAAAATCCTCTAACTTGTGTTTTTTATAATAAGCAGAATAAGCACCTCTGAGGACGCTCGACCCTTCAGGGTTCCCCTTGGTGCTGCGATATGCAAAGTGAACAGCTTTGTCCAGCGGGACATAATAGACGCCTGCACCTGCAGGGTTTAGTTGGATCATGCCCTTTACTTCGTGCGTCTGGGGGTCGATGTCCCATTTGAATAATGATTCCTGGGGCCGCATTGCGAACTTTCTAAACCCGATTCTACCGTCATTGTAAAGACTTCTTCTACTTGGGTCCTTCTGATCAGGACCCATGCGAAGCTTGTAAACAATCTCGTGCACGTCGAACCCGAATTTAATGAACGTTACAAATTCATCAAGATATGCCTGCCAACTGTTCTCCATGTCCTTGAAAAGGCAGTCAGTGGCAAAGTCCTGAGCTTCTGAATCAATCTCTGAATCGCTTGCCGCATTGAACCAAAACGGGACCTGGCGAACCGCCATAGTGACCATGTTAAGAGCAGCAAAGACGGTCGCATCCGAGTCGACCATCGTCTTGTAGGCACGGATGCCACGCTGGCCCCTAAGTTCTTCTACCCATTCCTCAGCAAGGATGCCGCCAAATTGCTTAAGTGCGGGTATGCCTATCTCAGCGTAGATGTTCTTTTTCGTAACTACAGTAGGTTCCCCGGTTGCGTAGTAAGCCCCGGTCGAGAGATAGTCCTGCTTCCTAAGTTCTCCTCGTGTTCGTGATTTGATTGTAGTCTCTTTTTTCTTCGGTTTCGCCATTATTCACCCCCCTGATTCGTCATCGTGAAACTATGCTGGAATATAGATCAGCGGCGCAGTCCCACGCCGTATAGAGTCGAGCATGATCTCGCTGCAATCCTCATGGTTGCCCCTCGGCTCAAAGTTCCAGCACGCCGCTGGTCGATTCTCATAAATCCCACACCGGCCGGCAGTCCAGAAGATGCAAGGCTGTGTGAATTTGAATATGCGGGCTTGCCGCTGCTTGTGCATGAGGCCGACTTTGGTAAACCGCTGCGTCACCTCGCCGACCGATAACCCAAGCTCCCTCGCAATGTATAGGCGATCGACATAATGGCATTCTATCTCTTTCGGAACCACGCATCAATATCCGCCGCATTCTTTACACTCTTCAAATTCTGGCATTTTAGACTTAGTCTCCACCAGCTATAATGAGCAAAATCCAAAATCCTAGACCTGCTATGGCTGCCCCGATTATTACCCATGCTGCAACTGCTAACGCATCCATTGTTTTCACCTCG
>Ga0181533_1003486_pt1 | contig 17043 bp, 15 predicted proteins | sample PEATcosm2014_Bin_45_FD_119772 | JGI IMG/M metagenome (GOLD analysis project Ga0181533, IMG submission 119772) | Peatland microbial communities from MTU Mesocosm Facility, Houghton, MI, USA - PEATcosm2014_Bin11_60_metaG | ecosystem: Environmental > Terrestrial > Soil > Wetlands > Peat | place... | reverse complement strand
AGCCACAAAGTGAATACAGCACTTGCCCAATGCTGGTATGCAAAGCAGCAGGGATTCGAAAATCTATCAACCGAAACCGGTGCCGGTCAATGGGGTACGGCACTCTCATATGCGGCGGCGCTCACGGGATTGAAGTGTACTGTGTTCTGGGTCAGGAGTGTCTATAACTGGAAAAAGGACCGTCTTCAGTATATGAAGCTCCTGGGAGCAGATGTCCATGCTTCTCCAAGTCCCGTAACGGAATTCGGCAGAACCTTGTACAATAAGGATCCCAATCACGTGGGTTCACTGGGTATTGCTATTTCAGAGGGACTTGAGATCTCCCAGAATGATCCGAAAACAGTTTACTGCCTGGGATCGGTGTTGAATCATGTGCTGCTTCACCAGACCATTATCGGGCTGGAGACTCAGAAGCAATTCGAGCTATTTGATGATTACCCGGATACCGTGATCTCTTGTCTTGGCGGAGGTTCTAATTTTGGTGGATTTGCCCTTCCTTTTGTGGGAGATGTACTGAAAAAAGGAAAGAAAATTCACTTCATTGCGGCACAAAGCCAGGAGGCTCCAAATTTACAGGGAACCTACAAGTATGATTTTGCCGATTATGCAGAAATGACCCCGATGTTAAAAATGTACACACTGGGGCACCAAACGGATATGAGACCTATAAAAGGTGACGGACTGCGCTATCATGGCTGTTCACCCATCATCAGCCTGCTGCGTGATCAAGGATATATTGACACTGTTGCTTACCCGGGCGATGAAAAGCATGTATTTAAAAATACCAAGATATTTATTGAAAGCGAAGGTTGGTTACCAGCTCCCGAATCAGCCTATTCAGTCTGCTGTGCTGTTGATGAAGCAATAAAATGCCGTGAATCAGGGGAGAAAAAAGTGATCGCTTTTAATATCAGCGGCCACGGATTTCTGGATATTCCTGGTTATAATGAAGTACTCGGATTAGAATAAGCATCCAACTGATTCCCTTAAACAACTTAAAATAATAAACCAATACCATTAAAAATGCATTCTATCGATGATTTTGAGAATGGTGACGAAGTATACCATCTTTCTGACCGCACTTCACGCTTTATAGTCATTGAAATAGTGAAGGAGAAAAATAATATCGTGTGCAATTATTGGCACGAAAACGAAAAAAAAACTGTAATATTTTTTCCTTATGAACTCGGGAAAGTAAAAGATCTCAACCAATTTTATGTTCCCACAATTTTAGAATGAGTTTTAGCCCTGATACTTTATTCATAAGGATCAAATTTATATGAATGACTAAAAAGGAGGTACTAAAAGTTAACGATTGAAAATAATAATGAGGATTTTTCAATAGTAAAGCAGGTTTTTACAGGTATGTTAATTGTCAAACTCAGTTAACGTTCCATGGCAAAACCGGAAATAAAAAACAAGAAAAAAAATCCCTCCAAAATTTTAACAGAATTCATCTTTATCTTTGACGTATAAATATTTTATGTCAAATCTAAAATCATCAGAACCATGAAAAAAGCATTAGTTACATTTCTGGTTGCCATGATAGCAACTTTTGCTATTGCCCAGAATAAAACCGAAATGAAACCGGCAGCTAAACCAGAGGGCCTTAAAAAGACCGAAATTAAAGCTACAGATCTTCCCAAAGCCGCTTCCGACTATATTGCCATGAACATGAAAGGCTACACTATTGACAAAGCTTTTAAAATTGAAGATCCAAAAGGTGAGGTTACGTACAATGTTACCGTTATTAAAGGTACAGAACGTGAACATCTGAAATTTGACAAAAACGGTGTTTTCCAGAAGAAGTCTGAACCCAAATCCGGGATGGCACCAGCAGAGAAAAAACCTGCTGAACCGGTAAAATAGTAGTAACACTGCTAATCCTAAAAGAGGCTGTCACAACCAGGCAGCCTCTTTTTTTATAGCCGGACATACTGTGAATTACGTTAAAATTTCACATGGCACCTTGGCATATCCCGGGATTATTTTTTCATCCTTGAGACTTTTGATAAGACCGTTGAGCTTAAAAAATGATTAGTTTTGAAAAGTATTCAGAAAGCCAGACATGATTTGCATTTGCCAGACTGATCTGTTCTTATAAACACAATCTGTCATTGTATTATTAACCAAAATACTTCACCGGTAAAATAAAATCCCAAAATCTATGAATGCAGCACATTTGCACCTAATGTTCAACCATCTGCCGATCGTTGGACTCGGTTTTGCCATCCTGCTTAACCTTTTTGCGGTTTTCGGAAAAAGTCAGGAAATAAGAAGACTTTCCTGCTGGTTTTACATTCTTGTTGCATTGTTATCCATTTTATCGCTACTTACCGGTGACAGTGCGGGAGACATCATCCGGAGCTACCCAGGGATCAGTAATGATGCCATTGAAAGCCATGAAAACTGGGGTTATATATTCTTTTACGGACTTCTGGTGAACAGTCTTATCGCCATCGTGGCCCTGTGGTTTTTCAGGAAAAATGAGGGACTTATGAAAAAGCTCAACATTGCAATGCTGATCGTCGCCTTAATGGTGGCTTTTCTTGCTTTCCAGGCAGGCATGACCGGCGGGAAGATAAGGCACCCCGAAATTGAACAGGGAATTCTTAAGAAAGGGTAACAGGATAAAATGCCTGACACTTTTAATGACGTGTTATGGGCAGATCCTTTAGCACTTCTCAACACCCGCATGTATTACAGCTTATTTTTGAAGGCATGAAATCCAGGAATAAAATTTTTATTTCAATCCTCCTGACCTTTTGTCTGATAAGATTACATGCCCAGGATCAGGATATTTCTGCTCATGTTCTGGATAAACCATTAGGATTCACATTTGGGATGGACTATTCAGATGCAATGAGCTTAGGTGTAAGCAAAGGATGGCGGGCTTCCCCTGAATGGCGGATCACGGACCAGTTCATCATTTTTGAAAATGTGACCGTTGAGAACAGGCCCGCCAAATCTGTTGAACTCTATTTTTTCAAATATAAGCTTTATTATATCAAGGTTATTTTCCTGGCTCCCGAGGCAAGGGATCAGGAATTATTTGATGGTATTAAGGGTGATATTGAGAAGAAATATGGGGCCGGTAATTGCCAGAGAACCTTTAAAGGAATTTACCATGACGGAGATGGCCTGGAGATGCAAGCCATAATTACTGGCAATGCATTTATCGGATGTTCCTGGACCCGGTTTACAAATAACAAAGAGATCTATTTGTCCATTGACTATTCAGATTATCTGAATGATCTGAGGGTGGTTTTATCTTATATCGATATCGTTCCCTCTCATGACAAAATTAAAGAGTAGAAACTGGATTTTAAGCAGATCGCCAAAAGATATTTTAATCCCCAGACTGAAAGTGCTTTATCTCAGGTTTAATGGCACGGATTTTGTTTAATCCTGGAATTCCTGTTGAATCAACCAAGTCCGATTTTTTAAACAATTTAAAGCCATGAAGAAAAACCTGCTCTTTTTACTTTTCACAATCTTCGTATTCTTTTGTGATAACCCAGCTCCGGCACAGACAGCAAAAGCTAAAGCTGTGAATTCTTCCGATAAATCATGGAAACAAATAATATCCTTAAAAGGGAGGAGTGATGCAAAATCCAACATATTTCAACTTTCAGGTAATGAAGGAAGAATAAGATATACATATGATTGTCGCCGGGGTGCGGATTACGGGACTTTCTCTGTTTATGTTGTAAAAGCAGGTACAGATTTAATAAAGACCGGAGGAACTCCTGAAATTATAAATACTAAAGGACAATACAAAGGAGAAACTCCTCTGCAAAAACCAGCCGGAAAATATTATCTGTATGTGACAGCCATAGGGAACTGGGAAATTATGGTTGAAGAACATTAATGGCGAAAAGATTTGGCGACCCCATTCAATTCGCCTATAGCCTGCTTTTTCATAAAGTCAGAAATGGCAAGATTATAGACTGTTTTACCTTTCCTGACTCTTTTAGCGTAAAGAGCTGTCATTTCAGGATCAGCGATAACCATCCTGGCATATTGTACCGCTTTAGAAAACTTGTGCCGGCGCGCCAATTGTTGTTCTGATGGCGGATTATCAGTCTTCCGGGGTATCTTTGAGATAAAACTCACACCACCGCGTACGCGAAAAACGCCCTGATTTGCGAACTTACCCCTGTAGTTTTTTGTAATTGCATTGTCTTTTGATTTCATAGTTTGAAAATTTTAAGGATTAATAAATATGATCATTGCCATGATCGTGAATAATAAAATTGATCAATAGGGCAAATATAATTCACCAAAAAGGCTTGCGGTAGTTGCAAGGGTTGCAAAATAATTTGCAATAACCTGAAAATGAGATAGATAATGTAGTGAAAATTTTTAAAGATTTATTTTCACAACACCAAACAGGAGAAAAAGGTAAAGATTAAGAAAAGATTGAGTGAGTTTTAATCGAAGGATAATCGAAAGATAAACGAAGGATAATCGAAAGAATACGCCAGATGAATTGTGAATCAACTACATGGATTCTGAAAACCGGGAATATTCGCAAAAGGATTTCATTTTAGCATAAGACGTAAAAAAGCGGTAAAGGTTACAAAAAAGTTTTAAATAATTAATAATGGATAATTGATAATTGGTAATTATCAAGTAGTTAGGTGACAGGGTGACAAAGTGAAAATCGTGATGCGTAGCTTGCGGGGGTGAGAGGTATTAAAATAATAAGTATTTTTGCAAGGTAAACTTATAAGTTAAGCAACATATATGGATCCAATGGAATTATCTTCTTCATTGCGTTCAGCAGTTTCTGCTCTTTATAAAGTACTTCGCAAGCAGATCTATTCTGTCAGCACTTACTCAATGACAGAAATAGATACAATAAAGTACCTGGGCCACAACCCCTTTTTATTGCCTACTGAACTTGCGGGTTTGACAAAGATCAAAACACAGTCGATGTCACAGATCTTAAACAGACTTGAGTCAGAGGGTACAATAACAAGAACGCCTTCCAGGGACGACAAACGCAAAGTACTTATCTCTCTTACAACTTCAGGAAAAAAAATGGTAGAAAAATTCAAATATGAACGCGATGAATGGCTTAAAAGTATTATTGAGAAATCACTGACAGATAAAGAAAAGGAGATACTTGCAAAGGCATTGCCGGTATTAAAGAAACTTGCAGAGATCAAATAAGCAAAGTTCAATGTTATAAATATTTAAAATCCAGGAATTCATGAGCAAAGTTGTTGTTCTCAGATGTGAAACTTATGATTACCACACTGTAAAAGCTGTCATACAACAGGGAATCGATTTACTTGGCGGTATTGCACAATTCGCAGGAGCAGGCGAAAAGATCCTTCTTAAACCAAATTTACTTGTTGGGGATCAGCCTGAAAAATGTGTTACAACACACCCATCAATTTTAAGGGCAGTTGCCGAGGTTTTTAAATCATCAGGTGCTTTGGTTTACTATGGTGATTCTCCCGGAGCCGCGGCCATGGGAGCAAGTGCTGTGACTTCAAGTAAAAAGGCAGGTCTGGCAAGTGCTGCAGCAGAAGCCGGGATAGAACTCAGGGATTTTGAAAAGGGAGAAGCAATACATTTTACAGAAGGTAAGCAGAACAAGCAATTCACGATTGCCAAGGTCGTCCTGGAGAGTGATGGAATTATCAGCCTTCCCAAGCTGAAAACCCATGGATCTCAAAAATTCTCAGGTGCTATAAAAAACCAGTTTGGCTGTATTCCCGGTTTCCTTAAAGGTGAATTCCATGTCAAGCTTCCGGATGCTTATGATTTTGCAAAAATGCTGGTTGACCTTGACCGTTACATAAAACCACGTTTATATATTATGGATGGCGTCATGGCAATGGAAGGTAACGGACCACGCGGGGGTAATCCCAGAAAGATGAACGTAATATTATTTTCACAGGATCCTGTTGCGATTGATGCCACGGCTTGCAGGATGATAAACCTGGATCCCACCGTGGTACCGACCACAGTATATGGCAAAGAATTTGGTCATGGGGTATTTGATCTCCAGGACATAGAATTTTTGGGAGATGATCCGGCAGAGTTTGTTGTACAAGATTTCGACGTTGACAGGGGAGCGATAATGCCTTTTAAAGACCGGGGCAGGCTTAGGTTCCTTAACAATTTCTTGGTACCGAAACCAGTAATTAACAAGGACAAATGCACAAAAGACGGGATCTGCATTCAAGCCTGTCCGGCAAATCCCAAGGCATTAAGTTGGGAAAACGGGAAGGGAACAAAGCCTCCTGTTTATGAATATGATCTTTGTATCAGATGTTATTGCTGCCAGGAGTTGTGCCCTCAAAAGGCAATCGATATAAAGAAACCAGCAATAAGGAGGATGTTTGCAAAAAAATAGAAAATCCTGATGATCATTTAGTGCACAATAACAGCACCCGCAACATTTTTCTGCACAGGGCTGATATTTTTTCCCATACCCATAGTTTACTGCTTGCTTTTATTTTTTGCCACTTTAGCCGGTTCTGGCATGATACCGATCGGAACCCTCACTAATTGTTGTTACAAACAACACCCTTAGCAAAGATGAGGGAAAGGGTCATAAGTTATTATGCTAAGGGCAGTCTTTGAGATGTAATCCATGGCACCTTTTTGCTCATTCTTCATCCTTCATTAAAGATCTCACTTCCGAGGTGAATTACGGGCGAATTGAAAAAAATACCCCAAAATCAAAAAAATCAAGAAAAATATTTAAATAGCGTAAAACTATTTAATTTTGTATAATGCCAATTAAAGGCAAGGAAGCGATCTTCCTATAGGATGTAAAAAGGTGGACAAGCCAACTATCCATATTATAGTCAATATAAATCAGGATGGCCTGGTCAATTTAATCGGTATGTACAATCAACACTATTGATGAATTGATGAGATGTTGCAGGACTTACTTTTGTCAATTGACATGTTATATTGGAGCCTATACAGGCAGGAATGAAATGCGTGCAATATTTATAAAAAATAAATAAAAAGGATAATGAAAAACAACATCGTTCATTACAGGATCATAGAAGATGTTCATTATGATGAACATTCTGAAAAAGAAAAAATAGGAAATCCCTATTCAATACAAATTGAAAAAAAAGGTTTATTCGGAAAAAAGTGGGAATATTTAAAATACAAACATGTTGATTATGCTTTTGAGGGATGGTATCTGGAAAAACTTACTTTCAAGACCATAGATGAAGCCCATGATTATATTAAGAAAATGGTTAAGGAGAGCAAAACTGATTCATGGAGAAAGTCAGTTTCCGGTGAGTTTATCTATGATCCGGATAATGATCAGGTAAAACCATTACAGAATAAAGGAGAGAAATAATAAACCAAATACCTGCATCTTTCAATAAATCCGAAAAGCAGAATAGCAGAAATCCATATTTATCATGCCAGGAGGATCAGGAACTCCAGGGTGATAGAGCACGGGAACAATTTCCTGGTAATCCGCATGAGCAGAGTATTTGCTTTTTAAGTCCAAATAGAACATCACTATGAAATTTCAAACCCTTACGGGATTTATCGTTAAGAAGCAGTCAGAATACCCCGGTGCAACAGGAGAATTCACCCGTTTACTGAATGATATTGGCACAGCTGCCAAATTCGTGAACCGGGAAGTAAACCGGGCAGGACTTGGTGACGTCATGGGCTATGCCGGGGAGATCAATGTCCAGGGTGAAGAACAGAAAAAACTGGATCTATTTGCAAATGAACAATTCATTGCAGCCTTATCGGATGGCGGACAATGTTGTGCCATCGGTTCAGAAGAGAATGAGGAGATCATCCTGCTCAATGATGCCCATTCAAAACATGCCAAATATGTTGTTGCCATTGACCCGCTGGACGGCAGTTCAAATATCGAAAGCAATGCACCCATAGGAACTATTTTTTCCATCTATCTCAGGAGGACAGTCAGGGGAGTGGCTACTATTGAGGATTTTATGCAGCCGGGCCGCAATCTCGTCGCCTCCGGCTATGTCCTTTACGGTTCTTCAACCGTGCTTGTTTATACAACGGGATATGGTGTGAACGGATTTACGCTTGATCCCTCGGTTGGATCATTTATACTTAGTCATCCCGACATGAAATATCCACAAGGAGGCAGCATCTATTCCATCAACGAAGCCAACTATATTTATTTTTCGGAGGGTGTAAAACGATATATAAAATACTGCCAGGAAGATGACAAAACAACAAACCGGCCCTATTCTTCAAGATATATAGGATCTATGGTCGCCGATTTTCACCGGAACCTGATCCTCGGTGGTATTTTCATCTATCCCGGAACCAAAAAAAATAAAAACGGCAAACTCCGTCTTCTTTATGAATGCAACCCGGTTGCTTTCCTGGCAGAACAGGCTGGGGGCAGAGCATCCGACGGATTTACCAGAATACTGGACATCCAGCCGAAAGAACTTCACGAACGCTCTCCCTTCTTTGCAGGACCAAAGTCCATGGTTGAAAAAGCGGAAGAATTCATGCTTGAATTCTCACCGGAATTCCGTAAGGGATAAAATCGTGAGAAGTAATGTTAAAAACATCTCACCTGCTGAACCGAGAATTTCATAAGTCTGGTTTGGACTATAGCCGAAAAAGGTTTTACCGGTAGTTTTTTATCTTTCATCTATCTCCAATAAAAGTTTGCAGAATATTATTGAATAATGCTCCCAGGAGAAATTATCTTTATTCGATCCAAATTAGAATTCAATGGAAACAAAAAGCATGTTTTGGTTCAAATTGATCATATTGGTTTCTGTGTGGTTTATTTGCGGAATCACTTTTGCAAGTACCCCGGCAAGTGAATGCATAAACACATTAAATCAAAAATTCCAGAGCAGGTTCAGTTACCCTGAGCAGGCATACAAGCAGGCAATCCAGGGGGATGTCATCGTCATTTTTTCAGTTTCAGATGAAGGCAAGATCATCATAAAGGACATCAGATCAACTGATGCCGAACTTGGCAAATATATCAGGAAGGTAATGTCGACGGTACAATGTCCGGAACTGAACAACGCCAGCGTTTATGATTTCAAAATAATTTTTCATTTTAAACTGATATGATGTAAAGAGACTTCTTTTTAAAGCATTGGTATTTATTCACGGATGTTTAACCCTAAAAACAAGAATCATGAAAACTATAAAAATAATCCGAATCCTTTTAATTGTCATGCTGGCTGGATTTATTTCAACACTTTCGACTTTTGCAGCAAGTCCTGCAGCAGCAGCCAGTGCCAGGAATATCAGGCAAAAATTTGTCGAAGCGGTTCAAAACCCGGATGACATGATAAATGTCCCAACAAACGGTGAAGTTGAAGTTCTTTTTACTGTCAATGATGACGGTACGCTTAATATAAGGAAGCTCAACTCTGACAATGAAGAGGCAGCCAATTATGTGAAGGAGAAGATCACGAATCTTAATTACGGTGATTCGGGTAATCCTTACAACCAATATTACAAGGTAAAATTCCGTTTCCAGAAGGAAGAGTAACCATGGCAGGCAGTCGCTGGATTTCGTGGAGGAAGAATCGTGAAGCGTGAATCCTGATGGTGGGCTGAAATACAAGACATTATCCAACATCCCCTGTCCGATAACCAGTTGGGGACAAGATTCGGACAGGGATCTTTATTTATTGTAATTATCGGCCGTTAATAAGGAAATGGTCTGGATTCAGATATGAGAGCTTTACATTTTCGTCTACTTATTCTATTATTTTTTTGTTGCAATAATTTGATATTTGCCCAGCTGACAGTAACACAGGGCAGCGGGTTAGGTATGACCCCCCAGCAACTGGTTCAATCATGGCTTACAGGCCGGGGAGCCACTATTTCTAACGTGACATTTAATGGTTCTTTTTCAAATATAACCTCTAACCAGATCGGATATTTTCAGGCATTGAGTCTGGCTTATACGCAACTGGGAATCGACAGTGGCATCATAATTTCAAGCGGCACTGCTGTGGGGGCAATCGGTCCAAACCTTACTACCACATTTACGGGCAGTATTCCAAATGGTCCCGGAGATCCGGACCTTACAATTATTGCAGATACGGTTACACATGATGCAGCGGTAATTGAATTTGATTTTGTTCCTGTGTCTGACACGCTTAAGTTCAAATATGTGTTTGGTTCTGAAGAATTCATGACATACTGTGATCAATATAATGATCCTTTTGGTTTTTTCCTGAGCGGTCCGGGGATCAATGGACCCTTTTCAAACAATAGCATAGATATTGCATTAATTCCAGGAAGCAATAGCTATTTAAATGTTGACAATCTTTGCGATACTGTTCCTGACTATATATGGCAAAATCCGCAAGGTGGTATTTATTTTCAATACAATGCTCTGACAACTGTTCTTACTGCCTGGCATATAGTACAACCCTGCCAGGTATATCACATTAAAATTGCTGTGGCGGACGCAGCGGATTATGCCCTGGACTCAGGCGTTTTCCTGGGGAAAAACAATTTTTCAGCAGGCAGTGAAGTCACGGTTGACAATACTTACACCCACCCTGCACTAGGACTGCACGCCATTGCAGGATGCAGTAATGCCACGGTGACCTTCCATCTCCCGGCGAATGCGAGTACAAATGATACAATTCATTACACCATAGGAGGAACTGCCATAAATGGCATTGATTATACCACCATACCCTCTTTTGTCATCATTCCTGCCGGGATGGACAGTGCTTCTGTGAGCATTGATCCTTTTATGGATAATATCCCGACAGGAATTAAAACAGTAATATTGGGCATCCAGTCGGTGAATTGCGGTGTGGGGACTACATTCAGTGATACCATATTTATCTTCCCCAACTACAGGCTCACCGCCAATGCCGGGAATGACACTTCGATCTGCCAGGGGCAACCAGTCACGCTCCGGGCAGAGCATACGGGAGGTCAGCCACCCTATACTTACTTGTGGAATACCGGATCGACACTATCCCAGGTTACGGTGACCCCACCCACCGGATCAAATCTTTATTATGTCGAAATCACCGATGGTTGTTTGTCCACTTCAAGGGATACTGTTATTGTCACGGTGCTGGCAAGGCCTGTGGTCACAAATGTCGACCTTATATCTGTTGTCTGCACAGGTTTGGCAACCAACATTATCCTGCACTCCAGCATTCCCGGATCGACTTTTTCATGGACTGCAACCTGCGGAGATCCAAATATTTCAGGTTATTCAGCCGGTAGTGGACTAACAATCAATCAGACATTAATAAATTCAGGAATAACGGTTGATACAGTAATCTATCAAGTTACAGCGATTGCCGGGGGGTGCAGTTCTGTTCTTGTCAAAAACTTTAAAGTCGCAGTAATCCCTTCTGCAGATGCATATTTCCAGCCTGATGGAGAATCGATTTGCAGTTCAGGAACTACCAATATCCTGATACAATCAAATGTTGCGGGCACTACATTTTCATGGACATTCACATTGAGTTCAGAAACCCTGACCGGTGCAGGTGACGGAAACGGCAATCTTATCGCGCAAACCCTTTTCAACTCCGGATTTAAGACAGATACTGTGACCTATCATGTTACTCCTGTGAACAGCGGTTGTACGGGAACACTGAATAACGTAATAGTAACCGTAAATCCCCTAACTGCAGTTACTTTTACTCCCTGCACAGATGTGATAACGACAACCGATGCCAGTCCTATCAAACTGAAAGGAGGATTGCCGTTGGGTGGAACTTATTCCGGAACGGGAGTCAATGGCGGACAATTTAATCCTGCAACCGGAACAGGGATACATGTCATCACCTATTCTTACACAAACATGTATGGTTGCGTTAATGCTGCTTCTCTTGACATTACGGTACTCAATCCTCTTCCTTTCTTCTGCAACAATCCAGTCACGGATGTACGCGATAACAAGCAGTACCCAACTGTCAGTCTGGGAATACAGTGCTGGATGGCTGCCAACCTGAACTATGGAACCCAGATCCCTTCAACATCCATGCAGAGGGATAACTGCACAGTGGAAAAATACTGTCTCGACGACAATCCTTCCAATTGTTTATTGGCTGGAGGCCTTTACCAGTGGGATGAAATGATGCAATATCAAGCGGTTGAAAGCATACAGGGATTGTGTCCACCCGCATGGCATATTCCCTCGGAAAATGAATGGAATACACTCTTTGCATTGTATGTAAACAATGGATTTGCAGGCACCCCGCTGAAATATACGGGTACTTCAGGGTTTAATGCACTTCTCAGCGGAATCCGTTTTGATAATGAGAGCTGGAGTTTCGATAATTTTGCTACCTTCATATGGTCGTCTACATCCGAGGGGCCATATAAAGCCTGGTCCCATGCCATGAATTCAATCAACCCCGGCGTCTCTTATTACCCTGCAAACCGTTCTGATGCCTTTTATGTGAGGTGCGTTAAGAATTAACGAGTGAAGAACCACGAGGGCACGGAGTCATAAAGTGAATGGAAAAATATTGATAAAGTACAGGGGAGAGGTTGAACTTTACTTTTATAAAATATATTAATTTTACTTTTCGGAGATTTTGATCGTTTTCTATTCATTATTCCATGGCGAATAAATCAAGGAACGTAAAGCAGGGTAATATAAAGGAGAGAAAAATCCCAATTAAGATACAATCAAAACCCATTATTGAAAAACCAGCATTCTTTGAAACTCCGGTATTTCTTGTCATTTTAATCCTTATTCTGACATTCATCGCATTTTTTCCATCATTAAAAAATTCTTTTGTACCTACATGGGATGATAGTTCTTTTATTGTAGACAATTCCATAATCAGGCATTTGAATTTCCAGTCAATAAAAGCAATATTTACCTCTACAGTACTTTGTGCTTATGTTCCTCTCCCTATTTTAAGTTTTGCCATTGAGTACCACTTCTTCGGACTTAACCCTCTTCCATATCATATTTCAAACCTCATATTACACATGGGGTGCATATTACTTGTCTTTTATTTTTTCCGCTTATTAAAGACAGATAGCATTTATGCGGCTTTCGGCGCCTTGCTTTTCGGGATCCATCCTATGCACGTAGAATCGGTTGCCTGGGTCACAGAACGCAAAGACCTTCTTTACACCCTGTTTTACCTGTGCTCCATGATACTCTATTTACTATATACTCAAAAGCAAAACCAACCATGGAAATACTTCATTTTCAGCATATTATTCTTCATTTTATCTCTTTTTTCAAAAATCCAGGCAGTAGCTTTGCCTCTGAGTTTAATTCTTCTTGATTATTTACTTAAACGTCCTTCAAAATCACGACTGGTCTATGAAAAAATACCCTTCTTTATTCTTTCTCTTTTATTTGGAGTTGCCGGTGTTTTGGTGCTTAAAACACAAGGCGTTCTTCAGGGCAATGAGATTTACTCCCTTATTCATAGAATTTTATTCGGATTATATGCTTTAAGCAGTTATATACTCAAATTTTTTGCACCTTTCAATCTCAGTGCGCTTTATCCCCTTCCTGTTTCCCCGAAACAGCAATTATTACTTTATTACCTAAACCCATTATTTTTATTATTGCTTGGATTCCTTGTTTACAGATCTGCCCATTACACAAGGGTTGTTGTATTTGGCATTTTGTTCTTCTTTTTCAATATTCTTTTCCTTCTCCAGATAGTCAGCGCGGGAACTGCTTTTCTTTCCGATCGTTTTACTTATATTCCTTATATTGGATTAATATTTATTATCGCCTGGACATTAGAGAAGATCATAAAGAAGAAAAAGAATATGAAGTACATCCTGTTCCCTGCTATGTTCATTTTTATAGTTCTTTTTATATCACTTACTTTTAACCGGTGTAAAACCTGGGCAAACGGGGTAATACTATGGACAGATGTAATAGAGAAATACCCGAATGAAGCTTTCATGGCTTATTACGACCGTGGAGTTGAATATTATAAACTTAATCAGGTGGACAAAGCAATTGACGATTATACCTCTGCGATCGGGATAAACCCGAATTATAAAGAAGCTTATTATGACCGCGGGGTCGTGTATGGATCAATTGGGCAGTGGGACAAGGCAATATCTGATTATTCAAGGACGATTGAGATCAGTCCGAATTTTGATTCGGCATATTCCAACCGAGGCGTTTTATATGCCTATCTTGGGCAGTGGGACAAGGCGATATCTGATTGCTCGAGGGCTATCGAAATCGACCCCAATTTCGAATCGGCATATTCCAACCGCGGCAATGTATATGGAAACTTAAAGCAGTGGGATAAAGCGATATCTGATTATTCCAGGGCGATCGAGATCGACCCTAATTATAAAGAAGCTTATTATAATCGCAGCAGTGCTTATGGGAACCTGGGGCAATGGGAAAGGGCGATATCTGATTGCTTCAAAGCGATCGGGATCGACCCGAATTATAAAGAAGCCTATTACAACCTTGGCATTGCTTACGAGAATATGGGGCAATGGGATAAGGCAATAGATAATCTTACCAGGGCGCTTGAGATCGACCCTAATTTTACTGCAGCCTACAACAGTCGAGAAATCGTCTATAAGAACCTAAAAAACAAGTAGAAGATTAACCGAATAAAATATCAGGACACATCCTTATGGGCACTGATGCATCGGAATCCACGGGATTTAATCTGAATTTTGGCAATAATGTTCATATCAATCTTGAGCTGGATACGCGAGCGGAAACCAAAAAATTATTTACAGCCCTATCTGCAAAGGGGAAAGTCAGTACGGATCTTCAGGACACTTGCTGGGGGTCTTATTTTGGTACTTGCACAGGTAAATACGGTGTTCAGTGGATGTTCACCTGTGCTTAGGAAACAACGAATTAGTCAAACACAGCATAATGACAAATCAAATATCACTTTACTTGCCCGATGGATAATATTCTTGCTTCGTGCATATTGTTGTATTATTTTTGCTAATAAATAAACATTTAAATAAAAACCTATGAAAAAGATTCTTACTTTTTTTCTGATGATATTCAGTTTCGTCACCCTTACCAATGCTGCAAAGGTTGATGAAAATACAGCAAAGGTTGCCGGAAGGCAATTTATGGTCAACAAGGCTGTGGCTGGTCAGCTCAGGAACATTGCAGACCTGTCCCTTTCTTACACTTCCTATTCGACAAATTCAATGCTGGCACCAAACCAGGATCCGGTAGCTAACTTTTATGTGTTCAATGTAAATTCGACCCATGGTTTCGTGATTGTTTCCGGTAACGATATCGTTGAACCAATCCTTGGTTATTCCAACCAGGGATCCTTCAATCCGGATAAAATACCTCCCCAGGTCGCTGCTTTGCTTAAAGAATACGAGGATCAAATCCAGCATGCCATTAGCGAGCAAATACAGGCTACTCCGACGATCAAGGCGAAATGGGAATTTCTCAGTAATGCAAATCATCCGGGACCATTATTCAAAGGTCCGCAGGGGGTAAGTCCTCTTGTTCAGACCCAATGGAATCAATTTCCTTATTATAATTACATGTGTCCATATGATTATAATTCAGATGCATATACCGTTACAGGATGTGTCGCCACTGCAATGGCCCAGGTCCTGAAGTACTGGAACTATCCAACCACCGGCACAGGATTTCATTCCTATAACGATCCCAACTTCGGGACCCAATCAGCCGATTTCGGAGGTACCACTTACGACTGGACCGACATGCCACTCTCGCTTTCGGGTCCCAATGCTGCTGTTGAAACTCTTATGTATCATTGTGGAGTAAGCGTTAATATGAATTATGGAGTTAATGAAAGCACTTCATTTGTTATATCTTCAGCGAGTCCTGATACCAACTGTGCAGAATATGCCCTGAAAACTTATTTCGGTTATCCTTCCACGTTGAAAGGATTGAAGCGGAGTGCTTATGATGATCAGAGCTGGAAAAATATGCTGACAACGGATCTCGATGCCAGCAGACCAGTCATTTATACAGGCTTCGGCAATGCCGGAGGCCATTGTTTTGTTTGCGACGGTTATGATGACAATGGTCTTTTCCATTTTAACTGGGGATGGGGCGGCTCAGATGACGGGTATTTTGATATAGACGCACTAGACCCGGGAACTGATACCTTCAACAGTAATCAGCAGGCAATATTCGGGATCCAGGGGAATAATAACAATGGCCAGGCGTCTGACCTGCAGGTTTATGCAGCTGTGGATATTTCGCCTTCCCCGATGCAATATGGTAGTGCCTTTGCTGTAAGTACAAATATATTAAATGCAGGTACGGCGACCTTCAATGGGGACTATTGTGCTGCAATCTTTGATACCAGTGATGCATTCGTTGATTTTGTTCAGATTTTGACCGGCTATTCTCTGCCTCCTAATTATTATTATACAAATGGATTGACCTTTAACAATTCAGGATTATTTGACATGCTTCCAGGTACTTACCAGATTTATGTGTTTTCCCGGCCAACAGGCGGGGACTGGCAAATTGTAGCCGATGGTAACGGTTACACGAATGGAGTCGAGGTCACTGTGTCATATTCAAACTCCATAGAAATGTATGCTCCCATGACTGTCACCCCAGGTACAACCCTGACCGACGGCCAACCGGTATCAGTACACCTGGATGTGGTCAATGACGGATCAACAGATTTCAGCGGAAGCTGGGATGTTTCCCTTTATAATCTCGATGGTTCTTTCGCAGCGACGATCCAGGAACTTACAGGATACACCCTTCCATCGGGATATCATTACATTAACGGATTGACATTCACAAATCAGAATCTGAATGTCAGCCCGGGGACTTACCTTATGGCATTATTATACCTCCCTGATGGAGGAAACTGGACCCTGACCGGCTCCACGAATTATGAGAACCCTATCGAGGTCTTAGTCCAGGAAGCACCACTCTCTCCCGACATTTATGAACCTAATAACACCCTGGATCAGGCATATGATTTGCCTGTCAGCTTTTCCGGAAATATTGCCACAGTCACGACACCCGGTTCAAATATCGATACCGAATCCGATTTGGATTTCTATAAGATCGACCTGCCACAGGGGAATTCTTATTCCATAGCTGCAGAAGTT
>Ga0181533_1003485_pt1 | contig 17052 bp, 13 predicted proteins | sample PEATcosm2014_Bin_45_FD_119772 | JGI IMG/M metagenome (GOLD analysis project Ga0181533, IMG submission 119772) | Peatland microbial communities from MTU Mesocosm Facility, Houghton, MI, USA - PEATcosm2014_Bin11_60_metaG | ecosystem: Environmental > Terrestrial > Soil > Wetlands > Peat | place... | reverse complement strand
CGTGAGATCCAACGCCTGTTGTTTACCTGGACCGGAGAGTGCGCGTACTGTGGCAGCGTAATTCGCAAGCGAAACCGTCCACCTTAACTTAACGTAGTAGTACTAATCCCCAACCCCTAACCCCTGCTCTTACGTCTTCACTCCTGCTGCAAAAGTTCCTTCAGCCGCGGATCGTGGAGCGGCAGCAGTGGCCGTCCCTTCAATTGCGAGGAATACCGCCACAGCCACAATCCGCCGATTCCAAAAATCGCCAGCCAATCCGTCAGGTGGAATTCCGGTCCCGCGCGCTCAAAAGCCGGCGCCGTTAGCCAGAAGATATCCACCATGCTCATCACGATGAGGCCCGCCGCCACCCAACCCAGAATCTCCGCCCGGCGCTTCACGAAGCGGGTGAGCAGCAGCAGGAACGGCACCGCGAAGTGGAAGATGATCAATAACAGCGCCACGCTGGTCCAACCTCCCCGCGCGCGGCTCATGTACCAGGGGATTTCTTCCCGCAGGTTTCCACCCCAGATAATTAAGAACTGCGAAAAGGAGAGGTACGCCCACAACATGGTGAAAGTCAAGAGTAGGTTGCCGTAGTCGTTGAGCACCCGCGGCGAAACCAGACCGGAGAGCAATTTCTCTTTGGACAGGAGAATCACCGTCACCGTCACCACCGACATTGCCGCTAACGCTTCGCTCACCATGAAAATCATGCCGTAGATGGTCGAAGTCCAATGCGGCTCAAGCGACATCACCCAATCCATGGAAGCAAAGGTGACCGTCAGTCCGAAGATCAGCAGGCCCGGCGCACTCAGCCTTTGGAGGCGAGAGGTCAGCCCGGCGTCGCCCGTCTCATCCTGCTGCCGCGACCACTTGTTCAGGAAGTAGGTGAGCAAAAGCCAGGCGGAAAAATAAATCACGGTGCGCGCGACAAAAAACGGTACGTTGAGATAAAAGTGCTTATATTGCAGCAAGGGATCGGCCTGAACTCTACTGGGATCAGCCCAACTGTAAAGCACCGGCAATCGGAAGAGAATAGGCAGCACCAGCACCGCCATCAGGTAGAAGGTCTTTGTTCCGGCTTCAAGCGGACGGCGCAGGAGAAATCCCCAGGTGCCTCCCACCATATGATGAAGCATCAGGATGGCGGAGCAACCGAGCGGCAACCCGATCCAGAAAACGAAGGCCAGAAGATACGACCGGAAGAACTGCGTGGGATCGCGAAAACCCAGCGCCGCGCACAGGACCAGCGCCGCCAAACCTCCCACCAGCGCCGGTTTCTCCAAGCGTTCGATTCCGGGTATGGATCTTTCCGCCGTATTCATTTTGCTCCGCTTGTCAATTGCTGCCGCGTGTCCGCCGGCACGTCATCGAGTGTGGCGTGCTGGCTCCGTTGCAGCGCGCGGATGTACGCCACGATCGCCCAGCGATCTTCCGGCGAGATTCTGCCCGCGTAGCTGTACATGGCGCCGTAACCCTCCGTCATCACCTCGAAGAAATGTCCCACCGGCGCTTGGCGCAGACGCTCAATGTGGTAAGAAGGCGGGGGCGGAAATCCGCGTTGCACGATCATTCCCCGTCCGCTGCCCGTGTAGTCGTGACAGGGTGAACAATAGATGTTAAAGCGGGCGCGCCCACGCTCCAGGACTTCTCGCGTGACCGGAAAGGGAAACTGGTCAGCCACCACACCGTTCACCCGCCCTGTGTAAAGCAGCTCGTCGGTGCGCATGTGCCCACGCGCCACGGTGTCAGGAACCTCCGGGCGGTTGGCGCGTCCGTCTTGAAAAAACGCACTGCCGCCGTCGGGCTTCAGTTTGGGCTGTACGTGCATGTCAACACGGCAGCCAGCGGCACATACCAGCACCACCGCCAAGAGCGCGAACCGCGCGCCCGCCTGACGGACTCGATTCTTCCCGCTGCTAGGGCTCAACTTCAGATACCTCATGGGCATTAAGGCCTTGCAGAAACTCCCGAGTCTTCTGCACGTCGAATTTTGCGTCTCGCGCCTTAATGCAAAGAAAGAATTTATTGCGCGTGGCCAACTCGAAGCGTGGCGCGTTAAACACCGGGTGGTATGGCGTCGGGAATCCGTTCAGCGCCAGCATCCCAAAAACCGTTGCCAACCCTGCGCAAAGGACAGTCAACTCAAAGGTGATGGGAATGAACGATGGCCAACTGTTGTAAGGCTTTCCCCCAATGTTCAGCGGATAAGCGATCACATTGGGCCACCATTGGAGCAAGAACCCGCCGCAGCAACCGATCAATCCTCCGATCAAACACATGAGAGGCACATGGGTTTGGTGAAAGCCGATGGCCTCCGCCAACCCTTCCACGGGGAAGGGAGTGTAAGCGTCCATCTGGCGATAGCCCTCCGCGTAGGTGCGATGGGCGGCGCGCAGCAGATCGTCCGTCGTCTCGAATTCGGCCATCAGGCCGTAGATCGCGGGTCTATCCATTATCACAACCCAACAAGTAAGGAGTCAGGAACGAAACTCGAAATTCGGAACTCGAAATTCGATGCATAACTGGCGATTTTCGAATTTCGATTTTCGCGTTTCGACCTCTCACCCACATCCAGTCACAAGCTACCCCTTATCTTTAAGTTCATGCGCCAGCCCGCGCATCTCGAAGATCGAGATCATGGGCAGAAAACGGATAAACAGCAGGAATAATGTGAAGAACAATCCTATGGTACCGAAAAACACCGCCCAGTCCCAGCAGGTCGGGTAATACATTGACCAGGATGAGGGCAGAAAATCGCGGTGCAGGCTGGTCACCACAATAATGAAGCGCTCGAGCCACATGCCCGTCTGGATAATTAAAGAGATGACGAACAGCGCCGCTACGTTGCGGCGGATTTTGGCAAACCACAAGGCGGTGAGCGGGATCACGATGTTGCAAAGGATCAGGAGCCAATACATGGGAGCGTACGGGCCGGTCATCCGGTTCATGATCATGTAGCGGTCGTAAGAGGGCCCGCTGTAAAACGCCATGAAGGTTTCCATCATGTAGCCGTAAGCCACAATCAGGCCGGTGGCCAGCAGGATCTTCGCCATGTTGTCGAGATGCCGCAGCGTAAGAAAATCCTCCAAACCGTAAAACTTGCGCAGAGGGATGGCCAGGGTCACAACCATGGCGAAACCAGAATAGATGGCGCCGGCTACGAAGTAGGGGGGGAATATGGTGCTGTGCCAGCCGGGAATCACCGCCAGGGTGAAGTCGAAACTCACCACCGTGTGCACGGAAACCACCAGGGGCGTGGCCAATCCGGCGAGCAGCAGGTAAGCCATTTCATAGCGATGCCAGTGGATCGCCGAACCGCGCCAACCCATGGCCAGGCCGCCGTAGATCACGCGCGACACCCGGTCCTTGGCGCGATCGCGCAACGTGGCGAGGTCCGGGAGCAATCCCACAAACCAGAAAAGCAGCGAAATGGTTCCATAAGTCGAAACCGCGAAGACGTCCCACACCAGCGGGCTGCGGAACTGCGGCCAAACTCCCATGGTGTCAGGGTAGGGCGTCAACCAGAAAAACAGCCACGGGCGGCCCATGTGCAGAAGCGGGAACATGCCGGCGCACGCCACGGCGAAAAGCGTCATGGCTTCGGCGAAACGGTTGATAGATTGCCGCCACGCCTGGCGCATCAATAACAGGAAAGCGGAAATCAGCGTGCCCGCGTGCCCGATGCCGATCCACCACACGAAATTGACGATGGCTAATCCCCATCCGACGGGGATATTGATTCCCCAAATTCCCACGCCCACCACCAGCAGGAGGCCAATCGCCAGGTGCAGAATCATGACGAGGCCGAAGGCGATGGCCAACCCCAACCACCACCCGCGCTTGGTCTTTTGCAGGAGGACGATGGCGCTGATCTTGTCGGTGATCGTCGCGTAGGTGTGCCCCGGCGCGAGAACCGGAGTGCTCGCAGCTACCGTCGGCGTGTTTTCGAGTCCGTCAGCACCCACTACTTACTCCTTGATCGACAGCGTCCTGGTTTCTTCCGTACCGCCGGCGTCCCGCCGGCACCGGAGCAGGGCCGGCAGGATGCCGGCGGTACGTCTACTTACTCCTTGATCTCCGGGTTGGGATTCCGCAGCTTCGCCAAATACGTAGTGCGCGGTCGCGTGTTCAAATCCGTCAAGAGCCCGTAGTTCCGCGATTGCGCCTTCATCTTCGCCACGCGGCTGTTCGGGTCCTTGATGTTGCCGAAAACGATCGCCTGGGCCGGGCAGGTCTGCTGGCATGCGGTCAGGATTTCCCCGTCGCGCAACTCACGCTCTTCTTTCTCCGCCGCGATCTTCACTTTGTTAATGCGCTGGATGCAGTACGTACACTTCTCCATCACGCCCCGGCTGCGTACCGTCACATCCGGGTTGCGCAGCGGCTCCAGGCTGGGCGTGGTCCAGTCGGAAAAGAGTTGGAAGTTGAAGCGCCGGACTTTGTACGGGCAGTTGTTGGAGCAGTAGCGCGTGCCGACGCAGCGGTTGTAAATCATTTCGTTCAGCCCCTCGGGGCTGTGCACGGTCGCTCCCACCGGGCAAACATATTCGCAAGGCGCGTTCTCGCAATGCATGCACGGAACCGCCTGGTTGTAAATTCCGGGGTTGGCCAAGCCTCCCTCAAAATATGTGTCCACACGAATCCAGTGCATTTCCCGGCCGCGCGAAACCTGGTCTTTTCCCACCACCGGAATATTGTTCTCCGATTGGCACGCCACCACACAGGCATTACATCCAATGCAACTGTTCAAGTCGATGGACATGCCCCAGGCGTTGCCGGTGTACGGGTATGGCGGATAGATCGAAGGCCCGTTTTCTTCGCCCTCTTCACGGCCTAAAGTGGGGTCCTTTCGAAATTCCTCCAGCGTCGCTCCGCGCACCAGCTTGCGTTGCAGTGCCGCCACGCTCTCCTCTTCGCGCTCTTCGCCTTCCTTGCCCATGATGTGGTGGTGCTGCGTGGTGACAAGCTGGTAGGTCTTACCGGTTTTTTCGATACTGCCGCGATATTCGGGGCTACCCTTGGTCGAGCCCACGTAGATGGAGACGGTCCCGCTTTTCTGCATGGTGGCGCCACGAATCCAGGGACTGTCCGTGGTTGAAAGCAGGTAAGCGTTGAATCCCAGGCCTGTGCCCACATGGCCCGCGCGTTTCCGTCCGTAACCCAAATGCATGGTCATGGAATCGTTGGCGTGGCCGGGCGTTATCCAAATCGGCGCTTCCACGGATTGCCCATGCGCGCTCACCTTCACCACGTCGCCATTCGCAAAGCCCAGCGTGCGGGCGGTGGCGGGACTGACTAGCGCGGCGTTGTCCCAAGTCAGCTTGGTGAGTGGCTTGGGCACTTCCTGCAACCAGGCATTGTTGGCAAAGCTGCCATCGCCAATGGAGGGGTCGGGCCGCAGGACGATTTCAATCAGATTGTTGGGCACGTCTATCGAGTCGGGGATGGCCCCTTTTGGTGGAGCGAGGGCTCCTGTTTGGTTGACCTTAACCGTCTTGGGCGTGAGGGCCGAGTTGGCCACCACGCCGTCGTTCAGCGAGGTTTGCCAGAACTGCTCGAAATCGGCTCCCGGTTTCTGTTTCTGCCAATAGGCGCGGACAACGTCATGCCCGCTGGTTCCCGCTTCGCCCGCCAGCACGGCCAGGATTTCGTGCGCCGACTTGCCGTCATACAAAGGCGCAATAAGCGGCTGGATAATACTTACGGTGCCGTCATAGGCGCGGGCATCGCCCCACGCCTCCAGGAAGTGCGCCTCGGGAATATGCCAGTGGCATTGTTCAGCGGTTTCGTCCTCATAAAGGCTGAGGTGAATGCGCGTTCGCACTTTGAGAAGGTTTTCTTTAAAGTGCAAATCCGCCGGGCCGTTGTAAACCGGATTCACACCCAGCATGAGCAGGGTATCAACCTGGCCCGCCTTTATGTCCGCCACCAGCTCCTGGAGTGATGCCATGGCGTCCACCGGGTTTGCTTCCACGGGATCGGTGTAGTGCACGGTTTTGCCCACGTTGCCCAGTACGTCGTTCATAGCGTGAGCCAGAGCGTGGACCTCGGGCGGCTGCTCCTCACCGGCAATCACCAGGCTTGTGCCGCGATGGTTCTGGAGGTCGCGCACGAGAGCGGGAATCCAATCGGCGGGGGTGTTGACGGCGGCGGCATTTCGCGTATTGGACAGAAACGTCATCAACTCGCGGGCAAAGAAATAAACATTGGTTGCTAGCATGGGCAGGCGGTGATCCGCCATCGCTCCCGTAACCGTGGGCGTGCTTTCCACCACGTACAGGCGATTCATCGCGGACTCGGGACCGGTGACGCGCCGCTTATCCGCGAAGTCGTGCGCATAGCGGACCGCGCCCGGTCCGGCGCTGAGGAAATCCGCATCCAGGGAAACAATCACATCCGCCTGATCGAGGTGATAAACGGTATTGACGTACTCACCGAAGGCCAGCTTGGCGCCTTCGCGAACCGTATCGCGGCTGCAAGGCTCATATTGATGCCACTTCGCCTGGGGGAACTGAGCGAGCACCGATCGGATTTGGTCCGCCAACGAGGGAGAAGTCACTATGCCCGTCAGAATGCGCAACCCCGCGCCCTTCCGAACGAGGAGTTCGGCGCGATGTTCGTCCATCGAGGTGAGGAACCGGCTCCAGTCCCCAATGCGGCCACGATAAACCACCACCTGGGCGCGATCCGGATCGTAAAGGCCCAGCACGGAAGCTTGCGCGAATACATTGGCGGCCCCCAGGCTGGCGGGGTGGCTGGGATTCCCTTCCACCTTCGTGGGCCTGCCCATGTGGCTTTCCACCAACAGCCCGGTGGCGTAACCCGCCAGGGGCATGGCGGTGGCATAGAAGAGGGGCTTGCCGGGGATAAAATCCTCCGGCTGTTGCTGCGCGTAAGGAACGATTTTTTCGGTGGGCAGCTTGGTACAGGCCGTCAGGCCCGCCAGGGCCGCGGACGCCCCCATCAGCTTCAGCGCGCTGCGGCGGCTGACTTCGAATTGCCGATTGCCGATTGTCGATTGTCGATTGCCCGAGTTGCCAGTTTCCGGGTTCCCATTTCCACTTCCGTTATGCACTCCAGACTCGGCGACGCGCGGGTCGTGGGGAAATTCGCAGGCGAGATAGTCGCGATACTCCGGCGTGCCCGCCAATTCACCCAGGCCGCGCCAGACGCGCTTTTCCGCCGACTGTTCCAGCTTCGCCTGGATTTGCACGAGGTCGAGAGGGTGGCCGGGTTTTGACTTGCGTTGCATAGGTCTCAGGTGCCGGGTGCTAGGTTTCAGGGCCAATCGAAACTGGAAACTAGAAACTGGAAACTGGAAACTCGAAACTGGCGAGCCGAGTGCCGAATTTCGATTTTCGAGTTTCGATTTTCCAGTTTCGATTCTGTCTGCTTCCTACCGATGACATGTATAGCAATCGGTTATTTGTTTCGGCTCCTTGATTTTGTATTCCTTCACCAACTGCCGGCCCAAAGCGAGTTGATCAGGAGGTTCCACGTAGTCGGCCTTGAAAACATCCTCGCGGCGGCGCACATGGCGCTCCGGGTGGTTATGGCAATCGATACACCAGCGCATGTAGAGCGTATTGGCGCGGTAGGTCAGCGGCATCTCGCCGATCGGCCCGTGGCAAGTGGTGCAGCCTATCCCTTTATTCACATGAATGCTGTGGTCGAAGTAAACGAAATCCGGCACAGCGTTGACGCGCGTCCATTGCAGCGACTTGTCCGTCGAGTAACTCGTGCGCACGGGCTCCAGCATGGAACTGTTCAGCCACAATTTGGAGTGGCAGCTCATGCAGATCTGCGTGGTGGGAACGCCCGCGTAAGAAGAGTTCTCCACCGACGTATGGCAGTAACGGCAATCGAGTCCGTCGTCGGTAACGTGATGCTTGTGGCTGAAGGGGACCGGCTGCTGCCGCGCCACATTGACGTCGGTATAGTAAGGGGATTGGTTGACGGCAAAAATGAGATACCCCAACCCACCCAGGATGAAGACCGCGCCAAAGATCGTCACCTTGGAGATCGTGTTCGTGCTGCGATGGAAGATTTGCGCCATCGAACGATTTTGCCTGACGCCCCTGAGGAAACTTCACCCCGGCGGCTGTCGTTGCGCCGGTCCCACTTGTGTTACTTCCCCGGAAAGGCGGTATTCGGATGTTTTCAGCCCTGCTTGATTCCCCCGGGCGAGCGATCTACCCCCGGGTCGTGCCGTGCTTCACAGCCATCTCTTCCCCACCACCGCGCCGCGGCAGTTCACCGGACTATGCACACCTGAGGCCCCCGGGAAAGAACACTGGGGAAGGGAAGAGATCCGAGCCGGTGGCATCACCAGCCAAAGGAATATTGTTTACCAAAGCAATAATCCGGGGCCTCTGCACGAAGGGAGTCCTGAAGATTTCTGGTTCACCACCATCATCTTCACTTTGCATAGAATGTGCCCCAGAAGTAATGGATTATATTTTGGTCGGGATTTGTTTGTCAAAAGAAAATCGTGTGGCCGCTAATAATGCGGCTCGCGGCATCGCACGATGTTGATGCGCGTCAAATTTATCTCTCAATACGATGTTTTTCGCACCTCTTGGGCTCAGAACTGAAAACACCCGGAGCGGGAATTCGGCGGGAGTCCATTGCGACCCTGGAATGTTCATGAAAACACAGCAACTTAGCGAAGAATTGGAGGGATTTTGACGTTCGGCACAAAAAATCAAGTCTTTGAAAATAAAGGTGTTAATTAATTCTACTGAGATTTCAAATGAGGTATATACAGCACCCGGATTCACCACTTGGCAGTTGGAGTGCTGCAAAAAGTCTGGGTCGGTTTTCGTCTCATGGAGTGGGTGACTTCGCCCACCGCTCAATTCCCTCGCCCGCGTCTGAGGTTCTGACCCGCTGAGGTCACGTCTGAGGCAATCCCGTGCAGAGGCCACCTTTCCCGTCAACTCGCCGCTCTTTCCTGAAGCAAAGCTTCATGTTGGGGAGCACACTCGCTGCGCTCAAGCTGGGTGACGGCCGCGCCGTGGCTTTGCCCTCAGCCTCCGCCGAAGCGGGGCGCTCCCGCGTGGTCATTGCTCGCGACGCGAAAATCCGCAGCGCCGGGGTGGGTTTTGACTCCGCGCGGCTCGCCCAGTTGCTCGATCACGCCCTCCAGGCTACCTTTGAATGCGATTCGCCCATCGAAGCTTGGAAGAAGGTCGTGCGCCCGGGCGAGGTGGTGGGGCTGAAGGTGAATTGTCTGGGTGGCCGAGGCAACGCCACGCACCCCGAACTGGTGGAGGCCATCACGGAGCGCTTGCGGCAAGTGGGAATTACCGAGATGGTCATCTGGGACCGGCAGAACTCCGACCTGGAGCACGCCCGCTTTAAGATCGCCGAGCGCGGTTCGGGCCTCCGGTGTTTTGGCAACGACGTGTTGGGTTTTGAGGACGCCCTCGCCATCTTCGGGAAGGCGGGCAGTCTTATGTGCCGCACGTTGACGCAGGTCTGCGACGCGGTCATCAACCTGCCGGTGCTCAAGGACCACGGCATTGCCGGTGTCACGCTGGCGCTCAAGAGCATGTTTGGCGCGATTCACAATCCCAACAAGTATCACTCGGATGCCGGCAACCCCTACGTGGCGGACGTCTACGCGTTCCCCCCCATCCGCCAGAAGGTGCGGCTGCACATCTGCGATGGCCTCAATGCGCAATACGACGGCGGGCCGTCCTTCATGCCGCAATGGATGTGGCCGTTCAACGGCTTGCTGGTTTCGCGCGACCCCGTGGCGCTGGATTACGTGGGCTGGAAGATCATTGAAAAGAAGCGTTTGGAGGTGGGCGCCCCATCCCTGCGCGAACAGAAGCGCGAGCCGGCGTATATCTCGACCGCCGCCGACGCCGAGCACCGGTTGGGGACTTGCGACCCCCAGCGCATCGAACGGGTGGAAATATGAAAGACACCTCTAGAACCATTCTGAACGCTCTCGACCGCCGCGCCTTCTTGAAGGCCGCTTCCTTGCCTTGTCTCGCGGCCTGCGGTGGAGCATTTGCAGGAGCCCCGCTGGCGGCGCCCTTGTTCGCAACCCCACCCGCCACCGAAAGCGACAGCCAGTTCATTCGGGAAGCAAAGTTCTACGAAAAACTGCCCTACAAGAAAACCAAGTGCAAACTCTGCCCGCGCGAATGCGTGATCGATGACCAGGAGCGCGGCTACTGCGGCGTGCGCGAGAATCGCGGGGGCACCTACTACACCCTGGTGCACTCGCGCGTGGTGACGGCGCACATCGACCCCATCGAAAAGAAACCCTTCTTTCACTTTATGCCCGGCGCCGTGGCTTTTTCCCTCGCCACCGCCGGCTGCAACGTGAATTGCAAGATGTGCCAGAACTGGGACATTTCCCAGGTGCGTCCCGAGCAGGTCCGCAGCACCTACGCGCCGCCGGACAAAATCACCGCTCTGGCGCAGCAGAATAGCTGCCCGGTCATCGCCTACACTTACAGCGAGCCCGTGATTTTCCTCGAATATGTGCTCGATTGCGCCGCCGCGGCGCGGCCAGCGGGCGTGCGTAGCGCGGTGGTAAGCGGCGGGTACATTCAGGCCGACCCGCTCAAGAAGCTCTGCGCGCAAGTTGATGCCATCAAGATTGATCTGAAAGCTTATTCCGAAAAGTACTATAAGGAAGTTGTGAATGGTGAACTCAAGCCGGTGCTGGACGCGATCGTGACCATTCGCAAGGCCGGCGTTTGGAATGAGATTGTTTATCTCGTGGTCCCCACGCTCAATGACGGCGACGCGGAATTTCAAGGCCTGGCACGCTGGGTGAAATCCGAACTCGGTCCCGATGTGCCCCTGCACTTTTCGCGCTTCCATCCCGAGTATCTGCTCAAGAACCTGCCGCCCACGCCCATCGAGACACTGGAGCGCGCCAAGGCCATTGCCGACGCCGAGGGGCTCCACTACGTTTACATCGGCAACGTGCCGGGGCACCCGGCGGAGAGCACCTACTGCCCGCATTGCCGGAAAAAAGTGGTTGACCGCACCGGCTACACCATCAACGGAGTCTATCTCCACCACGGCAAGTGCCAGTTCTGCCACACGGTGATTCCCGGAGTTTGGACGTAGAAGAGCGGGCAGGTGGGCAGGTGAGCGGGTTGGGAGAGCGAAGTCAAAAGTCAAAACGCAAAAGTCAAAAGTCAAAAGTATGAGAAACATCGGCTTTGACTTTTGACTTTTGCGTTTTGACTTTTGACTTTCTCTTCGGCTTACGGTCTACTACATGGTGCCTACTGCAAACTGCCTATTGTTCTTAGGTGATGCCATGAACAAATTCAGGAACTTCCTCTCAATTGCATTACTCGCCGTATTGGTTCTCCTCACGTGTGGATCGTGCCACAGCGAATCGCCGAAAGTTCGCGCGGCCGGGGTGGCCGGAGGCTTTTATCCCGCCGACCCCAAAGAACTTACGCAGATGATTGATGGTCTTCTGGCGCACAACGCCGTGCCGCAGGTTCAAGGACCGCTGGTGGCGCTGATTTGCCCGCACGCCGGCTACGTCTTCACGGGCCCCGTGGCGGCAGCGTGCTTCGCCCAGCTCAAGGGGCGGAAATACACCCGCGTAGTGATCATTGCGCCGTCGCACTATGTCAATTTTCCTTTTTCCTCCATTTACGATGGCGACGCTTACGCGACCCCGCTGGGTGTCGTTCCGGTTGACCAGGACTTTCGGGCCCGGCTTGCGCATTTGAGTTCCTCCATCAAGATCTCCGATCGCGGACACGTCAAGGAGGGCGAGAATGCCGAGCACTCGCTGGAAGTGCAACTGCCCTGGCTCCAGCGCACACTGGGCGATTTCAAGCTGGTGCCCATCATCATGGGCGATCAGAACTACGGATTGGAGCGCGCGCTGGGGCGGGCGCTCGCCAATGCGCTGCTGGCGGAGACGCCCGAGGCGCGCTCTCAGACGCTTATCCTGGTGAGTTCCGACCTCTCGCACTACCACCCTTACGACTACGCGGTAAATGTTGACCATCAAACGCTCCAGGCCATCGTGGATTGGGACTACCTCAGCCTGTCGCGCAACTTCGCCATGTGGGAGCGAGGCGCGCAGACATGGGAAGCGTGCGGCGGAGGGCCTATCGTCGCGGGCATGATCGCCGCCGAGGGCTTGGGCGCAACCCACGCGCAGATTCTGAAATACGCCAACTCCGGCGACGCCACCGGCGACAAGACCCGCGTGGTGGGTTATGGCGCGGTGGCAATTACGCGGGGAAGTCCGGCGGAAGCAAAGAAGAGCGCGGAGTTCTCTCTGACTGGCCGCGAGAAGGATGCCTTGATGAAGATTGCGCGCACTTCGGTGGAAACCGCCGTGCGCGATCGAAAAATGTACCTGGTGGGCTCCACGGGCTTCCCGCGCCTGGAGGAAGCCCGCGGCGCGTTCGTCACCCTCAAGGAGCATGGCGAGCTGCGGGGGTGCATCGGCTACATCACGCCAATGAAATCTCTGGCGGAAACGGTGCGCGACGTGGCGGCCTATGCGGCGCTGGAAGATACGCGCTTTAGCCCCGTCACCACCAAGGAACTGCCGCTCCTGGAGTATGAGATCTCCGTGATGTCGCCGCTCCGCCGGGTCTTGGATATTAAAGAGATCAAGGTGGGTAAGCATGGATTGATTATGAAGCAGGGAGAAATCGAGGGAATCTTACTGCCGCAGGTTCCCGTGGAGGAACATTGGAACCGCGACACGTTCATCGAAGAGACCTGCCTCAAAGCCGGCCTGCCACGCTCCGCCTGGAAGGACGATGACACCGATATTTTCATGTTTACGGCGCTGGTTTTTGGCGAGCACTCACCTGGTGAGGCAACCCTTCCTGACCGGCCTACCGCTCCCGCCGAGCCGCAATCGAAATCACCGCTGGGGCCAGGTTTACCACCGCCATAAGCACGGTCCGTAAGATTCCTTTAGTCATTCACGTGGACGGAGTGGGGCTTTTGATTCTGCGGAAGACGTGCCGCCTCTGTCTTAATTGCGAGACGGTGATCGTACACCAGGCGGAAATGGGGTCGGCGATAAAGGCCTCGGCGGGGCGAGCAGCGGCCGCCACGCCTGACTACTTGGTGCTGGGAACGGTCGGCCCACGAATGTGGCGTCAAGGCTTGTCCGGTGATGTGAAGATTGACGAATTGGTTCGCCATATGGCGGACTTCAAGGCTCATCTGCAAATCAAGTGCACCGCCGGAGGCTGGTATCCCGCGACTTGATACGCGGGCTAACCCGCGACTGCAATCGACAGCGCCGGGCAAGTAGACGCGCACCCGCTCGCCCCGCTACCCGATGGTACGGGGCTCGCCGCAGGGACACCATCGACTACTCCCCGCTTTCGGAGCAGGCGCGCGGAGTTATCCCCCTCAGGGCCCGATACGGTAAACGTGGGCAGAGCTTGGGTAGAGGTCGGAAAGACGCTGGGCAAGACGCGGCGAAAGGTTTTGATCGAAGAGGAGCTTTACCCTTTCACAACCAACTGTTGGCGCTCCCGATCAGCCGCGTAGCTGAGGCAGGCCAGGATGCTTTCTTCCGTCAGGTAGGGAAAATCCGCCAGGATCTCCTGGTGCGTCATTTCGGAAGCAAGGGAAGAAAGCACGTCATAGACTGTGATGCGCATTCCAGGGAAGACTGTTTGCGTGAAGCGGGTAGGACTTGAGACCCAGGGGATAGTGTGCTGTGCACACAACTCGGCGCTTGACGCCGGTCATGCGTCGTGGTATTACATTTATGAGAATGTAATGGGGAAAAAATGGAATCGGCGATTACGGTCAAGGGCCAAGCCACGATCCCGAAGGCTATCCGCGAGCATCTCCGCTTGAAGCCGGGGGACCGCGTGAAGTTTTTTGTCCATCCTGACGGCACCGTTGTTCTCCTGCCCAAACTCCCCGTCTCGGTGTTAAGGGGCATGCTTACGCGCCCCCGCCGGCCGGTGACCCTGCAGCGAATGCGTGAAGCCATCGCGGAGGGCGCCGCCGGGCTCCGGCCACACGCCCGACGCCGATGATAGGGCTCGACACCAATATCCTTGTTCGCTACCTCGCGCAGGATGACCCGATTCAATCGCCGCTGGCCACAGACATTATCGAGTTCCGCCTGACCGAGGAAAACCCCGGCTTTATCAGCATCGTGGCGATGGTTGAGACGGTGTGGGTCCTGGATCGCGCTTACGGCCTTGCGGAAGATGAGATCGCTGCAGCTCTCGAGCGCATGCTCCAGGCCGACACCCTGGTTGTCGAAAACGAGCAGGAAGTGTTTACGGCGATGATCGCGCTTAAAAAAGGGAGCGGCTCTTTTGCCGACGCTCTCATCGGGGCCCTCGGGGTCCGGGCCGGCTGCTCCCGCACCTTGACCTTCGACAAGACGGCATTGAGACTTCCCGGCTTCGAGCTTCGCTGACCAAACCCCGAAGCGATGAACCAACTTAGCTCCGGTCCTCGGGGAGCGATCTCAACGAGCGAGCAAGCACGGGGTTATCCCGCTCCCGGCGTGATGACTCTGCGAAAGTCCCTGATGGACAAGGAAAAGCCGTGGACCTACAAGACAGGTCCGCGCTACGCTTGCTTTGGACCTTTCCGGCAGCGACATTTTGTAGCCTCTAACGCTTCCAGATTTCTCTTGACTTTCATAGCGTAGGTTGATATACTAGTGACGAGTGCCATTTGCGAGCCCCGGCGCCAAGCTTGGAAGGACAACAAATTGCTGCTCATGCAAAGAAGGGAAGATGCCGGCTTGCGTCAATTGAGGCGGGTCACCATGGTGCGGATCAAGGTCAGGACTCCTCAATCCTCAATCGCCAATCGGCAATCGACAATCATCAAGGGGCGCTGACCCTTAGAGATGTTAAAAATGAAGATCGAACCGGCTATGTGCATGAAAACACAGGCGAGGATGACAAAATGTCCAGCGAAGAACACGCTTTTTACATGAAAATGCGCCAATTGCTCGATAATCGACAACAATCGAAGGGACTTCTTCCCCGAACATGCACAGATTACACGATAATCGGGGCGAATTGGCATCATTAAGAGCCTGCCCTAAGTGGCTGCGAAGGGTCGGCACATGTTGATGTAGCGCCGACCGTTAGAGCCTGCCCTGAGCACCGCGAATAGGTCGGCAAGTTGGGCACGCGCGAAAAATGCCGATCCTTCGCTCCCCTCAAGACAGGCTCCAAAGGTCGGGGCTACAATGTCTGTGGCTCTCCACGATGTTGATGAATAGAAGGGAGAAAGGCGTTGGACGCGAGGTCGAGACAAACATAGGGCAGGCGCGGGCGGCGTAGTCTGGAAAATTGCTAGAGTGTCCCGCCCGCCGGAGGTCTGCGCCATTGGCGAGGGCTTCCTGATCGGGTAGAATGGACGGCGGCAGACAAAGGGGGACTGGAACTCATGGTTTTCTTGCTGGGTTTGGCGTTGATGGTACCGGTTGCGTCCGGCGCCGTCGTGGTTGAGCCCGTCGCCAACATGTATTCCGCCCCGAGTCAGGACGCCGACGTGGTGTCGCAAGCAATCTTCGGCGCCAGCGTCGTCCTGGTGGAAGAGCGGAGCGCATGGGCCAAGGTGCGCACGGCGGATGATTACAGCGGGTGGATGCTGCTTGCGGCGCTGCGCCGCTACGGCGCGGACGATCGCGCGTACGCTTCCACAGGAACAGTTGCGCAAGTGGAAAACCTTTTTGCCAATGTCTACCGCGAACCCAACGTGACAAAGCACCAACCGGTGCTGACGCTCCCCTTCGAGGCGCGTCTGGAAGTGATCGCGGAGCCCGAGAACGACGGCGGCCGCTGGGTGCAGGTTCGCCTTCCGGACGGGCGCTCCGCCTGGATTCAGCGCGGCGATGTCAATTTGAACCCCAGGCCGCTCAGCGTCAAGGAGACGATTGATCTCGCCCAGCGCTTCCTCGGCCTCACTTACCTGTGGGGCGGGACTTCCAGCTTCGGATTCGATTGTTCGGGCTTCACGCAAATGCTGGTTCGCAGGCGTGGTATCGTGATGCCGCGCGACGCCGACGTGCAGGCAGCGTGGGCAGGCGTCGTGCCCGTGAAACGCCGCAAACTCCAGGCGGGTGATTTGCTCTTCTTCGGTGAGTCACCGCAAAAGATCACGCACACGGGCATGTACATCGGGCACGGCAAATTCATCCACGACACGACGCACGAGCATCCCGGGGTGCAAATCAGCCGGTTGGGGGATCAACACTGGACAAAACTGCTTGTTGCCTGCAGGAGGTTGAAATGAACCGGCGCAACTGGGTGAAAAGCTTGGGAGCTGCTGCCGTACTGAAGGGCCTGGAGGCCCCGACGCGGGCGCTGGGTCAGACGAGCGCCCTCCACGCCGCCAACCGCTCTTCTACGACTCGCCTCGAGACGGAAATTGTTCGTCTGAAGCTGCGGCACACCTGGACCACCACGATGTCATCGAGTGCGTATCGCGACACGCTCCACGTGCGGTTTATTCGCGACGGCGTGACCGGCCACGGCGAAGGGGCGCCCATCGTCCGCTACCAAGAGAACGCCGTAGACGCGCAGCGGGCAGCCCAATCCGTGCAGGATTTGGTGACCGGGGCCGACCCCTGGCAATTCCAGAAGCTCATGACGGAGATTTTTCATCGCGTGCCGGGGCAATACGCCGCCAAAGCCGCTCTCGACATCGCCCTGATGGATTGGGTTGGGCAAAAGTTGGGAGTGCCGCTGTACCGTTACTTCGGCCTTGATCCCTACGATGCTCCCATCACCACTTTTTCCATCGGGATTGATACTCCGGAAATTACCCGCCAAAAGGTGCGGGAAGCTGAGCCTTTTCCCGTCCTCAAAATCAAGGTGGGCCTCGACACCGATGAAGCCACCATCGCGGCCGTGCGCAGCGTCACGAACAAGCCCCTGCGCGTGGACGCCAACGAAGGCTGGAAGGATAAAGAAGAGGCGGTGCGAAAGATCAACTGGCTGGCCGGACAAGGAGTGGAATTCGTTGAGCAGCCCATGCCCGCCGACATGCTGGAGGAGACGCGTTGGGTGCGGGAACGCGTGCACCTGCCATTGATTGCCGACGAGG
>Ga0181533_1003483_pt1 | contig 17059 bp, 11 predicted proteins | sample PEATcosm2014_Bin_45_FD_119772 | JGI IMG/M metagenome (GOLD analysis project Ga0181533, IMG submission 119772) | Peatland microbial communities from MTU Mesocosm Facility, Houghton, MI, USA - PEATcosm2014_Bin11_60_metaG | ecosystem: Environmental > Terrestrial > Soil > Wetlands > Peat | place... | reverse complement strand
GGTTGAAATGGAGCCCGCCACGGAGCGGTGCGATGTGGAGAAACTGGTGACGCAGTTGGAGCAGTGTTTCGCGGGCGGTTTGCCGGCGGTGATTTCGATTCATTCGATTAATTTTCATTCGACTATTCAGGATTTCCGCACGCCGACGTTGAAGCTCATGGATGAATTCCTGACCGCGCTTGAAAAAAAATGGCCGGAGTTGCTTTATGTGCATGACGCGGATCTATTCTCAATTGCAAACGAAGGCGCCTATGCGGGAGAAAACGGGAGAGTAAAGGTGAGCGTGACTAGCGCGGGAGCGAAAAAGTAACGTGTCTCAGAACTCGGCTCAGGGCAAGCGATCGCTAGTGTTGATCACGGTGGATTGTCTGCGAGCCGATCACGCCGGCTTCATGGGATACTCACGTCCCACGACTCCCTTCCTGGATTCGCTGGCGTCAGAATCTTTCGTGGTGCCGGCGGCCATCGTTGCCGGCGCACCTACGTATTATTCGTTTCCCGCGATTCTTGCCTCGCGTATGCCGCTGGCGTTGGGCCGGGATGTGGTCGGGCTTGCTCCCAGCGAAAGCACGCTTGCTACCGTGTTGCGTGAATCCGGCTATGCCACGGGCGCATTCTCGGCGGGCAATCCATACATTTCGCCACGATTCGGTTACGACCAGGGATTCGAGGTCTTCCACGATTTTCTGGACTTCGAGGTGCAGTCAACGCAAAACATCGTCAGTCCGGAAATCCCGCCCGGCGACTCGGCTCGGGGGAAGCTGAATCGGTCGATAAGAAATCTTGCGGCAGCGCTCGGACTCAGCAGGCTCTACAACGAACTGTATTTTCAGTACTGCATGAAGATTGCACCTACGGTCGTGAGCGCAGACGCTCTGAGAAGATTTCCCTCGGCGGACATTCTGGTGGACCAGGCGCAGTCGTGGTTGGCATCGGCCGGGCAGCGTCCATTTTTTCTCTGGCTTCATCTGATGGATCCGCATTCACCCTACTATCCACCGAACGAGGCGTTTCGCGAACTGACGGGAAGAGACATCGAACCTGGCCACGCCCGCTATCTGAATGAATACTGGAACCGATCGGATCTGACGCCTTCCGGCTTGCGCCGGAAACGAGACGAGGTGGTGCAGTTGTACGACGCGGGCATTCGGTCGGCGGACCGCCAGATCGCCCGGCTGGTGCACGGTCTCAGGCAAACGCATCGGTGGGACGATTGTGTGTTTGCTTTGACCGCGGATCACGGTGAGGAGTTTCTCGAACACGGCGGGCGTTATCACGCGCCGGTGCGGCTGAGTGAGGAGATCGTTCGTGTGCCGCTCCTGGTCCGTGTTCCCGGAGAGCGCGGGGTGAAAGTTCCAGCTTCTCCGATGAGCCATCTGCACCTGGCGCCTACTCTGCTTGACATCTTGGGCGTGCAGGCTCCGTCTGCGTTTCAGGGGCGGAGTTTGTGGACAAACTTGCAGCGAGGGACGGCATGGGCCGATCCCGCGATCGCCGGTCCTGCGATCATTGAGTGCGCCTACGGTTGTGCGGATCCCTTCCGGGCAGAAAACCGGAGCGCGCCGAGGCTCCTCGGGGTTCGCGATGCCCGCTTCAAGTTGGTGATGCGGATTGAGCCCGGGGCGGCTGAGGAAGTGTACGACCTGGAAGCGGACCCGGCGGAGACGCATCCTAGCGTGGATGGACTTGGGTTCGAAACCCGAAAACGGCTGTTGCAAGCCGCTCGTGAACACATGGAGAGAACGGTTTCAGGTCGAGATGGCGGGCTGCGCCTGCGGGCCCGGTTACGCGATCTTCGGTACGAGATCTTCGGCTAGAATGGAAGTCCGACGATCCCGACATACCTGGTGCCGTTCGTTGCAATTTTTTTGCCAACCGCATGATTACGGTCTTCACGCCCTCTTTCGCCGACGAGAGCAATACCAACGCCCAGAACCTGACGGTGAAGGAAGTCGTGGCGCGCATGGATCCATCGCGTTTTCGGGTGGTGATGCTCGGCGAAGGCGAAGCGGATACGAGAATTGCTGCCCGCCCGAACACCAGAATTCTTCGGTGGAAGAAACGCGGGAATACCGCGCGCGTTCTATGGTATTTGCTGACCCATGTTCCGGATGTCTACTTTTTCCCGAGAGAAGGCCCTCTCGATGCCGCGTTTCTTTCGGCCCGCGCGAAGTTGCATTGGAAGTCGGCGCTGGTCGCTTACGTGGTTTCTGGAGGACTCGAATCGGACACGAATCGGCCGCTTCTGCGGCGCGCAATTCGGGAGTGCGATATTGTCGCGGGCAATAGCCGTCACATGTCCGAGACGGTCGAGAGACTCGGAGGACGGAATGTGCAAACGGTTTACGACGGCATCGACCGGCGCTATTACTATCCGCCTCCAGAACCGAGAGATGAGGGCCGGCGGCCGCGCGTGCTGTTCGCGGGCTCCTTTCGTCAGTACAAGCGGGCCGACCTCATGGTTCGGGAAGCTGCCAAACATCCGGAATGGGAATTCCGGCTGGCTGGAATGGGGGAAGAGCAGACCGCGTGCCGGCGGCTGGCGGAGGAGCTCAACTGCATCAACGTTGTATTTCTCGGCCACGTGGACGCTGCCCAACTGGGCGTCGAGATGCGCCGTGCCCGGATATTCTTCTTCCCAAGCGAAATCGAGGGGCATCCGCAGGTGTTGGGGCAGGCTGCGGCGTGCGGCCTTCCGTGCGTGGCGCGGAGTTCCTACCACCCCGACTATGTAGTCGATGGCGTTACTGGGCTGCTGGTGTCTTCCGACGATGAGATGAGTGAGGCGCTCAGCCGTTTGATGCGGGAGCCGGATCTGAGAATTCAGATGTCGTCGGCGGCCATCAAGCACGCGGAAAAATTCGACTGGGACCGGATCGCCGAACAATGGCAGGAACTTTTGGAGTTGGCCGTCGTCAGACATGGCACGTATCAAGGGGAGCGAGTCTCGCGAATAGCATGAAGCAAGAGCGGCGTTCATTCAGAAATTCGTGCGAGTGGAGTGCATGACACACCGGGTCGCGATCCTGACCGAGATCATCTCTCCGTACCGTATCCCCGTGTTCAATGCGCTTGCGGCCCGCGACGGAATCGATCTGAAAGTGATTTTTCTTTCGGAAACGGACCCCACCCTAAGGCAATGGCGCGTGTACAAAGATGAAATTCGCTTCTCCTACGAAGTGCTGCCCTCCCGGCGGTTTCGCGCCGGCGGTTTGCGCTTGCTGTTGAATGCGGGGCTTTCGGCGTCTTTGAAGAAGTTTTCCCCAGAGTCGATTATTTGCGGTGGGTACAACTACATTGCCTCTTGGCAAGCGCTGATGTGGGCACGCCGCCGGGAGGTCCGGTTTATTTTGTGGTCGGAGAGCAACGCGCAAGACGCGCGCGGCCTGCGCAAGCCGGTGGAATTCTTGAAGGCAAATTTCCGGGAGCGCTGCGACGGGTTTGTGGTACCGGGCAAATCAGCCTTCGGATATCTGCGATTGCTGGGATCTCCGGCAGAGCGCATTTTTATCGCGCCCAATGCGGTCGATAACACTTTTTTTGCGACGCAGGCGGAGCAAGCGAAGCGCGAGCCGGCCGTATATCGAGAAAGGTTCGGGCTTCCGCGGCGGTTCATCCTGTTTGTGGGAAGGTTGGTGCCGGAAAAAGGAGTTCTTGATCTCCTCGAAGCTTATGCCAAACTAGAGAGCGGCGTGCGATCGGAAGTGGGCTTGGTGTTTGCGGGCGAGGGCGTCTCCAGAAAGGAACTGGCGCAACAGGCGAAACGGATCGGCCCGGGGATAGTTTGCTTTCCGGGATTCGCGCAGCGGGAAGATCTGGCTGGTCTGTACGCGCTCGCGGAAACACTGGTTCTGCCGACGCACAGTGACCCGTGGGGTTTGGTGGTGAACGAAGCGATGGCGTGCGGACTTCCGATTATCGTGAGCAGTGTAGCGGGATGTTCGGCCGACCTGGTCGAGGATGGATGGAATGGTTACGTCGTGCCTCCCCGAGACCCGGAGAAACTCAGCGTGGCGATCGATTCTCTGGCGCGGCAACCTGAGCTTAGGCGAAGGATGAGTGTGGGCAGCTCGGAACGAATTCGAAACTACTCGCCGGAAGCATGCGCCGATGGCCTGGCCGCGGCCGCGATCTTTGCCGGCACGGGGGCTCGATGAATTCGTTGAAACCTCTGAAGTGGGTCGGCATTGTGCTGGGTTTGGGCCTGGCACTGTATTTTATTTATTCCCATTTGCAGTACTTCGGTAACGTTTCTTTCCTGGGTGGGATCTTGCTGCTGGAGGTAATCGTCGTCAGCCTCTGGAAGTATGACCAGCGTTTTTTCGTTCTGCTGATCGTCGCCTTTGCTTGGGCTGGCATGAATGTTCCCCTGGAAGGCGCCTGGACAGGTGGACGCTGGCTCGTGCTGTCCGCGGGTGCAGTCGTGGGCTTCATTGTTTGGACGAAGAATCCCAGCAGGCCTTCCGGGTCGTTACATCTGATCGCTTTCTTTTGCGTCTGCGCCGCGTTTGTCTCCGCCACCGTTTCTTCGTACATACAGATGGCGTCCTTCAAGGCTTTGAGCCTGTTCCTTCTTTTTACGTACTGTGCATCGGGCGCTCGCCTGGCTGTTCTAGGACGGGAGGACCGTTTTTTCCGTGGGCTGCTTTGGGGATGTGAGATCGCGGTCTACATCACGGCAATCTGTTACTTCGGTCTGGGTGAAAGTATTTGGGGTAATCCCAACTCCCTGGGCGCGGCGATGAGTATCGGAGTGTTCCCAATCCTGTTGTGGGGATGGCTCACCAGCGATGGACCCGCAGTGAAGTTCCGCCGGTTGGTTGCCCTGCTTCTTTGCACATACCTTGTTCATTTCAGCATGGCACGTGCGGGAATGGTTTCGGTAGTGGTTGTCACACTTGTCTTCTGTTTTTGCCTGCACCAGTACAAATTGCTGGTGAAGGTGCTGGCGCTGGTTCTGCTCCTGGTTGCGGTCACTGGGATGTTAGATCCGGGAGCCTTAAACAAGAGCCTCGGGGACCTGAAAGATGCGGTGCTCTACAAGGGGCACAAGGAAGAAGGTGTGCTGGGTTCGCGGCGCACGCCTTGGGAAAAGTCGATTGCCTCGATTAAAGAGCATCCATTGTTTGGAACGGGATATGGCACGGCCCCGACCGGCGAGGATCCCGGATTGGGTTTCGGAAGGTTTGCTTCCAGCGCCGAGACGTCTCGCGAGCACGGCAGCAGCTACATTACCATCGTAGAGTGGGTGGGCCTGTTGGGTGTGTTGCCCTTCGTGGGGATACTGGGGGTGACGGCGTCGAACGTATGGAAAGTCTGCGCGTGGATGAACCGAACCAACAACCCACGCCACTACTCGATTCCGCTGGCCATGGTTGTGTTAGCGGGCCTGGTCCACGCCAGCTTCGAGGATTGGCTCTTTGCCGTGGGTGCATATCCGTGCGTGTATTTTTGGTTTTTTGCATTTATACTTGCGGACCTTGTTCCTGGCGCGGCTGCGGTCCCATTGGCCAGTGCAGTTCCACGAGCTTCCCATCCGTCGCCAGCCGGCCTTGGAGCCGTTGTGCCCAACCGATGATCAGATTGTTTATCAATGGCCTAGCCGCGAGTGCGGGTGGGGGCCTCACGTATCTGCGCAATGTGATTCCGCATCTCGCGCGGAGAGTGGACGCGAAAACTACGGTGCTGCTGAACCCTGCGATTCGCCGGGAGTTTGGAGAACTGCCAAACATTTCCTTTATCGAGGGCCTGGAGTTTTACAGCACGCCTCGGCGTTTCGTTCGTGAGCAGACGACGCTGCCGAAGTTGATCCGGCGCAGTGGCGCGCAGGTGTTGATTTCCGCGGGCAACTTTGCGCTTTGGAAATCTCCCGTCCCGCAGATACTCCTGTCTCGTAACTCGCTTTATACTTCCAGCGATTTCCTGCGCGATGTGCGCGCTCGCGGCGACTACGCGATATGGGTGGACACTTTGGTCAAGGGCTGGCTGGCGCGGCGGTCGATCGGCTACGCCGACATTACCGTCGCCCCGAGTGAGGCGTTGGCCCAGGAACTGAGTCAGTGGAGTGGCAAGAAGGTACTTTCGTTGCATCATGGATTTGACCCAGATGCTTTTACGAGCGATGCAACGCCGCTGCCAGCGGCAGCGCAAACCCAGCTTGAGCAAGGAAAAGGTGCTCTCCGCCTGCTTTTTGTGAGCCACTACAACTATTACCGGAATTTCGAAACATTGTTCCGGGCAGTGCCGATCTTGAGCAGCCGTCTGAAGGGCAAGAACGTGAAACTCTTTCTTACCTGCCGGTTGAACTCGGGCGAGAATCCGGGGGCCTATCGAGCCGAGTCTGCGGCGTCCCTCGCCAACGATCTTCGGGGAAGCCGGGAAATCGTCGAGCTCGGAACGATCCCCTATCGCTCGCTGCATCACCTCTATCGTGCCTGCCACATTTATGTAACTCCGGCTTATGCCGAATCCTTTGCTCATCCACTGATCGAGTCGATGTCGACTGGCTTGCCGGTGGTGGCGTCGGATTTGGCGGTGCATCGCGAGATCTGCGGGGATGCGGGAATTTATTTCCCCCGTTTTTCTCCCGATGCGCTCGCGGAACGAGTAATGCAAATTCACGAATCGCCGGAGCTGGCGCAAAAACTGTCGCGCAATGGCCTGCGGCGCGCCCGCGACTTCAGCTGGAGCGAGCATGTTGAACGTCTGATTGTTCTGGCGCAGGGATTGGTGCAGCCTGGGAGTGAGCGAAACTGATGTCCCGAGCCGCGGAGGCAGATTCAGCGCTGCACGTTTTGACACTCACCCCATTTTTTCCGTCGGCCCAGAATGAAGTGAGCGGTTGCTTTGTTGCGGAACCGATCGAACAGCTTAAGCAGTTCGGTGTCGATTCCACCGTGATTGCAGTATCCCCGATTTACCATCCTCGAAAACAACCGAGTTCGTTGGCTGCGGCAGATTGGGTGCGGTATCTGCAAGTCCCCGGAAATCTCGGGCTCTCAAGCGCGGGGAAGCTGCTCTACGCTCGTCTGCTGGGACGAATACGGAAGCTGCACACTGTGAAGCCGATTGATGTGATCCACGCTCATGCGGCGCTGCCTTGCGGCCATGCGGCTGCGTTGCTTTCCAGGCGTTTGAATATTCCGTTCGTGGTTACGCTCCACGGCTTGGATGTGTTTAACACATGCTTTCTTGGTGGAATGGCGGCGGCCTGGCGGCGGAAGGTGTCGGTGGACGTCTACCGCGCCGCGCGGAACGTGATGTGCATCAGCGGCAAGGTGCAGGAAATTCTGAAGACCGGAACGCCAGCGGAAACGTGCAGCACCATCGCGTACAACGGCGTGAATCCAAGTCTTTTTTCGCCGAGTCCGGCTGCGGTGGGCCCGTGCGATCCGGAGATGCTGATCGTCGGCAATCTGTGCCGCAGCAAAGGCCACGAACTTGTTTTGAGGTCGCTCGGAAGTCTCAGACCTTCCTTCCCCCAGCTTCGATGCCGCATCGTCGGAGAAGGATCGGATCGCGCCCGATTTGAAGCGCTGGCGCGCGATTTGGGCATTGCACAGCAAGTTCAATTTGCCGGGCGACAGAGCCGGTCCGAAGTAGCCGAGGCCATGCGGCGCTGCTCTGTATTCGTGTTGCCCAGCCGCAACGAGGGTCTGGGATGCGTCTACCTGGAGGCGATGTCCTGCGGCAAGCCGGTGATTGCTTGTCGCAGGCAGGGAATTGATGAAGTGATTGAGCATGGCAAGAATGGTTGGCTCATTCCTGTGGATGGACTCGAACAACTCGTGCAGGGGCTTTCTGCTTTACTCGGGTCGTCCGAATTGCGCACGCGCATAGGGAAGGCTGCGCGCCAGACGATCCTCGAAAGGTTGACGCTATCGCACCAGGCACAACACATGGTCAGGATTTACCGCGAAGCCATCCGGTAAGCGGCACTGGTTGAGCAAGCGAGTAGTATTGAGGTTCGCTGCTTGGCTTGCGAGATCGCATGTGTGGCATATTCGGAATCGTTTCCCGAGAAGGTGACGTGTCGCGCGATGTTCTGACGCGCGCGCTGAAGTGCCTTGCGCATCGTGGGCCGGACGACTCCGGCGCTGTTGTGGTTGACGGCAGCTCTGCGCCGCCCTGCCAGCTCGGTTTCGCTCACACCCGGCTCTCCATCATCGATCTTTCGCCGCTCGGGCATCAGCCTATGCAGGATCCGGCCACCGGCAACTGGATTGTCTTCAACGGCGAAATCTATAACTTCCGCGAACTTCGGAAGGAACTCGAAGGCGTCGGCGTCGAGTTCAAAAGTCATTCCGACACGGAAGTGATCCTGGCCGCTTATCGCGTGTGGGGCGAGTCCTGCCTGACGCGGCTGGGCGGCATGTTCGCGTTTGTCCTCTGGGACGCGCCGCGAAAGCGGCTGCTATTGGCACGCGATCCCATGGGAATCAAGCCGCTGTACTACCACCAGTCAGAGCAGATTTTTATTTTTGCTTCGGAGGTTCGAACGCTTTTGGGGACGGGACTGGTGCTGCGAAAGGCCGATCCCACTGGGGTTTTGAGCTACCTGGCGTTCGGTTCGGTGTACGAGCCCTGGACGATCGTGGAAGGAGTGATAGCCGTTCCGCCGGGACATGTGCTCACCGTAGAAAACGGATCGGTGAGCATCCGCGAATACTGGAATCCGCTGCAATCTTTTTCGCATTCACAGTCCGAGTCGGCGCCACAATCGGGGAACGGGACCGCGACGGCAAATCGGCTGCCCGCGATCTTGCGCGATGCGGTGCTGTCGCACCTGGTGAGTGACGTGCCCGTCGGAGTGTTTCTTTCGGGCGGAATCGATTCCAGCGCGCTGGTTGCCGTCCTCAGCCACAATGGTGTGCGCGCGAACACCTTCTCGCTGGTATTTCAGGAAGAGGAGTTCAACGAAGGGCAGTATTCGCGGGAGATCGCCCGGCGCTTCGGCACCGAACATCATGAGATTTCCGTCTCGCAGCAAGACACGCTGGCAGTGTTGCCCGAAGCTCTATGCGCGATGGACCAACCGACCATTGATGGCATCAATACGTATCTCGTGTCCGCCAAGACGAGGGCTGCGGGAGTGAAAGTTGCTTTGACTGGCTTGGGCGCAGACGAGATGTTCGCGGGCTACTCGAATTTTCGCCGCGTGCCGAGGATGGAAGTCTTTTCGAAACGAGTCGGACGACTGCCGAGGCTGGCGCGGCGGCCGCTTTCCGCGTCCATCGCGCTGTTTGCAGGCAAGGGCGATCGCAGCCGCAAGCTGGCTGAGTTGGCCACGGGCCATGAGTCCGTCGTCCATCCGTATTTCTTGGTGCGCATGTTGTTTGGGACGGCGGAGCGCGAGGCATTGTTTTCAATAACGGATTACCAAGCTTCGCAGCAGTCCCTTGATCGAGTGCTGCAAGAATCGATCACGGAAAGCCAATGTCTTGATCCAGTCAATCGCGTGTCCTATCTGGAATCGCATTGGTACATGCGCAACACGCTGCTCCGGGATTCCGATTTCATGAGCATGGCGCATGGCCTCGAGTTGCGCGTTCCCTTTCTCGATCGGGCGCTGGTCGAAGCCTGCTTCCGCATTCCGGGGGATAAGAAGTTACGAGGCGACTTGCCGAAGAGCCTGCTGCTGGCGAGCCTTGGCGTCGAGTTGCCGCGGGAGATTGTGAATCGCCCCAAACGCGGATTCACGCTGCCCTTTGAGCGATGGCTGCGGGGTGAGATGAGGCCGGTCGTTGAAGACGCGCTGCTGAAGAGTAATTGGGACCAGACTTCCATCAGCGCCAGCGCCGTGCGAGAAGTGTGGAACCGCTTTCTTGCGGGAGAAACTTCCTGGTCGCGGCCGTGGTCGCTGTTTGTGCTGGCGCGGTGGTGCGAACAAAACCTGTGAACAACCTCAACCCACCGCCGGTTTGCGCGCGGAAATCAAAAGGAACAATCCCAGCTTCGCTCCAAACATGCGAACCAGAAATCGCGGATACAGGCGCCAGACGATCCGGTACGCCAATCCTTGAAACCGTGCCGAGGGTTCGTTCAAAAGCAGATCTCCCGGACTGAAGGCTTGCCGGAACTCGATTTGCTCGAACCCCTGCAGCATCGCGCGCGCCTCTTCCCGCGTGTAGGACTTGGTGCCCGGACTTTCCAGATGATCGTGAACGGCGTGGCGCAACGATTTGCCGCGCAGAAACCCGTAGCGCAGCCAGAGCATGAATCCGGTGAGCGACGGGTGGTGGTAGATCATGATGCGAAGCGCTCCTCCGGGCTTGAGAACTCGCCAGGCCTCGCTGATACATTGCGGCGTGTCGGGACTGTGGTGCATCACACCGTACGAGTACACGATGTCGAAAGTGGCGTCCGGAAACGGCAGGCGCTCGGCATCGGAGACGCGCAGATCGGGCGCGTAGCCGGCCATCTCGCAGCGCCGCTTCGCCCGCTCCAGCGAGACGCTGGAAAGATCGATGCCGGTGGCCTGCGCCCCGGCCTTCAACCATTCCAGATAATCGGCGCCCATGCCGACTCCGACTTCAAGCACCCGTTGACTGCCAGATCGGGCGAACCCCGCAAATTCGTGAATGTAGGGTTCCAGTTTGTAGCGCGCCCGGGCGTGTGCCTCGAAGTCGGCGTGATCGCCGAGGTAGCGCGAGCCGCAGGGATCGGCGTTCCAGAAATCCCGTACTTCTTCTCTTAACCCAGGTTCGTTGAACCCAGGGATTGGCGAGGCTTGGGGCATAGTTCCGAAAGCGATACTAGCACAGCGTTCTTTGTGAAAACCGGGCCAGAGGCTAAGATAGTAGGACCTTCTACCGGCACACACGTGATCGAGACGAGATCGGAAACTGAGATATCGGATTCGGGGAAAACCGCGCCGTTACTGGCCCTGAGCGTGATCATCCCGGTCCGCAATGAGGCGCATAACCTTCCGCGCTGCTTGGAGTCACTGAAATCGGTCGGGGAAATCTATGTCATCGATTCGCAGAGCACCGACGACACCGCTGCCATTGCGGAGTCTCATGGCGCGAAGGTTGTGCAGTTTCATTATGCAGGAGGCTGGCCGAAGAAGCGGCAGTGGGCGATGGACACGCTGCCTCTGGCTCACAACTGGATCTTGCTTCTCGATGCCGACGAGGCTCTGACTCCTGAACTCGCGGACGAGATCCAGAAGGCGATTCAGGACCCGCACACGGACGGCTATTACATCGCCTTGCAGATGTATTTTCTTGGGCGGCGGCTGCGGCATAGCGGAGCGAACTTCTGGAAGCTGTCTTTGTTTCGCAAGGGACTCGGGCGTTACGAATGCCGCCTTCAGGATCAGGATGCCAGCATGGCCGACATGGAAGTGCATGAGCACATCGTTGTAACGGGAGCGACGCGCAAGCTGATGCACCCGCTCATCCATCACAACGTCGAGTCCTTGTCGCGTTACATCCAGAAGCACAACGAGTACTCGAATTGGGAGGCGCGCGTCTGGATTGATGGCAACCGCGGTGAGGAGGAGATTCAGCCTTCCCTTTGGGGAACGCAAGCGCAGCGTCGCAGATGGTTGCGACGCCGTTTCCTGGGGCTGCCCGGATCGCCGATATTGTTCTTCGTTTACAAGTACGTGTTAAGACTTGGATTTCTAGATGGCGTGCCGGGGCTGATCTACTGCGCGATGCAGGGCATTCAGTTTTTTCACATCAAAGCCAAAATCTGCGAGCTGAAGTACGAACTAAAGACGGGGAGGAACTGAGGCGGTGTGCGGCATCGACGGACTCGTGAACTGCGGCGACGCGGAGACGCTCGCCCGGATGACCAACGTGCAGACGCACCGCGGCCCCGACGACTCCGGGCTCTGGGAGCGGCGTTTCCCCGATGGCGGATACATCGGGCTGGGCAGCCGCCGTCTTGCCATTCTCGACCTCTCCGCCGATGGCCACATGCCCATGAGCAACGAAGATGGAACGGTGTGGATCACCTACAACGGCGAGATCTACAACTTCACCGATCTGCGCCGAGAGCTCGAAGGCGAGGGGCATCGTTTTCGTTCGCACACGGATACGGAAGCCATCGTCCATCTCTATGAAGAATATGGCCCCGACTGCCTCAAAGACTGCCTGAACCGCCTGAACGGCATGTTTGCCCTCGCAATCTGCGACTTGCGTGGCCGTTCGCCGAAGTTGTTTCTGGCTCGCGATCATTTCGGAATCAAGCCGCTTTATTACTGGGAGCGCGGCGGAAAACTTGCTTTCGCTTCCGAGATCAAGGCGCTGCTCGAAGTGCCGGGAATCGAAGCGCGCATGAACCTGGAGGCGCTCGACAAATACCTGACATTCCTCTGGGTGCCCGATCCGCTGACGATGTTCGAGGGAATCCGCAAGCTGCCGGCGGGCCACTACGCGGTCTGGCGACGCGGCGAGTTCAAGATCGAACAGTACTGGGACTTGACGTTTCCTCCGGCGGAACATCGCTTCGCACGAACAGAAGCGGATCTGGCGGGTGAGATTCGCGAGAAGTTCTGCGCCTCGGTCGAGCGGCAGATGGTGAGCGATGTTCCGATTGGCGCGTTTCTGAGCGCGGGGCTGGATTCGTCGAGCATCGTGGCGGCGATGGCGCGAAAGCAGCCGGTGCGGACCTATACGATTACGTTTCCCGAGAAATATCGCGTCGGCGAAACGACGATTGACGATCCAGGCGTTCCGCGGCGCCTCGCGCGCAAGCTGGGCTGCGAGCACCATGAGATTGTGGTCGAGCCCGATGTGATCGGCCTGTTGCCGAGTCTGACCTGGCACATGGATGAACCCACAGCCGATCCCGCGATCATCGCGGCGTATCTGGTGTGCCGCGAGGCGCGAAAACAGGCAACCGTGCTTTTGTCGGGAGTGGGCGGCGACGAGATTTTCGCGGGATATCGCAAGCATGTAGCTCACGCGTGGGCGGAAGAATATCGGCGCGTCCCGGGCTTTGCTCGATCCGTCGCGGAGCGTGCTTTGCTGGGATTGCCCTCGCTGCGCGGAACGCGCATGAAAGGCTCGGTGCGTCTGGCGAAGAAAATGGCGCGCAGCGCGGCGCTCAGCCCAGACGAGGCTTTCATCAGAAACTGCACGTATCTTGACGCGCAGCAGAAGAGTGACTTATATGCTCTAAAATCGCAGCAGTTAGCAAACGGCAATCCTAATGCTGACGGCCAGCATCTGGCGGCGTTCGACCGAGTGCGGCACGCGGATTTTCTCAACCAGATGCTCTATCTGGATACCAAGATTTTCATGCCCACACTAAACCTGACTTACAACGACAAAATGAGCATGGCGTCGTCGGTCGAGGTGCGGGTGCCGTTCTTGGATCGCGAACTCGCCGAATTCGTTGCCTGGAATGTCAGGCCAGAGTGGAAGCTGAAAGGGAAGTGGCGTCCGGTGACGAAGCACATCTTCCGCGAAGCCATGCGTAGTATGCTGCCAGAAGAGGTGATGCGGCAGCCGAAGGCGGCTTTCGCTGCGCCGGTGGATCATTGGCTGGCACACGATTTGCGTTCGATGGTGGACGATCTGCTTTCGGAATCTCAAGTGCGGCGCCGAGGGCTGTTCCGTCCGGAGGTGGTGCGCGGCTACATTGGCGAGCACCGTCGCGGCGCGGAAGACTGGTCGATGCAAATCTGGCAACTCCTGATGCTGGAAATCTGGATGCAGCTATTTCTCGACGGCGGCGCAAGATCATTCGCTCAGCGGCAAATCGAGGCATCTCAACTAAGACTGTCTCAACCAAGACTAACGACGGCATGAAGCAGCTCTTACAAGACGCGGGCACGGGCGAGTTAAAGGCCGCCGAAGTTCCGGTTCCACAATTGTTACCCGGCGGTGTGCTGGTGCGAGTGGCGGCGTCCCTGGTTTCGGCCGGCACGGAGCGCGCGTCGGCTGAATTTGCCAGCAAGAATCTGCTGGCAAAGGCAAAGGCTCGTCCTGACCTGGTGCGCGACGTGCTTGCCAAGCTGCGGCGCGATGGATTGGCTTCCACTCTGCAAATCGTGCGGTCCCGCCTGGATCAGCCGCAATCGGTGGGCTACAGCAGCGCTGGAGTGGTGGTTGCCGTGGGCGATGGCGTCGCCGACATCGACGTGGGCGACCGCGTCGCTTGCGCTGGCGCGGGCTATGCGGTTCATGCCGAGTTTGCCTGCGTGCCGCGAATGTTAGTGGCGAAAATTCCCGAGCGCGGCAATGTTTCATACGAAGAAGCAGCCTTCGGGACGGTGGGCGCGATTTGCCTGCACGGCATCCGAACCGCGGAAGTCGCGCTCGGCGATACGGTCGCGGTGATCGGTCTCGGGTTGCTCGGACAAATCACGGTTCAATTGCTGAAGGCCGCCGGTTGCCGCGTCTTTGGGATGGATCTGTTGCGGCAGCGCGCCGATCTCGCGATTGGGAGCGGAGCCGAGGCCACGTGCACCAGCGCGCGCGAGTTCCGCGATCTGTGCTTCCAGAAAACGGGCGGCGTGGGCGTGGACTCGGTGCTGATCACAGCGGAGACTCCGAGCAGCGATCCGGTGAACCTGGCGGCGGAGCTGGCGCGCGATCGCGCCATTGTGGTTGCCGTTGGGACTGTCGGCATGGAACTGCAGCGCAAACTATATTACGAGAAGGAATTGGACTTTCGAATTTCGCGGTCTTATGGCCCCGGCCGTTACGACGTCGCGTATGAGCAGAAAGGGCGCGATTATCCGATTGGACATGTGCGCTGGACGGAAACGCGCAACCTCGAAGCCTTTCTGCAATTCATCGCGGATGGCAAACTGAATTTGCCGTCGCTGATCACGCACCGCTTTCCGATGGAGCAGGCAACGCGGGCCTACGACCTGATTACTGGGAGCACGGGCGAGCCCTTCTTAGCCGCCCTGATCACGTATGCGGGCGCTGAATCTGGAATCGCGCCGAATGCGTCGGAAAAAATTCCGGTGTCCGCCGTGGCACCGTCGTCGGGCTCCATTGGCCTGGGCGTGCTCGGAGCGGGAAGTTTCGCGCAAAACACGCTCTTGCCCGCGCTGAAGGCGATCCGGGGCGTTTCTTTCATTGGCGTCTGCAATGCGACGGGGCCGCGCAGCCGGAGCGTGGCGGAGAAATTTGGATTCTCCTATTGTTCGAATTCAGAACGTGAGCTTCTGCAGGATGCAAAGATCAAAGCGGTGCTGATTGCCACGCGCCACCACCTTCATGCCGGCCAGTCGCTCCGCGCCCTGCGCGCGGGGAAGGCGGTCTTCTGCGAAAAACCGCTTTGCCTGAATGAAGGCGAACTGGCGGCGCTGGTTTGCGCCACAGCGACGAGTGCGTCGCCCGAAGAAAATGCTCCGTTCCTGATGGTCGGTTTCAATCGCCGATTCGCGCCCATGGCAGTTCAGATGAAACGGTTCTTGTCGGCGATCCACGAACCGCTGGCTATCCACTACCGCGTGAATGCAGGTTATATTCCCGCCGATCATTGGGTGAACGATCCCGAGCAAGGCGGCGGACGCATTCTCGGCGAGGTCTGCCACTTTGTGGACTTCCTCTGCTTTCTCGCGGGCGCGTGTCCCATCGAAGTGCAAGCGCAGACCGTGGGCAATCCGGGGCAGTACAGCATGGATAACGTCGTCGCATCGCTCAAGTTCGCCAACGGCACGCTGGGAACAATCAGCTATCTCGCGAGCGGCGACAAGTCGACATCGAAGGAGCGCGTGGAAGTCTTCGGCGGTGGCTCGGTTGCGATTCTCGAAGATTTTCGGCGGCTCGAACTGGTTCGCAACGGTCGCAAACAAATCACGCGAGCGCGCTGGGGACAGGACAAAGGCCACAAAGCGGAGATGCAGGCGTTCGTGGATGCGCTTCTGGGCAAGACGCCGCCCATTCCGTTTGAGCAGGTTGTGGGCTCGACTCTTGCGACCCTTCGACTGCAGAGTTCATGCCAGACGGGACAAGCTCTGACTGTCGAACTGAACGAGTTCGTCGCATCGGCCCTGCAGGAAAAGTCCACGCATTAAGAGAGCCACGCACTAAGAAAAATACGCACTAAGAAGAAATGGAACGACGAGAGATGGGAACGAGCCGTAAATGTTGATTCTGGGCCTGAATATGTTCCATGCCGACGCGTCGGCGGCCATCGTCGAAGATGGGAAAATTCTTTTTGCCGTGGCCGAAGAGCGGCTGAACCGGCACAAACATTACGGCGGCTTTCCTGCACTGGCGGTGAAGGCGTGTCTCAATGCGGCGGGCACGAAGATCACCGACGTCCAGCATGTTGCCGTGGGGCAGGACAGCGACGCCAACCTCGCCAGGAAGGTGCAATATGCGCTGGCGAATCCGGCGAAGGTCCTGAATCTTATCAAGATGCGTCAGCGCAAAGAGTCGATGCGCGATGTGCGTTCGCTGCTCGGGCAGGCGCTCGACGTGGATGCCTCCACACTGAAGTTTCAGGAGCATCACCTGGAGCACCACATCGCGCACGTCGCCAGCGCGTACTACTGTTCGCCGTGGGAACGGGCGGCGGGCTTCAGCTTTGACGGCTCGGGAGATTTTGTTTCCACGATGACGGCGCGCTGCGAGGGTCAAGAAATCCATGTGCTCGAACGCGTGTTCCTGCCGCACTCGCTGGGCAGTTTCTACACCATGATTTGCGATTTCATCGGCTACAGAAAATATGGCGATGAAGGCAAAGTCATGGGACTGGCGCCGTACGGGAAAGACACGTACGTCGATGAGATTCGGAAGATTGTCGCGCTGAAGAACGGCAACTTTCAGCTAGACATGAGTTACTTCAAACCGCTCGGGAGCAGTCAGGGAATGCAGGTGCTGCCCGACGGAACAGTGCGCCTGGCGCGGCATTTCTCCGGCAAGATGGAAAAGCTCTTCGGCGCGCCCCGCGAACCGCACGCCGAGATCACGCAGCGGGATATGGATCTCGCGTATGCCATGCAATATTGTTTCGAGGAAGTGTTCTTTCATTTTGCGAACGAGCTGCACAAGCGCGTACCCGATGAGAACCTTGCGATGGCGGGAGGCTGCGCGCTCAATAGCGTGGCCAACGGCAAAATATTTTCTCGAACGCCGTTCCG
>Ga0181533_1003479_pt1 | contig 17069 bp, 17 predicted proteins | sample PEATcosm2014_Bin_45_FD_119772 | JGI IMG/M metagenome (GOLD analysis project Ga0181533, IMG submission 119772) | Peatland microbial communities from MTU Mesocosm Facility, Houghton, MI, USA - PEATcosm2014_Bin11_60_metaG | ecosystem: Environmental > Terrestrial > Soil > Wetlands > Peat | place... | reverse complement strand
GGATTGGTTATAAAGGCCCTTGCAATGGCAACTCTCCTCTGCTGGCCTCCGGAAAGCTGGGAGGGGTAAGAATGCATTTTATCACTCAGGCCTACAGCGCCACAGAGATGCTTTGCGTAGCTGTCGGTGTCTCCGCCGTGCATACCGAATGTGACAGGAAGCATGATATTTTCGAATACCGTAAGTGTCGGGATAAGACTCGCAAATTGGAAAATAAAACTGATTGTTTTGTTTCTGAAACCTGAAAGATCGTCGTCGCTCATTGACCATATATCGTTTCCATTGATAACGACCGAGCCTGAATCCGGTTTTGTCAGCCCCCCGATCAAACTCAGGAGGGTCGTTTTCCCGCTCCCCGAATGCCCGATGATCGACAAGATTTCCCCATCGCCCACTGTAAAGCTGGCCTTATCGACCGCCTTGATTTTTTTTCCGCCAATTGTATAAGTCTTGGTAATATCCTTAATTTCTATCATTAGTCCGTTTCAACCGTTTTGTCGATCTCTTTCTTCAGCGCTTCGGCCGCCCCGGTTTCGACATTCTTTAACAGCCCGTATTGCTGCAGCGCCGCCTTCCTGTCTTTAACTCTCAGATACGCAATTCCGAGGTTGTACCGTGCTGTAACATAGCTCGGACGCAGCTGCAGGGCCTTCTTCAGCGAAGCTATTTCCTCACGATTCCTGCCAAGTTTTCCGTATGCTATGCCAAGGTTGTTGTATGCCACTGCGTAGCCCGGCATATAGTGCACCGCTTTTTTTAATGACTCCACCGCTTCCCCGGGCTTTCCTAGCCGGTCATAAGAGGTCCCTATTTTCACATACACATACCCCTGTGAAGGCCTCAGTTTCGATACCTTCTTATAAGCGTCAATCGCTTCGGCATATTGCCCGTTCCTTTCATATAAATCTCCGAGATGAAACCAGGCATCGGCATCTTCCGGGTGAGCTTCCACCCTTTGTCTTGTATCAAGATATACTGACTCGGACGAATAGGGGTTGACTACAGGCCCCTGCTTTGTTTCCTGTGTTGTTTCTTTCCCCTTGCAGGAAAAAGACAATGCCGCTACTATAACAAGCAAGACTGAAAGTGTTTTCATGTTTTACCTCTTCTCGTTGTCATTCTCCTTTGCGAATCGCTTCATATGGTTCCATCCTGCTCGCCAAAATAGCGGGCAACAGGGAAGAAAGGAGTCCTGTCAGCATGGAAAACAGGAGCGTACCAGCCACCAATGCAGCCAGCAATTCAGGAGGAGGCAGAAGATACGGCAATTTAAGAGTGTGCAATATAAGACCCTTGGATGTCAGCAGGATGGCCGATCCGCCTATCAATCCGCATATGCCGCCGGATGTGGATATAATAACGGCTTCCGTTATTATAAGCCTGAAAATGTGCATCTTCTTCGCTCCCATCGCTCTCAATAAACCTACTTCACGCTGCCGCTCATTCACTATCATATAAAACGCAAACCCCATCATCAAAAGGGCCAGTATCCATACGACAGCGCTTATAAGAAGTATGCCGTTCATAAGGCCGGTCAGCTGCTTTCTGACAGTGTTCAACACTTCATCAGAAACAATCGCCTTGACGCCGTCGATGTCGTGCTCTATCCTGATCGCCACCCTGTCGGGAGTATAATCATTCTTTACCCTGGCCAGCACAGCCGATATATCGTTCCTGCTTATGGTGAGCGGCTGCATCGCTTTTGTCTTGGAATTTGCAGCCATATCATAAGCGGCATCAAGGGTCATGAAAACCGCCTGGTCAAAAAATTTCATCCCAGTCGGTCCAAGTGTCCCTACGACAGTAAATGGCGTGCCGAAAAAGGGGAGCGTATCTCCTACGAGCACGGGAACACTCCTGCCCGTTATCACCTCGTTGCCGCTCAAAGGTTTTTTAATATTTTTTTCAAGCCACGGAGTGACCGTAAAATCCGAGAGCGGATCGAAGGCCATTAGAAAAACATCAACATTGTAACAGCAGGAAAACGAGGTCGGTTTGAGAAAAAGCTGCGGAGTCGCCTCCTTCACGCCTTCAATACTTCTCACCTTCCCGAGCACGGACTTGTCCATGTAAAAAGTGGTAGGCTCCCCCGAGAGCAACGCCGAACGGGCTTCGGCGGCATTTTTTGCAGGTACGACAAGAACATCCGCGCCGAGCCGATATGTGCCGATCTTCAGCGCGTTCTGCATACTGGATATGAAGAGAGTTGCAAAAAAAATGGTGCCAGTGACCACAGTAACTGCCAGTAGCAGCATTACTGTCCTGACAATTTTTCTCCTCAGGTTTTTGACCGCAATTGAAACTATGTTAAGTCTTGTATTCATAAAAGAGTTTTAGCCTTCAACATTTAGGTAGTGGGTCATTTTATTTTTGCTCCGTATCAATTTATCTTTCGATTCCAACCACTGGCATGCATTGATAATTATCTATCGTCGCCATCTCTCGATATGTGGGCTGGACGTTGCCAGCCCATTAATGATTACCCAGGTGATCCAGAGCAAAAACAATCTGACCACTGCCCAATAGCAAATAAAAAGAAGGGGCATAAATAAGTCTGCCCCTTCTTTACAATAAATGTCAATCAGGCTATTTGGAAGGATGCCAATCGATCTCTATTCCGCAAAGAAGCGGTGAGCCCTTATCAATCTTGACCTCGATCCCATTAGCTTTATGGCAGCTGGCGCAAGCCGAAACCTGCCGCACGATTTGGGCATTCTTTAAATCCATTACATCGAGTTCGCTGTCATCACCATACGTCCTGGACGAAACGAATGCATATTTGCCGTCCTGGGTGAATGCAAAGTCATGGGGTCTTATATTATCAGGCAGTACAATCCTCTTAATTATCTCATCTTTCTTTGTATCGATAACGATAATCTGGCTCTTATGCGTCCCAGGCTTCAGCCCCGGATCAAACTCGTTAGGGGCGCTGACCCAAAGATATTTCCCGTCAGGCGTCATGCGGGCCTGGTGAATAAAAGTCATCTCAGGACTGCTGATCTGCTTAATTTCCTTTTTCGTCTTCCAGTTATAAACATATACTATACCGGTCGGCATGTCGGTTATGTATGCCTTTTCATGATTTTTAGTCCACTGAATGCCGCATACAGCTTTGCCTACAGGCATTTTCTCTACTGTCTTCAGAGTTTTAGCGTCCCAGGCATACACACTGCCGTTGGCCATGTCTTCAAAATAGATATTGCCGTCAGGGCCGAGTATAGCGCCGCAGAACTTCTCTCCGACTTTGAACGGGCCCTCTTTTTTCCCTGTGCTCAAGTCAATCTTGTAGACATTGCCGTCCAATGTGCCGGCTACCAGTATCTTTTTGCCCTTTTCAGTCAAAATCGCCTGGCCGTGAGAACCGCCGGCCTTCTTGACCTCTTCAAAGCTCATGCCGGCAATTTTCCCTTCCATCTCGGAGCCGGCCTCGGTAAGTACTATTCTGTCTTTTTCGACATCAGTGGGGGACTTCATAGTCCGCATATCGATAATCGCCAGATGCCCGCCATGCCCTGCGATATATGCAGTGGCATTGAAAGTGAGATCCTGCGGCTTGACCACTTTGGCATCAATGGAATCACCAGGAGCTGTATAACACGATTCGCCGGACATATCGACAGCAGCAATACTGTTCTTTGGAGCGGCGCTGAAAACTATGATCCCTGCTATGAAAACTAACCCTAATACTAAGACCGTAAGTTTTTGCCTCATATTTCCCCCATTTTCAAGTCTTTTTTACGTTTTTTCTTATGTGATGCTTGTCCTAAATACCGTGATGCCCCTAAGAACAAAGAAAAAAACTTACTACCGTGAGTTTTTCACCTCCTTCCGTGTGCACAGTATTTGTGATAGTGATTTTGCTGTCTTGCGATCTTGGGTCTGCAATCCAAAAAAGTTTTAGCCTGTACTCCTCTCTACAATATAAGAATATTATTACCGAGAATTTCAAGCAAATCAATTATTCTAATATAATTATAAGGTTGCCTTATGCTTAGGGTCTGCGAATAAATAACTCGGGTATTCAGACGCTCAGATTTGGGTGATGTTTGGCTGATTCGATTGAGCAACTTAGCCATCGCTTGTGCAGCGCGGTGAGCGCCGGGTTGAGGATTTTGCGACTGAGGATTGGGCAAAGATGACAGGGTCTCCCCCCAAGGCCATAGACTTTTTGGGTACCGATGAAGCTGAGATGAATCAATGTCGCAAGTTATTTGTGCGTAAGCGCTCAGGCCTTTGCCTCTCCGAAGTCGCTGATATTAAGGATGTCATAAACCGGATACCCCAAAGCCTCAATATTTTGTCTGCCGTTCTGTTCACCCCGATCGACAAGTACAATCACAGCATCGATAATCAGGCCGTATTCTTCGGCCACGTTTATTGCCTTTATTGTAGAGCCCCCTGTAGTTACTACATCATCGATGATTACAACATGGTCTCCGGCCTTAACATTGCCTTCAATGGGCAGCTTTAATCCATGCCCCTTCGGCTCTTTGCGGATAACGAAGGCCTGTATCGGTTCTTTCATATAATATGAGTGCATGGCGACTGCATAGGCTATAGGGTCGGCTCCCATCGTAAGTCCGCCTATGGCATCGGGAGACAGGCCCAGTTGTTTGATTTTTTCAAATACCAGCTTGCCGACAAGGTACATGCCGTCAGGGGACTGCGTGGTTTTTTTCATATTGAAATAAAAGCGGCTTACGCCTCCGGAGGAAAGCTTGAATGAAGGCTCGCTGCTGCATTGAAAAGAACGCTCCCTGATGATATGTATAAGTGCCTCTTTCTCGTTCATTGCCGTAAAATTTACCAAAACATCATTACAAAAAGCAATCTTGAAGACAGGCAGAGGTAAAGGCAAAGACAAAGGTATAGGCAGAGGTAGAGGTAACCCTCATTTAAAGACAGGTAGATGGAAAGGGTGCGTATTCCGGCGTTGGAGGACATCCATTCTGACTTATCGTGCCACTTTTCCGAAGCAGCGAACATGGTTCCTGAACCTTGCGGACAGTTCTTGATTCCATCCTCAGTCACATCTAATTTTATTATTAATAGAAGCAAATTACTTTGATGAAGTTCTCTATGCGGGGTTGACCCGACAACACAACACCGACGTTGTTTTGACAGGTCAGCAATTACCGGAAAAAACCTTCAGTCTTCCGACGGATATGAGATTGAACAGTATAGCATGTCGTACTGCGCGTTTTAGAACTGTGCAGCAATAAGAAAAGTCTCTTCTGAGACATTGCGTCAAGTATCGGCTATAATTGCGAATAGTACGGCTGGGTAATTAAGAGGAAAGGGAAGGGAAACACATGACCTATTTGGTTACCGGTACTCTAATTGGGGTGTTTGGTCTCCTAATAGCATATAACGGTCACTTTTACATAGGTTTCACTGTATTTGCAACAGGACTCGCGTTGGGAATAAAGGGTAATCGACAAGTTTAGGGCAGAAAGACGGGAAATTAGGAGTGAGTTCCACACTGCAAGCGAAATATTATGATTTAATATATATCGTCATCTTTTATGTCAGCGATTTTCATAATTGCCTTCTGCAATCCTATTTTTAAATCCGAATTGCCGTGAACAGGAACACATATTCTTTCATCCCTATCTTCTTTTGTAAATATGTGATGACTCCCGTGCACTCTTATCGAGCGCCATCCCTTTGCTTGCAGTATCCCGCACAGTTTTTTGCCGGAAACAGTCTTCATAAGGCTATTTCCAGGACCTCATCCTCGGGGGTTAAGCGTAATGACTCGGTCTCAGCCGACAGCCAGCCCTCGATTGCCTCATGAATATTTGCTGTCAACTCTTCCATCGTTTCCCCTTGAGAGACACATCCGGCAAGGGCAGGGACCTCGGCCCAATATCCACCTTCTTCTGCTTTATGAACTATTACCTTGAGCTTCATGGGAACACCTCCTTTTCAGCCTCAATTAATTATACCAAAGTTTGCCACGCTTTCTCCCCGTACCGCATAGAAATTTGGGCATAAGGTTCTTGCAGGATAGTGGCTATATCGAGTATATCGACTGGCAGATCCCCAGCACCGTATAGTATTTCACGTACTGATCAGTTCCGTCCGAACAGTTTGCAGCGTATTCCCGGTCGTACATCTCACCATCGACAAAAAACCGTCAGTATCGACTGCAGGAAGCTAATGAGGGAAAACAGGCAACACCGTAGAGCGAGGCATGTTTTGCCCCGCAACTCAAGTGTACGCATTACAGTAAGTTATATTGAGTGAAGCCTTTTCTATCAATGGTATTAGCTTTTAGAAGTTATCCGCAAACTCCGAGTATAAATTTGGTTTGTCCTCTTCATGCAGTTGCTGCAATGTGAAATTGTGGGATTTAGAAAATAAATACATTTCAAGAGTGACGCTCTTGGAATCTATATAATAAGGAGAAAATCTTACCTTTTCTGACAGCCACCGATAGGACAAATCCAGACTTGTAGACATTATTGGCATCGTAAGTGTCCGAGATGTCCAGGAATACCCAGAAAGGAGAGACAACGGAAAAAAAATAAGGCTCCGCTTCACCTATGCCTCTACCTTTACCTGCCTTTAAATGGCTCTCAAATTATTGTCCTGAGTCTGAATGAGGGGTCTGCGTAAGCGTCCCTTTTCTTTATCAGCAGCCACTCCTTGTCTTTACCCTTCAGCCTGGTCATAACGAATGCGCCCCTGAGTTTTTTCCCTTCGAGCTGCAGTTCTATTTTACCCTCATCCATCGCTCCGCTTACAAGCGCATAAGTTCCCCTGTCCCATATGGCAACAGTTCCAGCCCCGTAAAGTCCTTCCGGTATCGTTCCCTCAAAAGAGCCGTATTCGAGAGGGTGGTCCTCAACCAGGATGGCGAGACGTTTATCGGCAGGATTCATCGACGGCCCTTTGGGCACCGCCCATGATTTTAGCACCCCATCCATCTCAACCCTGAAATCGAAATGCAGGCGCCTCGCATGGTGTTCATGGACAACAAATACCGGCATGTAAAAAGAATAACATGGGCGATAGGCGATAGGATAGCAGGCTTCTATCTATATTTAATTATTTGTTCCTTGTTTGTTTATTGGTCATTGCCTTTTGTTCTTATCTGTTGCCTATGGCCTCTCGCCTATCGCCCATTGCCTATTTTTTACTTGACAAGTTTCATATAATCGTATATAAATACATTGATGCGTGAAGCGCTGGACATCATGAAACTGCTTTCGGACGGATCGCGGCTCAGGATACTGATGCTGCTTACTAAAAAGGAACTCTGCGTCTGCCAGATAATGGGCGTTCTTAATATGTCTCAGCCACTTGTGTCAAGAAACCTTTCCCTGCTGCTGAAAGCCGGCTTTCTTAATGACAGGCGCGAAGGGAAGCTCATGATTTACAGTATTAAAAAGACGCTGCCGGGCAAGCTCCGACTCTTTCTTGCCTTATTGAATGATCTGCTTAAGGACAATCGTACCCTGAAAAAAGACCTAGGCTCACTTCAGGACTGCAATGAATTCCAGAAACAGACCGGCAGATGCGATATGAAGACACTCAAGGCGTTCATGCACTATAGACAGAAAAAATCCAGGGGGGCAGCAAGCCATGAAGCGTAACAATTGTTTTCGGTATTCGGGATGCGCGCACCTGGGGCTCTTGGCCTTGCTCTTATTTTTTACGGCCGGCGCACCCTCAGCGACAGCCGGCGATGCAGAAGCGGGGTTTTCTCTTACCTGTGCTGTCAGAAATGCGCTTGAAAACAACTATGAGATACGGGCATTCAAAAACACACTTGCCGCCTCTAACGAGGACATCGGTGTGGCACGGAGTTTTCTTTTGCCCAAGCTTAACTTTGAAGAGCGCTTTATGAGCACTACCAATCCAACCTATGCTTTTATGGCAAAACTCAATCAAGAACGATTTTCGCAGACCGATTTCGCTATTAATTCATTAAACAGTCCCGGGGCAGTCAATGATTTCCAGACGGCACTCTCTTTCGAACAGCCGCTCTTTTCAAAAAAGGCTTACGTCGGACTGGAAATGGCATGGCTGGACCATACCGCAAGGAACGAGGAATATCTGAGGAAAAGAGAGGAGATCGCGTTTAAAGTAACGGAGGCGTATTTCACGGTAGTGAAGGCCGGGAAGCAGGTCACAATGGCTGAAAAAACGCTGGAAGATACCAGAGAACACAGCCGCATTGCAGAATCACGTCTTAAGGCGGGCCTCGGATTATTCTCTGATACACTAAGGGCGTCAACTGCGGTTACCGAAGCGGAGCAGCAGCTTATCAGCGTGCGGAAAAACCTTGCCATAGCCGGGAGATATCTTTCTCTCCTGCTGGGTATGCAGGAGACTGTCGATGTTGCGGGAGTGTATCCGGAAATCCCTGTCAGGAATATGGAATATTATAAGAATGCAGCGCTCTCAAGGAAAGATATCAAATCCATGGAAGCTATGCATGAGAAAGCAAAAAAAAGCATTGCGCTTTCAGAGGCGGCCTACTGGCCTACTGTGGGCGTGGGCGGCTCCTATCAGTTGAATGACCAACACTATCCTCTCGGGTCCGAAGGCAGCAGCTGGATAGTTACGGCGTTCCTCAAATGGGACCTTTTCGACGGCACTAAACGTGAGCACGAGCTGGCACGGGGCCGTTACAGGACCGCTGAAGCGCAGGAGCGCCTTAAAGGACTCATAGATACGGTGTCGTTTAAGGTGTATGAATCCTACCTTGACATTGACGAGGCAAAGAAGAACCTGGAACTATCTCAGTCAGAGTTAAAGACAGCTGAAGAAGGAAAGCGGCTGGTGAAGACCCGCTATGAAAATTCACTTTCACCCCTTGTCGACCTTTTGGATGCGCAAGTAAGCCTGGATCAGGCGCGGACAAATATAGTGGTCAAGGAGAGCGAATACCGTGTTGCCGTAGCCAATCTCTGCTATGAAAGCGGGACCATTCTTAAAGACCTGAATATTGAATAAGACCGGCTATAGAAAAGAGGCCATGGGCTATAGGTAAGAGGCAATACATAACAGGAGGAAATGTGACACAAGACAAAAAGCCTGGGGTCAAAGAAAAAACACAGAACATGGGAAAAAGTAAACGGGCGATCTTTCTCCTTTTGCCTTTTGCCTTCGGCCTATTGCCTATTGCCCTTTGCCTTTTGTTGTCTGGCTGCAAGGGCAAGGTTGGGCCCGCAACAGTAAGCAGGCAAACGGTAGAGGGGGTAACTGTCACAGAAGTGCACCCATCCGAGATAGAAGAATACTTTGAAACGTCAGGCGCCATCAGGGCGAAAACCATCAGCCGGGTTGCCGGACAAACGATGGGTACCGTCACCTCACTCAGAGTGAAAGAGGGCGACCGGGTCCACGCGGGACAAGTGCTCCTGACAGTTGATGACAGAGATGCAGTGCAAAAAGTTATAGCTGCTGAAAAAGCGCTTGAGTCTTCAGAGCAAAACAGGTCCCTGGCTGATATAACATACAGGCGATACAGGAAGCTTTTTGACGAAAAGGCGTTGTCACAGCAGGAGATTGACCAGATAGAAACGCAGAAAAAAATCACCGAACTGGATTACGAGAGGTCAAAGGCCTTGCTAAACGAAGCACGGGTCAATCGTGATTTCACAACTATAGTGTCCCCGGTCTCAGGCGTTGTAACCGAAAAGAAAACAGAGCGCGGCAGCATGGCGATACCGGGAATGCCCCTTCTTACGGTGGAAGATGTGTCTTCATTTATTCTTGAGGCCCATCTTGATGAGCATCTCATCGGAAAAGTCACAGCCGGAACACCCGTAGATATATCTGTTGATGCCACCAACCAGCACTTGAGAGGAACAATCAACGAGATTGTCCCCTCAATCGATCCCCTGTCAAGAACGTTCATCGCCAAAATAGCCCTCACAGTTCCTTCATTACGCACGGGACTTTACGCACGAGTAAGAATACCCACCGGCAAGAAGATCGCCATTGTCTTACCGTACAAGGCAATAGTCGAAAAAGGACAGCTTACCGGAGTTTACATTGTTGATCAGAGTGGAATCATTACATTCCGTCTGGTGCGGCCCGGCAGTCATTACGGCAATAATGTTGAAATCCTTTCCGGAATAAAAGCAAATGACCGGGTCATCATTGATAATCTGGCAAGGGCTGTTGATGGCGGGATCATTGCCGGGATGAAGATACAGTGAGGGACATAGGATTAGCAGGCCGCATCGCCAGAGCATTCATCAACTCCAGGCTTACCCCCCTGATTGTAACTGCCTCGCTGGTTCTGGGCGTATTTGCAGTCATAGTAACGCCGCGTGAAGAAGAGCCGCAGATCGTTGTCCCTATGATTGATGTAATGGTCTCCTACCCCGGGGCCTCTGCAAAAGAGGTCGAAGAGCGTGTCACCAGGCCTATGGAGAAGTTCCTATGGGAAATAAAGGGTGTCGAATACATCTATAGCATCTCAAAACCTGGCATGAGCATGGCAATCGTCAGGTTTTATGTCGGGCAGGACATGGAGAGCAGCATTGTAAAGCTCTATAACAAATTGATGTCCAATTACGACAAAATCCCACCTGGCATATCGCAACCGCTGGTCAAGCCCAAATCAATTGACGAAGTACCCATGCTTACGTTCACTCTCTGGAGCCGGCAGTATAACGGATATGAGCTGAGGCGGGTTGCCCAGGAAGTCGAGGAAGAACTCAAAAAAGATGCCGACGTAGCAGAATGTAATGTCATAGGTGGTCAACGGCGGCAGGTCAGGATAGACTTAGACCCTTCCCGCCTCAGGGCATACTCGTTCTCCCCGCTGCAGATAGCCGACATACTGCAAAAAGCCAACTTTGTGCTGCCCTCGGGTTCATTCCCATCCGTGAATACCGAGTTCCTCGTTCAAACAGGCTCATTTCTTAAGAGCGCCGAGGATGTCGGAAGTGTGGTAGTCGGAGTTTCCAATGGCAGTCCGGTTTATTTAAAAGAAGTTGCAACCATAAGCGATGGCCCGGAAGAGCCTGCACAATATGTTTTCATGGGCTTCGGCCCCGCTGCTGCGCGTGAAGAAAAAGAAGCATTGAATGGCAGCGCTCCACAGGGCAGCCCTGCAGGACAATACGAGGCGGTCACTATTACCATAGCAAAGAAGAAAGGGACCAATGCAACACACATCGCAGAAAGGGCCCTCAGGAAAATAGCTGGAATAAAGGGAACTGTCATCCCGTCTGAAGTAGAGATCACTACTACGCGGAACTATGGGGACACCGCCAAAGAAAAATCCGACGAGCTTCTTGAACACATGCTCATCGCAGCCATTTCTGTAACAATCCTTATAGCGCTCGCCCTCGGATGGAGGGAATCGATCGTAGTGGGCGTTGCAGTGCCGGTTACACTGGCCCTTACTATCCTGGTCAATTATATGCATGGTTATACTCTCAACAGGGTGACCCTCTTTGCCCTCATTTTTTCAATAGGTATTCTGGTCGACGACGCTATTGTGGTTGTCGAGAACATACACCGCCATTTCAGGACCAAATCTGTTGACCGGGAAACTGCGGTACTAGCAGTCGACGAGGTGGGCAATCCCACCATATTGGCCACCTTTGCGGTCATAGCCGCGCTCCTGCCAATGGCATTCGTTTCAGGTCTGATGGGTCCCTATATGCGGCCTATTCCTGTTGGCGCATCAGCCGCTATGCTGCTTTCCCTGCTTATTGCTTTCATTATCAGCCCATGGTTGAGCTATATAGTTCTTAAAGGTACGAAAAAGGACGGTGAGGGGCGGAAAGAAAAAACCGAAAGCCGCTTCTTTGCTGTATTGAACCGCCTTTATGAAAAAAATCTGAGGGGGCTGCTCGAAAGCAGGAAAAAAAGATTTATAGGTCTCCTGCTGGTGCTCGTTCTCCTCGGAGGATCAATCATGCTCGTGCCTCTGAAATTTGTGACCGTTAAAATGCTACCGTTCGATAATAAGAGCGAGCTGCAGGTCATCATCGATATGCCTGAGGGTTCAGCACTCGAGGAAACTGCTGCGTTGACCATGCAGGTCGGTGAATACCTGAAAACAGTACCGGAGGTCACCAATTATCAGTCTTATACCGGCACTGCAGCGCCGTTCAATTTCAACGGTCTTGTGCGCCACTACTACCTGCGTTCCGGAAGCAGTTCGGCCGACATACAGGTCAATTTTGTCCCGCGGGATGAAAGAAAGGCGCAGAGCCACGACATCGCAAAAAGGATAAGACCCGAAATTAAAAAAATCGGGGACCGCTATAACGCGAGGATTAAGGTCGTTGAAATACCGCCCGGCCCTCCGGTGCTGAGCACTCTCGTCGCTGAAGTGTATGGCCCTGATTTCGACGGGCAGATCGACGTTGCGAGGAAGATAAAGGAAATCTTCAACAAAACATCCGGGGTAGTTGATATAGATTGGTCTGTTGAGGATGACCGGCAAAAGATATCCTTCGATGTCGATAGGGAAAAGGCTTCTTACAACGGCATCAGTGACGAAGCGGTATCCCGGACGCTCAAGGCGGTACTGGGCGGTATGAATGCCGGTCTGGTCCACATTGAAAAAGATAGGGAACCTGTTGAGCTTTTTTTGAGGGCGCCTCTTGCCGAAAGGGCTGGAGTTGACAAACTCGGGGCGATAGGTATGCTTTCGCCTTCGGGCGCCATGGCGCCGCTTTCCGAACTGGTGAAAGTAAATAACGGGATAGAGGACAAAACCATTTACCACAAGAATCTGAAACGGGTGGTATATGTTACCGGAGATGTTGCCGGAAGTGAGGAGAGCCCTGTCTACGCCATATTAAAAATGAAGGAGGCTGTAAGCAAAATTAAATTACCCGGCGGATATGAGCTGAAGCAGTATTCCACTGTCCAGCCCTTGCTTGAGAATACCTATTCCATGAAATGGGACGGCGAGTGGCACATCACCTATGAGGTTTTCAGGGATTTAGGCATAGCCTTCGCGGCCGTGCTGATTTTAATCTATATAATGGTCGTAGGCTGGTTCAAGTCTTTCATAGTGCCTATCGTGATCATGGCCCCAATCCCGCTTTCCCTTGTTGGAATTCTGCCAGGCCACGCGCTGATGGGCGCGTTCTTTACCGCAACGTCCATGATAGGGTTCATTGCAGGGGCCGGGATAGTCGTCAGAAATTCCATTATACTGGTTGATTTTATCGAGCTCAAACTCTCAGAGGGGGTACCGCTCAAGGAGGCAGTAGTTCAGGCCGGCGTCATACGGTTCAGGCCGATGCTTCTTACAGCGGCTGCGGTAGTAGTGGGGTCCTCGGTTATACTCTTTGATCCGATTTTTCAGGGCATGGCAATATCGCTGATGGCCGGTGAAGTTGCCGCGACGTTTTTGTCCAGGACAATGGTGCCGGTGCTGTATTACATAATAAAAGACAGGCAAAGGTAGAGGTAGAGAGAAAAAAATAAAGCACAACCTAACCTATTTTCTTAACCTTAACCTGGTTTTAAAAAGGAGGACGTAATGTATATTGCAAAAACCGATACCTGGTATCTCGAACGGATAGTATGGCTCATAGCCGGGATATTTTCTCTATCCAGTGCTGTACTGGCATGGGTCTGCAGCCCCTATTGGTTGATACTGACAGCCCTGGTAGGCATCAACCTCATAGTGTTTGCGCTGACCGGGTTCTGCCTTATGGCAAATATCCTTTATAAACTTGGCGCCAGGCCAAAGCTGGGGAAATAACGTACACCATTCATGAAGCCTTGCTGAAGCGTTACCTGCGTGTAAGTAGTGAGTAGTGAGTAGTGAGTGGAAAAAATATAAAGACAAGCCATTCACTAATACTTACTACTCACTGTTCACTACTTACCACTCACTACATTATTCCCTCTGTAAAAAAATCTATCAGCCTGCGTGCAATCGTCCCGGTACGCGGCAGGGCCGGCAGATTGTTTGAGGCAAACCACCCGGCATCGACAATCTCGGATTCATCGATCCTGATTTCCCCGCTTTCATAATCGGACATAAACCCGACCATTAACGAATTCGGAAACGGCCAGGGTTGGCTTCCGAAATAGCGTATATTTTTTAGCTCGATCCCGACCTCTTCCCTTACCTCTCTCCTCACGGTCTCCTCGAAGGTTTCACCAGGTTCCACAAAACCGGCCAATATACTGTAAAACGCATTCCGGAAACGATGGGACCGGGCAAGGAGTATCTCAGCCCCCCTGACTACAGCCACGATTATCGCAGGGGACATCTCAGGATAAATTACGAGGCCGCAATGGGGGCATTCCCTGGCCCTTTCGAGGGGTTTTAGTGTCGTGCGGCCTCCGCATCTGCCGCAGAACTGATGCGTCCGTTCCCAATGGATGATTTGAAAAGCCCTGCCCGCAGCCGAAAAAGATCCCTCATCCAGAAGGCCAAGCAACGAACGCAATTCCTGAAACGACATCCCCTTCGGATCAGCGGGATTCCCGTCAATTTCAGCGGTATAACAATTGAGTTCGTTTAGTGTCCCAAGATAGTGCGACCTGATGATGTTCTGATCAAGCCCGGCTATATCTTCAGAATCAGGCACTTCAGCGCCGGTTTCAGTCGGCCTGACCAACAATTCATCCCCGCGAAAAATGAACCACAAATCTTCTGAGGTCTTCCCTGATGCAGGGTTTAAGGAGATTACGAAGGACATGATGCTCATTATAGCAGAATTCAGGGAGGCAGTAATGGGATTGACATCGAAAGATAGGCGATCAGCAACAAAGGAGTACTCAAGGTTGAATGCGGTCATCCTTCTCCCTGCGTATAAGGTCATTTTCCCTGACGCCCTGTGGAACACTGATAGTAATTATATCTTCATTCCGCGCAGAGGTTATGGCAGAGCCCTCCTCATCCAGCATTGAATCAGCGGTAAAACGCATTCCCTCAAGGCCCGGCGTAAGGTATTCAATATTGTCACCCTTATCAAGCCTGTTCCTGAGCGCAATCCTGGCAGACCCACAGTTCACTTTTATCACAACGCCGACCAGTTCATGGCTCATGCGGTAGCTTTCGCCGTCAAAATTATAATCAGAGTCCGGCTGTTTTCCAAAGAACATGCCGGTGGTATACCCCCTGCTGCTGAACATGGAAAGCTCATCAGCCCATCTTTTTTTTACACAATAAGGCCCGCCGGCTTTTATCGAATCTATCGCCTCCCTGTAGACTTTCACAACGCCCGCAACATAATTGATACCTTTCATCCTGCCTTCTATTTTAAAGCTGTCCACGCCCGCCTCAGTTAGAAGAGGGAGGTGCTGCAGCATACAGAGGTCCTTGGAACTCATCAGATACGTGCCACGGCTGTCCTCGAAAACCGGGAAATACTCCCCAGAGCGCTTTTCCTCCACCAGTGCATAGTTCCATCTGCAGGAATTGGTGCATTCTCCGGTATTGGCCCCACGGGAAGCGAGAAAGCTGCTGATATAGCACCGTCCGGAATAGGATATGCAAATTGAGCCGTGGACAAAAACTTCAAGTTCAAGGGAAGTCTTCTGCCGGATTTCTCCTATCTCATCCAGCGACAATTCCCTGGAGAGCACGAGCCGCTTTGCGCCGCAGTCCTCCCAGAACCTGGCGGCAGCAACATTTGTGATGTTTGCCTGGGTACTGATATGAAGCGGTATGCCGGGTGCTTTTTTTTTGACGAGTGAAAAAATTCCCGGATCGGAAACGATAACAGCATCCGGCGCTATACCGTTAAGGTGCTCTATATGTTCTTCTATTCCCGGCAGGTCCCTGTTGTGAGGAAAAATGTTGACCGTTACATACGCGCGCACTCCCCGCTCTCTCGCATAGAGGACTGCAGCATGCAATTCCTCGTAACCAAAGTTTCTGGCTTTTCCCCTTAGACTGAATCTCGAATCGCCGAGATATACCGCGTCGGCCCCATAGTGGACCGCCATCTTCAGCTTTTCGAAATCACCGGCAGGAGCAAGCAGTTCAGGCTCGTTCACGGGCCATACGCTCCTTGCACGCTTCTACGGCGCTCCTGGCCAGTTGGTCGCACTTCTCATTCTCAAAATGCCCGTTGTGTCCCCTGACCCAGGTCCATTCTATTTCATGTGGATTTGAAGCCTTAAGAAGCCGCTCCCAGAGATCTCTGTTGAGCACATCCTTTTTCTGAGAGTTTTTCCAGTTATTTCTTATCCATCCTCTTATCCACTCCGTCATTCCTTTAGCCACGTAAGTCGAATCGGTTATTACCCTGACCCTGCATGGCTTCTTGAGCACTTCAAGAGCTGCAATGACGCCGAGCAGTTCCATTCTATTATTGGTTGTCATCCGCTCGCATCCGGATAGTTCCTTTTCTTTTTCCCCCGACTTCAGGATAACGCCGTATCCACCTATGCCGGGATTGCCGCTGCATGCGCCATCCGCATAAATTTCGACAAAAGGCCGCTCACCAGTTTTCATATTATCATATTATAGCTCAAATGATGAGATTGATCACAGATGACTCAAAATGTTGAATGTTGGATTTTGAATTGTGGATGTCCAAAAACAATAAAGATGGAAACTGGAGAATAGAGTTGGGTACCGGAGAATAAAGTCGGGAACTGCCACTCACCAGGAAAGTAGTAAAACATTTCGGTTGTAGGTTCTGCTACCATAAATCAAGTCCACCGACAACTTCTCTCTTCGGCAAGTTCTCCAATTGTAATTGTTTCCAAGATAATCTGTTAAAACCCAATCAGTGTTTCATCACCTAGAAAATCTATTCAAAAAATTTTGTTCTATAAGCATTCAATAGTAGCAGTAGCGCCAAGAGCAGGCGGGACACAGCGCCTAGGCTAAATCTCGCTAGGCATCCCGCCTAGCTCGAAGGCGACGCCGGCCTGTTCAGCCATCCATGGCGTCTCAGGCTGCCGACGCCCGCTACGGCGCCGTGTCCCGCCTGCTCTTGGCTCAAATTGCAGGTTAGGCTAGGGATCACTTCTTTGCTTTTGCCGATGATAGGTTAATAAGTTATTCCATTAACAGGCTACATGGAACCAGCTACCTGCTTAATAGCGCTATGGCATAGGCTGGGTCGTTTTTATGCAGTCGAGCGCCCGGGTTATCCGCAGTG
>Ga0181533_1003476_pt1 | contig 17086 bp, 11 predicted proteins | sample PEATcosm2014_Bin_45_FD_119772 | JGI IMG/M metagenome (GOLD analysis project Ga0181533, IMG submission 119772) | Peatland microbial communities from MTU Mesocosm Facility, Houghton, MI, USA - PEATcosm2014_Bin11_60_metaG | ecosystem: Environmental > Terrestrial > Soil > Wetlands > Peat | place... | reverse complement strand
GCGGCAAAGATGGTGAACAGGCTCACCCTTTCCTGCTGGCTGGTATGGCGCAGCTTCTCCGTCATCGCGCTATCGAGTTTCCAACGCAGACGGTTGCCGCGATACGACATCGCCGTGGGCCGCACACGATCCGCGGGAACTTCGAGAAGCGCCGGTGCATCGCGCAACTTTTCTTCCCAGAAGGCAAGGTCAGCGGTGAAGTCCTCATCGGCTATGCGCTTCTGCCGCCACGTCGCATAATCGCCATGCGTAATGGCCAGCGGCGGCAAGGCGGCCGGCTGGCCGCCGATCAGCGAGCGATAGAGCGCCGACAACTCGCGCCAAATGATTCCCTCTGACGACCAGTCGCAGACGATGTGGTGCATCATCAAAATCAGCACGTGCTCGCGGCTGCTCAGCTGCACCAGCGCGACGCGAATTCCCGGCGCCGATTCCAGGTTGTAAAGTGCGCGCGGTTTCTCCGTCAGCAGGCGCTGCGTCTCGAGTTCGCGTTGTGCCGCGGGCAAGGCGCTCAGGTCGATCTTCTCGAATTGCAGCGGCCAGTCGTCGTGAACCATCGCGTGCGGCACGCCATCAATCACTGCAATCGTCGCGCGCAGCAATTCGTGACGCGCCACAATCATGTTCAACGCCGTCACCAGCGCGTTGACGTTTAGTTCTCCGGTCAGTCGCACCGCTTCGGCTTCGTTGTAGACGGGCTTACCCGCATTCAACTGCTCCATGAACCACAGGCGCTGCTGCGCCTGGCTCAGCGGGTAGGGCAGCGACGAGTTCCGCCGCGGTATGGTCTCCTCTGAAGTGGAGGGAACGAACTGTTCGAGAACGCTCTGCTCCCAATGTGTCGCGGAACCGCCCTCGCCGCTGCCGTGGCTGTCTCGCAGCCGCTGCCGCACCAGTTCCGCCTGCTCGGCAACGGTGCTGTTCTCAAAAAAGTCGTTGATGGAGAGAATGATCGGCAATTGTCCACGCAATTTTGACAGGCATTGAATAGCTAGCAGCGAATGTCCGCCCACGGCAAAGAAATTGGTATGCGCGTCGACGGCCGAAACCGACAGAACCTCAGCCCACGCGGTAGCGATGATCTGCTCGATGACTGAGACCGGCGTTGGCGCGCCATTGCCCTGGCTGGCATCAGAGGCGTGCGCGATTTCGTTTCCGTTCCCGCCGGCTCCCGCCGCGGCTGCCAGCACCGCTGGATCCAGCAGCTTGAGCCGCTGCACTTTTCCCGAGGGCCCCTTCGGCAACTCCTTCAAGAAGCGAATGCGCGAAGGCGCCTTGAAATGCCCGAGCCGGCTTTCACAAAACGCGAGCAATTCATTCTCACCGACGGCTGAACCCGGCCTTAGCACCACAAAGGCCACGGCATCCTCGCCGAAATACCGGTCGGGAATGCCCACCGCCGCGGCTTCCAGCACCGCCGAATGCGATTCCAGAACCTCGTCAATCTGGCGCGGAGCAATATTCACGCCGCCTTTGATGATGAGTTCCTTCGATCGACCCACCACGAAGAAATAACCATCTTCGTCGCGTCGCGCCAGGTCGCCGGTGTGGAACCATCCCTCGCTGTCGAGCACCGCCGCGGTGCCTTCGGGATCCTTGTAGTAGCCCTTCATCAGCGCCGGACCGCGCAGCACAATCTCGCCCGCTTCGCCGTCGGGCACTTCCGTTCCCTGCCGGTCGACCAACTTGATTTCAAAACCCCACGCCAGGCCCGGCGATCCAATCTTGTTCTTTGCCGGTGGCTGCGGATTCGAAAAAACGTTGCCGCCTTCCGTCGAGCCCATGGCCTGCAGCAGCGGCAGTTGAAACTTGTCCAGGAATTGCCGGTGCAGCGCCGGCGCAAGCGGCGCGGAAGAAGAGCGGAAGAAACGAATGCGCCGGAATGCCTCCGCGCGCTGCTCTTTCTTCGCATCGTCCCAATCCACGAGCTCTGCAATGATGGTTGGCACCAGCGCCGACCAGGTCACGCGCAAATCGTCGACCCAATCCCAGAATTTGCTCACCACGAAACGGTGCGTCACCACCACCGATCCGCCACTCAGCAGCGTGGGGATCAGCGTTACGCATTCCGCGTTGATGTGGTAGAGCGGCAGCACCAGCAAAGAGCGGTCGGCCGCAGTCAGTTCGTGCGAAGCAATCGAATTCCATCCATGCGCCAGCACCGTGGCATGCGTATGGATGGCCGCCTTCGGCTTCCCGGTGCTGCCGGAGCTGTACATCAGCAGCGCCACGTCGCCGGCACTCGGGCACGGCGGCGGCGCAATAGAAGACACGGTTTCAAAAGCAGGAATCGGGCCGTCGACGTTGGCTAGTATCACGCGAATATCGCGGCGCACGTCGGCCAAAGCCTCGCCCAGCAAAGCGGCGTATTGCTCATCTGCGAAGACCACCTTGGCGTCGCAATGCTCGAGCATGTAGGCGAGTTGCATCACGCCGGCGCGCACGTTCAGCGGCACAACCACCAGTCCGCCATACATCGATCCCAGGAAGAGCTGCACGGTCAGAAGACCGTTATCCATCAGAATCGCAACTTTGTCGCCCGGCGCCAATCCGGCCTGGCGCAGCATGCAGGAAAGCAAAATGCAATTCTGCTGGAGTTCGAGAGAGGAGATTGTTGACCCGGTCTCAGCGCTCAACAGGAAGGCGGTCGCCGGCTGCAACACAGCTGCGGCAACCACAGCTTCGCGGATCGTCCTGATTTCTTTGCCAACCTGCATGGACAGGCCCCGGCCTCTTAAGTATGTTTGCGGAAACAATCGTGGGCAATTGCAGTCTAGCCAAGGGGTATCGACCGCAACAATTCCCCAAAGAGGCCACGCCTCGCTCACCCGTCCGGAATGCAAAGTAACTTCCACGCACGCCGGTTGCGAAGTACCTCGCGCCCACGGGTAATGCCCGATTCGATTACTTTTGCTGTAGTTGCGGCGACGATCCGTCGCTGGCGGCCCGGTGTATTCCCGATTCTACCCCGTGCCCCGTCCTTTCGTCCGCCGCGGCGGAAAAGGGTGGGAAACCGGCGCTTAATCCCGTCCCGGCAACTCTTTCAGGTCAATGCCCAACTGCTGGCACTTCTTATAGAGATGGCTTCGCTCCAGCCCCAGGGCCTTGGCGGTTTGCGTAATCTGGCGGCCATGCCGCTCCAGCTCGGCCAGTACCTGGGCGCGCTCAAAGGCAAGTACGCGTTGCGCAAGCGGGCCACTCGCATCGCCCTCCGCTCCGGAAACCGTTGCAGCGCCTTGATGGGTCACAGGCAACGCCAATCGCACGTCTTCCGCGCCCACCTCGCCGCCGGCCAGCAATAGCAGCCGCTCCACCACGTTGCGCAACTCGCGAATGTTGCCAGGCCACGCATATTCCTGCAGGGCCTCGAGAGCGGCGGCAGTGAACGCGGCGGGCTTCCATCCGTTTTGCGTGCTCACCTGGCGCACGAAATGCTCCACCAGTGCGGGCAAATCTTCGCGGCGCTGGCGAAGCGGCGGCAGCTCCAGTGGAAACACGACCACGCGATGATAAAGGTCGCGCCGAAAACCTCCCGATTCCACGAGTTGCTCGAGATTGCGATGCGTGGCCACCACCACGCGCACGTCCACGGCCGTGGGTTTGCCGGCGCCGATGCGTTCCACCTCGCCCTCTTCAAGCACGCGTAGCAGTTTGGCCTGCATGGCGAGAGGCATGTCGCCAATCTCGTCCAGAAACAGCGTTCCGCGGTGCGCTTGCTCGAACTTGCCCGTGTGCCGCTGCGCCGCGCCGGTGAATGAACCCTTCTCATGCCCGAAGAGCTCGCTTTCAATCAGCTCCGAAGGCACGGCCGCGCAATTCAGCGTCACGAACGGCCCCGCCGCGCGCGAGCTTTTCTCATGCAAGGTACGCGCCACCAGTTCCTTGCCGGTGCCGGTTTCGCCGTAGATGCACACCCGCGTCTCGCTCGCGGCTACGCGCTCGATCTGCGCCATCACGCGGCGCATCTTTTCTCCACTAAAGACCAGGGTGTGCTTGCCGACGCGGGCCTTCAAATCGCGGTTTTCGGTTTCCAGGCGCGTCAGCTTGAGCGCGTTCTCCACCGTGACCAACAATTTTTCTGTTGACAGCGGCTTCTCCAGAAAATCGAGGGCCCCCAGCCGCGTGGCGCGCACCGCCATCTCAATGTGCGCCTGGCCGCTCATCATCACCACCGGTGCGGCCACGCCCGCAGCCTTCAAATCTTCGAGCAGCGAAAGACCGTCGCGGCGCGGCATCACCACATCGCTCAGGATCAAATCGAAGGGTTGCGTGCGCGCCAGCTCCAGCGCGCGTTCTGCGTTGTCACAGACCACGGCCTCGTGTCCTGCCAGGCGAAAGGCGCGCGCCAGTGAGGCCAGTGTATTGGCTTCGTCATCGACGATGAGAATGTTCGCCTTCGCGTTCATGCGGCGGCCCTCGGCAGCGTAATGATAAACGTTGCGCCACCACCCGGGGGGCTTTCCACGGCGATGGTGCCCGCGTGATCGGCGACAACCGACTGCACAATGGCCAGGCCGAGGCCGGTGCCGTGCTGCTTGGTGGTGTAGTAGGGCGTGAACAGCCGCTCGCATTCTTCGGGCGTCATGCCCTGGCCGGTATCGGCCACGCGGAGTTCCACTTTGTCACCTTTTGGATGAGCGGAGATGGTCAGCACGCCTCCATCGGGCATCGCGTCCATGGCATTCAGCACCAGGTTCGAGAGCGCGCGGTGCAGCAGCTCCGGATCGGCATCGAGCGGCATGGGCGCATCGGCCACGTCGACAGTCATCTTGATCTTCGCGTCGATATTCGCAGTTTGGCTCGCGGCCGTTTCGTAAAGCGCGCGCACGCGTTCCACCAGAACCTTCGCGTCGATGCGCTCCAACTCGGGCTTCGGCATTTTGCTGAAGTCCGAGAAGCGGCCGATGATCGTCTTCAGATTCGCAATCTCCGTCGCCAGCGTCGCCGTGCTCTCGCGAAACACTTCGTCGAACTCCGCTTCCGGCAACTCGCGTGCCCGCACCAGATTCTCCACCGTGAGCTGCAGCGGGAAGAGCGGATTCTTGAGCTCGTGCGCCAGCCGCCGCGCCAATTCGCGCCATGCGGCCACGCGTTCGCTCTGCACCAGGCGGTCGCGCTGGCTCTGGAGCTGCTCCGTCATGTGATTGAAGCTGCGCGCCAGCACGCTCACCTCGTCGCGTCCGCGTGGCGGCACGCGCACGTCCCAGTTTCCGCCCGCAACTTCTTCGGCTGCATGCGCCAGTTGCTCGATGGGCCGCGAAACCCGCGCCGCGATCCACAGGCTAAATAGAATCGCCAGCAAAATGCCGCCCGCCGCCACTCCGTACGCAATAGCCCGGATGTGCTGCTGCGCCTCGACCATGCCGCTGCGCGCAATGGCCACCACCAGCACCGCCATCACGGTGCCCTGCTCGTTCTTGAGCGGGATCGCGGTGGCGTTCAGGCTGTCTTCGCGCCGCCCGGTCGGATTCACGATGCCGTTCACCTGCTGGCCGCTGGTGCGTGCGCCGTCAATCAGGCTCTTATATTGGATTGCGGCGGGCACTGCTCCACCTGGTCCGAGGAGTCGCGCAGGATCGAAGGCCGTCAGAGCAGGCGCACTCGCTCCCGCGCTGAAATTCACCATCGTTGTCAAACTGTTCGCATCGCTGTAAAGGCCGATCTGCATCCCTGGCGCCACCGGAAGGTCGGCGAGAAAACTTTGATCGAGTCGCTCACCGCCGATCAGGCGCACTTCGGTCCCGCCCACCGCGTGCACGGCGAAGAGGCCAAGAGCGGTCGAGCCGTCAGGCAAGTCTTCCCGTTTCAAAAATGGCGTGGTCGAGGCATTTGCGGCCGCTGGCTCCGGATAACCGAACCGCGCGGGCCATTGCGCGGAGCTCACAATCTTTCCATCCGCGCCCACAATCTCAAGAAAATCGAGTTGCGCGTCCTGCGCCATGGACTGCGCTTCCGTGAGATAGGCTGCTGCGTCGCCCGACTGCGCCAGCTCAAATGCCATCGAGCGCGCCCGCTCGCTTGCAGCCAGGCGATCCACCGCCGCGGCCACCTCCTGCGAGCGATGCTGAAACTCGCGCTGAAACTGGCTGACGAAAAGCGCCGTCTCCTCCTGGTCGCGCATTTCAAACACGTGGCGAATGCGCACCAGCACGGTCCACGCCACCGCCGCGACCGCCGCGGCCACAGTGAGCGAAAACAGGAGCAGCAGTTTTTGGCGAAGACTCACTGTGTGCCCTCCAGCGACGCTCCGGCAAGGTCGGGCGTGCCATTGGCGCGCAAGCGCACATCGCGCACGCGACTGCCGATCGCCCAGGCGCGAGGAAGATCGAGCAACGGAACCAGCGTCTTGAGTTCCAGAAAATCGTGCTCAGCGCGGAAGAGTGCCGTGGGATTCTGTCCCGCCACGGGAACATTCTCTCCCGCGCTGCGCAACAGAGTTTCCAGAGCCGCCGCAGGATCGGCGCCATCAAGCGGCAGTTTGCGCAGCGCCAAGTCGGCACGCGGTGCGTTGTGCGCGTTCGCCACCTGCACGTTGAATCCAGCTTCGCGCAGATTGAGTGCGATGCGTTGCGCCGCCAGTTGCATGGCGCCATCGCCGTCGGCCGCGAGCGTAAGCGGCGGCGCCGAAAGCCCTCCGCGCAGCTCATTCGCCTTGTTCAGGTCGCGATCCGCTGGAAACAGAAATGCGTAGCCGGTAAGCGATTGCGGCAAAAGACTCGCAGTAATCTCGCCCTGTTTTTGAAAGATGACATTGAACAGCGCGCCACGGTCGATACTTTGCGCAATCGCCGCGCGCAGCATGGCGTTCGTGAGCGCGCCCGTGTCCGACACTTCGAGCGCCAGCAACTCCACCGGCGGCGAAACCACCACCGCGAGATGCTGCTGTTGCGCCTGGCGCAGTTCCTGCGGCGGCACCTCTGCGATGTCGGTGCGGCCCACGCTCAAGTCGAGCCATTGGTCGCGGATCGGCCGGTTGCCCGCGATCACAATCTCGTCGAGAAACGGCCGCCCCTGCCAGCAGTTTTCGTTAGCGGTGAGCGTGAGCAGGCCGTTGTTGGAGTTGGTGAACTGAAACGCTCCGGTGCCGATGGGATTCGCCGGCGTTTGTCCGTCGGCGGTACGCGTGAGCGCGATGAGATACGCATCGCTCCCGAGCAGCGCCGGCAAGTTGGGCATCGGCGAGTCGCCGGTAAAAATCACTACCGAGCCCACGGCGTGCACTGCGGTCCACGGACAGTTCGCGGTGCACGCGGTGTTCAGAGCCATCACCACGGCCGAAGAATTCAGCGGCGAACCATCGTGAAAATGCACGCCCGGCCGCAAGCGGAACTGCCAGCGATGGTCACCAGAATCCGATTGCCACTCCACGGCGAGAGCCGGACTGACGGTTCCATTCGCATCGAGCGCAGTCAATCCGTCCAGAACCAGCCGCCGCGCCAGCCCATCCGGACCCTGCCACGCATCGCCCGCAACCTCCACGCGCAGCGAGCCGCCATAATGGGGACGCGTTCTCGCCCGCGCACAAATGCAAACCAAAACGAGAAGAAAACTAATTGCAAAGCGCCGTAACACGGTCCACCTTATATTCGTTCGCCGCATTCCGCACCACCGCGAGAACGCTTTTGCCGTCGGGCGCGGTCCAAAGAGCCGTTACCGTCCCGTCCATGGCGAGCGGTGCGCTTGCCGGCACGGCTTCGAGCGCGGGCAACTCGTAGGCGCGCAGACTGTCGTTCGCTGCCTCGCCGGAACTGGACGCAATCACCTGCACCCCGGCGCCGCAACCGGAGTGCAGCACGGCAAAATCGCTGCCCCAGTCGCGCGTGCCGGAGACAGTCTTCAGGGCCCCGTTCTCCGCCAATTGCACTCGTCCGTCGATGCCGCCGATGAGCAGTGCGCCAGAACCGGCGGATCGCGGAAGCAGCGCCGCTGCATAAAACGGCGGCAGATCGACACCGACGCTCGGAGAAACGACACCCGTAAAGTAATCGCGCGCGGAGTTGTAGAAGGCCTTGAGCTGCGGTGCGCCGGACGCGTCCGTTGTAATGGGCCAGGGGTCGTCGCTTGCGTGGCAGTTGACGGTCCAGCCATTGTGCGGTGGCGCGGCCGTCTCAGCAGGCGGCGAAGACGCTCCGTTGCACTCGGTTCCCGGCGTGAATGCTGTAAATCCATTTCCATCTGCAGCCGCAAACAGAACTCCGCGCGCATCTCGCGGCATCGGCCGCTTCAAATCGAGAGCGAGCGACGCTTCAACAGTCCTGCCATGGTCTGCGCCGCGGGCAAACACCATCACGCTGTCCTTGCGCAGCACAAAGGCTCGTGTACCGGTTTCTGTCATCGCCATCGCGGGATCATCAGAAACAACCGTCGATCCATTCGCGAGTGCAGCTGCACTCAGGTAAATCTCCTTATGCAGCTCCATCCTCTCTTGAGTTGTCGCGTTTTGTGTCGTGATTGGCCCCAGGTCCACCATCGCCACCTGCGTTTGATTGCCTTCGCCCACCTCCGCCACCAGCATCCGCTTCCGCGCGCTCTCGCTCAGCGTCACGCGAATCGTGTTCGCGCTCTCCGCGCCCGCCATCACCACGCCGTGCGCCTTCAAATCCTGCACCAGCAGCTTGCGAATCGCCGGAATCTCATCGTTCGAAATGGTGGAGAGATTGCGGATGGTCAAGTGCGCCTGGCCGGGCCCGAGAATCGCAGCGATCTGATCGGCGAGTTCGGACGCGGGCTGTTCCCACGGGCCCTGCGCGGCCTGCGCCTCAACTCCGGCGAACCCCACCAACGCTGCTACCACCCAGATCAGCCTCATTGCCTTCATCGTTTCTTCTCTTTTTCCGTTTGGGCGGATTATATCCCTCTAAAGAAAAGATTCTCCGTAAATCATCCGCAGCTCGCGCATGTGGTCGCGCGTGAGCTGGAGCCGGCACTGCATTTCGAAGCTCGGCGCCCCGGTGCCACCGCCGAACTGGTGATACGCGGCCGTACAAGCCGTGTCGCGATACTGCCGCCAGACCCGCTCGACCGATTCAAATTCCGCCGTGAGCTGCGCGGAGGTTAGGCTCGGACCTGCCGGCCCTTGAGAAGGTGTGGCTGGTTCGCCCGGCATCTGCGGTGCAGGAGCCAACAAATCGTGAATAGTTTCCTCGAAACTTTTGAGGTTCGCCTCGGTGATATCGAGCTGCTTTCCGTAACAAACGTTGAAATCGTACGTCGAACTGGCATTCGGGCAATCGCCTGCCTTTTCGCGCGCCATTTCCGCATCGAAGATCTGCTTCCCCTGAGCCTGCAACTGCCGATAGTGGGTGGACCACTGTTGATATTGCTGCTGATACGCCTGTTGTTCCGGCGTAAGCACCTTGTGGTGGGCGGGCTGGTTCTGCTGGCCATGCCCATATAGAGCGAGGCACACAGTCGCGGAAGAGATTAAGGCTACGATGTGAGTACGCATTTTCGTATCTCCATGGTATTCGACGGAGCATTGAGGCGCTCCGGCGGATGGATTTGGTGCAGGGCGGGCGTTGCCTCCGCCGCGCCCGCCCCGCGCGGTCAACCCGTTTCTATTGGCCGTTTTTCTGCGCAGGCGCCGGCTCCTGCTCCGTGTCCATCTCCTGCTTCACAATCGGATTCGTCGCCGCGCTCCTGAACACATCGCTCGCGAAGAAAAACTTTCCATCCGAAGGCACCATCACCACCTGGATCTTGTCGGAAAGCCGCTCCGCCACGATCTTGTTGATCAGCAGCGGCGACTTGTTCAACAGCGCCGCTTCGCTGGTCATGCGCTGCGCATCGGCTGCAGACACCAGCTTGATGCGGTTGGCTTCAGCCTCAGCCAGCAGGTTGCGCCGCTCCAGTTCGGCTTTGCTGTCGATGATCTTGGCCTGCGCATCGGCATCGGCGGTTTCAATCGTCGACTCCTTGCGCGCCTCGGCCTCCAGCTTGCTCTGCTCAATCTGCTTCTGTTTCAGCGGCAGGGTGTACTGCATGGCATCCGACTCGCCGCGCGCCTCCACCACCTTGGCCTGCGCATCGCCCTCGGCTTCCTTCACCTTTTGCGCCGCCTCGGCCTCGGCCTGCAGCTCCGCAATCCGCACCTGTTTCTGCTGGATGTCGGTATCCACGCCCATCTGGTCGTCCTGCTGCTCCTTCACCAGCAGCCCTTCCAGTCCGCGCGCGTACTCATCGGGCAATTGAATGTCAGAGAGCATCACCTCTTCCACGATGATGCCGTCGCCGGCGAGTTTGCGCGTGATGATGTCGGCCGCCCTGGCCCGTACCTCTTCGCGCTTGGTGGAGAAGATTTCCTTCACCGTGTACTGCGGCGTCAATTCGCGCCACGCGCTGGCCACCACGGGAGGCACCAGCTCCTTGTCCGGCGGCTGCGGCAGGTGCGCCTGCACGCTCGCCAGCTTGTTGGGATCGAGCCGGTAGCGCACCGTGACGCCGAGGCCGATGTTCAGGCCTTCGAGCGACTGCACGTTCAGCCCGGTGGCCACAGGCGTTTTCTTCGGGCCCTGTTCCATAAGCCCGGCTGTGAACACGTGATCGCGCAGGTCGAACAGTTGCACGCTGTCCACAAGCGGGGTCACGATGTGCATGCCGGGGTAAAGCGTGCCGGGCAGTGTGCCGCGCATTTGGCTGATGCGCACACCGCCCATGCCGCTGGGCACCACCACAATGCTGGCGGCCACCAGCAGCGGCACGCAGCCAGCAGCCGCGAGCGCAACCGGACGCCGCCAGTTGATCTCTTCCGGTTCCATTTCCATTTCTTCGCCCGTTCCCTCCGCGGCGGCCTTCGTCCGCGCCATTTGCACGCGCCGCCAAAGTCCAACCAGAGGAATCGCCGCGGCGACGAGGAGCATCAAAGCTCCCGCGATCATCAATAACATTCTTAATGCGAGCATTTCTCGCCTCCATTCATACAATTGGTCGTGTGCTTGGGCCCTTTTTGTTTTCCGGTATCCGTCCGCGGAGCCAGCAGCAGCCGGACCAGTCCCCCGTAGGTCATCTCCTCAAGCAGCAGCGCTGCCGCCACGGGAAGCAACGCCGCCTGAATATCCGAAATCGCACGCGCCAGGAAGTTCATCGCACGCCTCCTTTACAGGGAGCCCGCAAACATCAGGCTGGAAAGGCTCGCCGTGGCAGCCGTCGTGACCACGCCCGGCAGCGTCGCGGAGTTTGTGGCCTGCTGCGCGGCCGGCGGAGCCGTGACAGGAGTCGTGACTGGAAGCTGCTCAGCCGCGGCCACCGCGGTCAGCGTCGCCGGCTGCGCGGCCGGAATCGGCATCGGCGCATTGCCGAACACCTGCGCCGTTTCTTCGTTGCGCTGGCCGATCAGCTCCACCGTGTCGCCCACCTCGACCATCGGGTAGAGCTCTTCCAGATCCTTCTTCGCCATGCGGATGCATCCATGCGATGCGGCCTTGCCGATCGAGCTCGGCACATTGGTTCCGTGAATTCCGTAGCCGGGTATGCTCAGGCCCATCCACCGTGTGCCTACCGGATTGTTCGGCCCCGGCGGAACCACGCGGCCGTCGTGCGAGTAGGTCGGGTTCATCACGCGGCGCGCGATGGTGAAGGTGCCCACCGGGCTTGGCGTCGATGGCTTGCCCACCGCGACAGCGTAGACTTTCTTCACCTTGCCGTCTTCCACCAGCGCCAGCTTGTGATCTTCCAGGCTCACCACGATCACGCGCTTCGTCGCCGGAGCCGGCTGCTGCGCCGCCGCGGGCCCATTCGTCGCCGCGTTTTGATTTGCGCCCTGATTCGCGATTTGATTCGCGGGCGGATTCGCACTTTGCGCCGCCAACGGCGCCGCCAGAACCGCCGCCATCAGAACCGCCATCATGTTGAGCCTCCGAGCCGTCATCGCATCCTCCCCGGTGTTTCCTTTTTCTTGAACTGCCTACGCCGGGTAGAAATGCAAACTGCGCGCCAATCGGAGTCCACTGAAAACAAAGAAGTTGTCGGAGGGTTAGCCGCGTTCTTCCGTGTCACGGCACACACACTGTGCGCGGCCTGACACGCGCCGCGGCCGCGCCGCCGGCAGCGAATTCTGAGCTGGATGAAGCAGAGTGAGCGGGAAGGCTCTCAGGGCCGTGCGGTGCGCCCGCGCGCGCCACGGCGATGCCGACTCGCCTGGACCGCCGGCATCTCCTGCGGCGTGACCTGCGCAGTGGTGACCGGCGGAGGCGCCGGATTCAGCCAGCCGATCAGCGCCGGCGCGAGGAGAGCCGCGCCTTCGTCGGAGAGATGGATTCCGTCGGCGGCGCGAATGCGCGTGGTCTTGCCATCGGGCGAAGTCTCCAGCTCGCGGAACCCTCCGGTCTCGTCTCCTATATACGGTTGCGGATTCCACCAGGTCGCCAGCGGATTCTGGCTCACCACCGTGTACGCGATGCGATTAATCTCCGCGGCGCGATCGTTATACGCGCCGGCCTTCATCGGCGGCAGGCCCACCCAAACCACGTGTGCGCCGTTTTCCGAAAGCAGGTTCAGAAAATCCGTCGTCCGCTGCTGGTACACCTTCACCCACGCATCGCTGCCGAAGGCGAGCGTCTTGCCGTCCTCCACAAAGCCCTGCCCGTCGTTTGCGCCGATGGCCACAATCACCGCGTCGGGCTTTTCGTCGCCGATCATCGCCGGATACTCCTGCATCCAATCAAAAACGTCGGGCCGCGCCAGGCCGGTGCCCGAGCGAAACGCCTTGACGATGCGCAGATTTTGGTCAGTCGCGGTCTGACGCAGCAAAACATCGCTCAGGCCGACGGCCATCATGGAGTCGCCCACCAGCGCCACCACACGCGTTTGTCCCTGCGCGGCTGGCGGCAACGGCTTGAGCGGCGGAAGCCGGGGAACGCCGGCAACTACCGGTGCGACGGTTTTGGGAACTGCGGTATTCGGCACGTGCACCGCCGCCATGCACGGTGAGTTCGATCCGGCCACGCCCAGCCGAGACTTCTCCCGCGCCGCGAGCAGCCGTGCCGGGTCGTCGCTCCAGCCCAGGCGATCGAGGCCGTCGAGGCTCTCCTTGCGGACCTGCTCCACGCCCAGCGGCTGCAGGGTTTTGTGCAGCGCAGCCGTCACCCGCACCGCGCCGTTTCTTGCCGGACTCACCTCGAGCCGATCCGCCCAGGTGAGCAAGGCTCCCGACTCGAGCAGCAGGATCGTGACCGCAAACCCCGCCATCACCGCGGTAAGTTGAGAAAGCGAATTGTATTTCGTCGCACGCATGGTCTTAGAACCTGAAGTAAATGAACGGCGCCACGCCGGATGGCCCCAGCAGCTCGATGCCGAAGATGGCCGCGGCAAATGCGGCGCCGCGCGCCATGGCCGGCCAGTTGCCAAGCTCAAATTCCAGCGCCTTACGCCAGCGCAACGGTTGGAATTGCCCGGCCAGCCCCGCGATCAACGCCATCGCCACCGGCACACTCAGGAGGGTGATCGCGCCGGGAACCGCCAGGCGTCGCAGCACTGCGAAGGCAATCTCGAACGACGGCGAACGAAAGAAGACCCATCCCAGGCACACGGCGTTGAAAAGCAGGAGTCGCGCCATCCAACGCCACACCGTCGTCTGGCGGAAGCGCACCAGCGGCGTCCATGAAATTCCACTCCACACGCGATGCACGATCAGGTAGAAGCCGTGCAGCGCGCCCCAAATTACGAACGTCCACGCCGCGCCGTGCCACAACCCGCCCAGCAGCATGGTGATCATCAGGTTCACGCAGGTGCGCGCCGCCGATCCGCGAGAGCCGCCGAGCGGAATGTAGAGGTAATCGCGCAACCAGCTTGAAAGCGAGATGTGCCAGCGCCGCCAGAAATCCTGCGGACTCGCCGCCGTGTACGGCGCGTTGAAGTTCCTCGGGAAACGGTAGCCGAGCAGCATGGCGCAGCCGATGGCGATGTCGGTGTAGCCGGAGAAATCGCAGTAGATCTGCGCTGCGTAGCCGTAGATGGCCAGCAGCACGTCGCCGCGGCTGAAGGTCTGCGGCGCGGCAAACACCTGCTCCACCAGCCGCGTGGCCAGCAGGTTTGAGATCACCACCTTCTTGAACAGTCCCGCCGCAATCAGCAGCAGGGCGCGGTTCACGCGAATCGCATTGGGATTGCGCGAAGCGCGCAGTTGCGGCAGGAAATTTGACGCGCGCAGAATGGGTCCGGCGATGAGTTGCGGGAAGAAGGCAACGTAGAGCAACGCATCGCTCAGCCTCACCCGCTGCTTCAGCTTGCCGCGGTAGGCGTCCATCATCAGCGAGATGGCGTGGAAGACAAAAAACGATACGCCCAGCGGCAGCAGCGGCTCGGGAATGCGCATCTTCGGCGGGCGCGCAACATGAGCCCACAGATTCAGAACTGTGGTCAAAAAGAATGCCGTGTACTTGTAGTAGCCGAGCGTGGAAAGGCAAATCACCACGCCCAAGGCGAGCCAGAGCTTGCGCGGCCTTGGCGAGCCGCTGGCCTGGATGCGCTGCGCCACTAGTCCGCTCACCAGCGAGATGCCGAAGAGCAGCGGTACATAGCTCCAATTCCAGAAGCCGTAAAACACGTAGCTCGCCGCCAGCAGAAACAGCTTGTGGGCCGAGTTCCAGCGGTGCAGGCTCCATGCCACCAGCAGCACCGCAAGAAAGAAGAGCGCGTATTCAACTGTGGGAAAGAGCATGTCCGCTCCACGCTGGAGTTTCTATGCTCTCGGAGAGTGCAGTCGGCGGTCCAAACCTTTCCGCAACGAAACAAATGGGTTATCGCGCATTTACGGGCGAGCGGCCGTGTCTCGGCACACACGCCGTGTCAGCCATGACACGGCCGGCGCGGCCGGCTGACAAAACAAAAAGGCTCAGGAGCGTCTAACTCCCAAGCCTTTTGGGTCTCTTCGATGCCCAACCTGCCAAAGATCACAGCGATTCTGCTTTGGATGACACTGCTGTGACCGCGGCCTACAGAAACGCTGAACCGGCACTCATAGTTTCTCGGTTCTTTCTCAACGACCGATGTGCCATGTCACGCCGACGGCGAGGCGCAGGTCGTTCTGGTTGTTCGAAGCGTCGTTGGGCAATGAGGTTCTCACATAATCCGCTTCAAACAGGCGCACGCCCAAACTCTTCGAGAGGAGAAGATTCATGCCTCCGCCCATCTGGAGGGCGAACGATCCGGCGCGGGAAACGACTCCGTTAGGTCCAGGGAAGGTGCCTTTGTAGGCATGATCGCCGCCAATTAGCCCCTGGCCGAAGATTTGCAGACGCCGATTGGCCGCCGCGCCGTGGCCGGTCCAGGCGGTGTAGGTGTAGCGCGGGCCGACTCCGAATTGAACCTTACTCAGACCCACGCCGGGCGCAATGTTCGAGGCGGTGCCGCTGTTGAAGCTGCCGGCGATGGCCCAGCCTTTCCAGAAGGTCAAACCTGCGTCCAAGCCAACTCCCTGCAGCCAGAAGCAGCCACAGATTCCCGGCGCCTGTTGACCCCGCTCGGTGGTATACGTCAAGGCCAGGTCGGTGGAATACGGCCCCTGTTTTGGAGGGGCTGGATTCTGCTGCGCCCAGGCGCCAATCACTGACAACAGGCCAGCGCTCGCCAGGAGCACGATGCGGCAAAATGAGTTACGCATGATCATCCGTCTCCTTGTTACTGAACCGTGAGCGTAACTGAAGCGGTGTGCGAGAGGGCACCCGAAGTTCCGGTTACGGTTACTGTGTAAGTCTGCTGCTGCTGGGCGAAGAAGCCGCTGGTGGAGCCGCAACCGCCGATCCAGGTCATGATTGTCACTCCTGAAGTTAGCAGCAACAGCACGAGCATCATTCGTCCCAGCTTCTTGCCTGTGCGGCGCAGTCTGCCGGCGAAGGGAAGCAACAGAAGTGCCAGTGCGAATGGCGTCAACCGGCTAGCCAGGTAGCTTGCCCCGCTGCCGCGGTTGTTGGCCGCAAGCTGTTGAACGGGGTGCTTCGTATACGGAGTAGCACTGGCTTGCGTCTGCGGAATGTTGATGGTCAGAATCACAGTGGTTGAGGTTGCACCCGCCGCTATCGTGGGGGGCGTGATGGTGTAAGTCGCTCCCGGAGGCAGCCCGCTTACAGCAAAATTAATTGCCGCCATGAAAGTAGTCGCATCCACGGGCGCTACGTTGAAGGTGAACACTGCTGTACCGCCGGGCAGTGCTGTAACCGCGGGAGCGAAAATCGAGAAGCCGAAATCCTCAATAAGCTCTGAAAGCGCGCTGCTGGTAGCCGCGTTGAAGTTCGAATCGCCGCCATACGAAGCTGTGATGCTGTTTGTCCCCACAGCCAGAGTCGAGATTGTCAGCGTGGCCACGCCACCCGATAGCGTGCCGGTGCCGATCGACGTTGTGCCGTCAAGGAATGTTACCGTCCCAGTCGGCGTGCCTGCTGAAGATGTCACCTTTGCCGTGAACGTAATCAAATACTGCGCAAAGGCCGGATTGAGGTTGCTGGTGAGAGTCACTTGCGGCGTTGTCTTGCCCACAACCGCAGTGCCGGCCACGTAGCTGAAGTTATAGTTGGAGTCCACGGCTCCGGAGCAGGTGTTGGCCCCGGTGTAGGTCCCGACGACGGTTGAGGCGGTCACCGTGGAGACGCAGGTAGGCGCGGTGGTGAGGCTTGCCGCTGTGTCGGACCCAGCAAATGTGCTGTAGCTCGGAGTCACGGTCGGCACGATTCCGTAGGCTGTGCTGGTGCCCGATGCGGTGATCGTGAGCGATGCCTGGCCCACGACCGCATTGCCGGCCACGTAGTTAAAAGTGTAGTTGGGGTCCACGGCTCCGGAGCAGGTGTTGGCCCCGGTGTGGGTCCCGGCGGCGGTTGAAACGGTCACCGTGGAGGCGCAGGTGGGCGCGGTGGTGAGGCTTGCCACTGTGTCAGACCCGGCAAATGTGCCGTAGTTCGGAGTCACGGACGGCACGATTCCGTAGGTTGTGTTGGTGCCCGCTGCGGTGATCGTGAGCGATGCCTTGCCCACGACCGCATTGCCGGCCACGTAGCTGAAGTTGTAGTTGGAGTCCACGGCTCCGGAGCAAGTGTTAGCCCCGGTATAGCTCCCGGCGGCGGTTGAAACGGTCACCGTGGAGACGCAGGTGGGCGCG
>Ga0181533_1003471_pt1 | contig 17101 bp, 11 predicted proteins | sample PEATcosm2014_Bin_45_FD_119772 | JGI IMG/M metagenome (GOLD analysis project Ga0181533, IMG submission 119772) | Peatland microbial communities from MTU Mesocosm Facility, Houghton, MI, USA - PEATcosm2014_Bin11_60_metaG | ecosystem: Environmental > Terrestrial > Soil > Wetlands > Peat | place... | reverse complement strand
GGACACCCGGTCGGGATGGGCCGTGGCCCAGGAGTAGGCATATTCGCCGCCGCGGCTCATGCCAATGAAGGCCGGCTTCCTGGACAGGCCATGTTTGTCCGTGAGGAACTCGTACCAGGCGTCCCACTTCTTGTCCGGCTTGAGCGAGGCGTCTGCGGTGATGTAGGCGATGTGGAAACCCCGCCTGAGCAGCTCAATTTCCGTCTGCGGTTGGTGGTCCCAGTAACAGCCCCGCCAGGACCACGGGTTGCCGGGAGCCGCCGTCTTCGGGCAGACGACGATGCACCGCCGCTGCCCCTTGGCATCGCCCCCAGCCGTCTTGATGGCCAGGGTGTCCTCGTCCATAAAGAAGTCGTAGCGGTCGAACCCATGCCAGGCCGTTTTCTGGCCGTCGAACACAGCAGCCGGAACCTGGCCAGGTGCGGGGGCCTCGGCTCCCCGAGCCGCCGCCGGAAACATCCCGCAGCAAAGCGCGAATGACGCCAGGAACTTGAGCACTCCGGGCGCTCGGCCTTGCATACCCGCGCTTTGTAGGATCAGATTTCTTCCATTATTGAGTCTCTTCATGTTTCTTGCTGGTGTCGTTGGGGAGAGTTAAATGCAGGCAGTTCGTTGCGTCTATTCTTTTCCGGTTCTCTGGCAGAATATGGGGGTCACACAATGGTTTCAGCTCGGTGTAAAGAGCCGCCTGGGGCGCTGCGACGGCTTCAACGGTTTGGCTGGGCGGGCGGAAAGCCGTTGAAACGGCTGGGACGGCTCGCCGCATACGTACACCGCGCCGAAGCGGCGGTGTTAATGAGACGGGGGGCTGGCGTCTGAAACGTCCCTGCTGGAAGCGCCATGAGATTTGGTTCTGCGAGGAAGCCGAGTTTTGCGAATCGGCGCAGCTTCCTCGGCGGAAATCCAGACCGCCTTGCCATCGCGCCACACGGCGAGCGGCTTGCCCCGGCGGCGATGATCTTCCACGACCTTGGCCACGGCCTCGGTCAGGGCCTGCATCGCCTTCTCCGCCAGAGATAATTCACTTTGTTTTTTCATGGTGTAAACTGCCGCAGTAATTGCCCGTAAAGCGCTGCGTCGCCAATCGTAATTCTGCCCTCGTCATCCTTGAAAATCAAACGCGGGACATTTGAGGAGTTATCAAAGAACTGGAGCGTGTTAAGAAGGGGCCGGTAAAGGAGGAAGAGGTTGCGGAGCGTGCGACCGAAACGCCGCAGGACATCCCGTTCAGGGACGTTATGCCCCCCGCTTTCTACGCGGTCGCGAATGCGCAATAGGCCCAGGTCCGGATTTGGAATCCAGAGGTAATACATGTGCAGCCGAAACCCGGCCTGTTTCATGCCATGCAGCACCCGCAAATAGGTCCGGCCCGACAAAGTGGTTTCAAAAGCGAAATCCATCCTGGCTTTGGTGAACTCCTGAACACGTTCCAGCACCGCGCGGCCCGCGCGCAGGATGCCGGCGTCCGGATCGAACGGCGAGTAGGCCCGGGTCAGCAGGTCGGGGTTGATGAAATTGCGGCAATCGGCGTAAAGTGGCAGAAACTCGGTCGCAAACGTCGTCTTGCCCGCGCCGTTCGGCCCCGCGATGATGTAACAGTTGGGATAGTTGCGGGTCTCAGGCATTTTAGGTTTCCGGTTTTTCTCGGTCGAGCAGGCGGTTCAATTGGATTAAGATTAGGACCAGGGAACGGCTACGCACAAGAGTGAAAGGCGCTCTGGCGAGTTCAACCGGGACGGGTTCTGTTGTTGACCGGAGACAGCCAGATGCGTTCATGCCTTTCCATCCTTGGCTCAAGCGGCTACTTCCTCTGTTCAACCGCCCACAACCAGCCTCCAGAGGTGGCCAGGTACAGGGTGCCGTTGGCCACCACGGGCGAGGCGAAAACCCTGGACCCGAGGTTGACGCGATCCAGGACCTCTAGCGCCTTGCCCGCCTTCAAGATATAGAGGTACTTCGCCGTCGGCATGTACACTCTCCCATCGGCGACCAGGGTCGAGCCCCACGTCTCGGATTTGGTCTCATGCACCCAGTAGCACTTTCCCGTCTCCGCATCCAGGCAATGCAGCCGGCCCGCCACGTCGGAAATATAGGCCAGGCCATCCGCGACTGACGCCGTCGAGAGCGTCCGATCCAGCCCCTGGTAGAGCCACACCCGGCCCGATTGCGTGATCTCGCCGGTCCCGGTCGCGTCGATGCAGTGCATGGCGCCGCGCCCCCGGCCATGCTCGGGGTCGCGCCCGAGGGCCACATAGACGCGGTCATTGACCAACACGGGCGTGCCGATGATCTCGCTCATTCCCACGAACGTCCCGTCATGCGGGTTGAGCGTGCCTTTGACCCGCTTGTCGCCCAGGCAATAGTGGGTGACCCGGTCCTCGCCCGCAGCCGCCTTGTATTCCGGCGGAATGCAGTCATACCACCAAACCGTCTTCAGCCGCACTGGCCGCTCCGGCACGGACGCCAGCGCCTCGAAGGCGTAACAGCAGCCGTCGCCACCCCCGAAAAACAACAGCTTCCGCCCGCCCACCTTTCCCAGCGAGAGCGACGACCACTGCCCGTGCAGCAGGTTGTCGGCGATGCGCGTGTCATCGGTGGCCACCAACCGGCCGGTGCGCTTGTCGAGGGCGATGACGTTGGGCGCATCCGGGGCCGGGAATTTGCGGTTCTTTTCCTTTTGCGGCTCGCTGAACGAATTGCGATCGATGCCATTGGACGTCTGCACGTAGAGCAAGTCGCCGTCAATGACCGGCGAGCCGTTGGCCGTATCACAGGGGAAGACGCCCGCCTTCTCCTGCATGTCGAAGGCCCAGAGCACGCGCGCCTCCGTAGGCTCCGTCCCGGCCAGCCCGTTGCCGTCCAGGCACACGACCTCGAAGCGGTGGCTCACGAAATAGACCCGGTCCCCATCGACCGCCGCCGTCGAGCATACACCCATCTGAGGGGGGATCTCGTGGATGCCGAGAAGAAAACCGTCAACGTCCTTCGGGAATTTCTTTGGGGGAGCTTTCCATTTCCAGAGGAGCTTCCCGGTCGCCTCCTCCAGGCAAACGAAGATGCCGTTGCCCTGCTCCATGCCGCCCACGAATACTTTCCCTTGGGCGATGGAAGGGGTGGAATAAACGGCATTGGCGAGCCTGACTCCCCACCGGACGTTCCGGGCCGTGGCCAGGTCAATCGTGCCGTCAGCCCTTTTTTCCCCCGGCGCAAACGAATCGGGTAGGCCCTTTTCCGCCGAGACCATGTTCTTGGCATCGGACCCCGCCCATTGGGGCCAATCGCCGGCGCGCAGGGAAGGCGCGGTGCATGCCAGGAAGATAAGGCAGTGGAACATGAAGGCGGCATGGCGCACGCAGAGAGGATACCCACCGCTGCCGGGGGTTGCCAGCCATATCTCAATTGCCCGCAACTGCCGGCCGCGATCACGCTGGAGGATTGTTGGCAGTTGGTGGACGCCGCCGAACTCACCCGCCGCCACGCCTGATCAAAGAGCACAGCGCGGCGAAGCCGCAGCCGAGCACTTGGAATCTGATTTTTGAGCCACAGATTGCACGGATTGCACGAATGGGAATTTCTTTTTCTCCTTGCGTCGTCTCCTAGAGTCAGGGAATGGGGCCTGTCTCCGCGACTTTGTCACTGGCCCTGCCCGGGGGGCGGCTCTTCGTTGGCCGCTTGCCTTAGTCTTACTACTGTGGTAAAGAAGAATGGCTCACTTGAAGAAGAGATCATGAAATCCGAATTCACATCAATGAAAACCCGGCCCTCGACTCTCCATCACGGAAGCCGAACCCGTGCAATGACCGAGCCGGTCCCTGGAAGGAAGCCCGTTTTGGCTCCGTTTATGCGAGTGCTCTGGGCAGTGCTGTTGGTGCTGCCGGCTTTTGGAGCCTCAGCCGGCGTGGTCTTAACCAGCCTTTATTCATTCCAGGTTTTCAAGGACGCGGAAGGTGCCAATGGGCTGGTGCAGGGAAGCGACGGCAATTTATATGGCACGACAGGAACCGGCGGCACGAACAACTCCGGCAGCGTGTTCAAGATCAGCATCAGTGTGCCGCTGAACACTCTGTATTCATTCACTGGCGGCAAGGACGGCGGCGATCCCCAGGCAGGGCTGGCGCAGGGCACCGACGGCAATCTCTACGGGACGACTTCCAGCGGGGGCACGAACGGCGACGGCACCGTGTTCAAAATCAGCACTAATGGGGTGCTGACCAGCCTTTTTTCCTTCACCGGCGGCAGTGTTGGCGCAGGTCCCCAGGCCGCGCTGGTGCAGGGCAGCGACGGCAATTTCTATGGTACGACTTACTCCGACGGGGCGTACAACGCCGGCACCGTGTTTAGAATGAGCACCAATGGGGTGCTGACGAAGTTGCATTCATTCACTCGCGCTATTGATGGCGCGGGTCCCGGAGCCGCGCTGGCGCGGGGAAGCGACGGCAATTTATATGGCACGACCTGGGAAGGCGGCACGAACGACGCCGGCACGGTGTTCAAGATGAACACCAATGGAGCGCTGACCAGTCTGTATTCATTCACTGGCGGCGATGATGGCGCAAATCCCTTTGGCGTGGTGCAGGGTGGCGATGGCAATTTCTACGGCACGACTGAAGGTGGCGGCACGAACGGCGTTGGCTCCGTGTTCAAAATCAGCACCAATGGGTTGCTCACCAGTTTGCATTCATTCAGCGGCGTCAATGATGGCACGTCCCCTGAAGCCGCTCTGGTGCGCAGCAGCGACGGCTATCTCTACGGCACGACCTGCGGCTCATACGGCGGCCCCGACTATGGCACCGTGTTCAAAATCAGCACCAATGGGGCGCTTACCACCTTGTATTCATTCACTGACGGCAATGATGGCGCATTGCCCACTGCCGCGCTGGTGCAGGGCAACGACGGCAGTTTCTATGGGACGACTTCCAGCGGCGGCCAGGGCGGGGGCGGGACTGTTTTCCGACTGACCGTAGCGTCGGCGGCGCCGGTGCTCCAGGTGGTGACGCTAACCAACACTATGGTGAGCCTGACTTGGACCACGGAGGCTGGAGGGGTGTACCAGCTTCAGTTCAATTCCGACCTCAGTTCGACCAACTGGACCAACCTGGGCGGCGCCGGCACCGCAGCCGGAGCGATGCTCAGCGCCACGGACTCCGTCACGAACGGCCCGCGACGGTTTTACCGCGTGGTGCTCTCGCCGTGAGGATTATGCAGGAGGACACGGGGCGCCGTCATGAAGGATCCCAGCCGGGGGTTCAACCACGGGTGGACACAGATGAACACGGATTCAGGCATTGTCCGTGTCCATCGGTGTCCATCCGTGGTTTGAAATCCCGCCTCCACAGAGGCCTTACCCAGAATGAAACTTTTTCGTGCCGCGGCCTGCGCCTTCTGATAGATCATTTCTTCGGCATGAAGCACTCTCTTGCTCGCTGGATTTGCATCATCCTGACTGTCCTGGCCTTGCCGGCCGTATGTTCGGGCCAGGAATGGACCCGCTTTCGCGGGCCTAACGGCTCAGGCGTCAGCCTCGCCAAGACCATCCCGACCGTTTGGACCGAACAAGACATCAATTGGAAGGCCCCTCTGCCCGGGCCAGGGCACTCCTCACCGGTCTTGTGGGGGGACAAGGTCTTCCTCACCACTGGCGACGCGAGCGCCAACCAGCTCTGGGTGCTTTGCCTGAGCGCAGACCAGGGAAATGTCCTCTGGCAAGAGGCGCTGCCGCTCACATCCTACCACAGACACCCCTTCAACACGGTTGCCTCGGGAAGCCCTGCCGTCGATGAGCGCCGGGTCTATGTCTGCCGGAGCGTGCCCGAGCGCATCATCATGACCGCCTTCGAGCACGACGGCCGCAGGGCCTGGGAAAAAGACCTCGGCCCCTTCCGCAGCCAACATGGTGGCGGCGCATCGCCCATCCTCTACCGGGACAAGGTCATTCTCGCCAATCAGCAGGACGGGCAAAGCTTCTGGATTGCCCTTGATGCCGCCACAGGCGAGCCCCGATGGAAGACCCCGCGCAAGACCACCGAGGCCAACTACTCGACCCCATGCTTTTATGAACCCGAATCGGGCAAACCGCAGCTCATCTTCACGAGCCATTCGCATGGCATCTCCGGCGTGGACCCCGACACCGGCGCGGTGCTCTGGGAGTTGGCGGGAGTCTTTGACAAGCGCCTGGTCAGTTCGCCCATACTGGCCGACGGGCTTATCGTCGCCGCGTGCGGCAGTGGCGAGGGCGGCAACTACCTGGTGGCCGCCCGCCCAGGCGACCCTGCCGCCAATCGAAAACCCGAGCTGGCCTACACTGTCCGCCGCGCCGCCCCTTACGTGCCTACCAGTATCTGTGTCGGCCAACTGCTCTTTCTCTGGGGCGACGATGGAGTCGTAAGCTGCCTGCGCGCCGCCTCAGGCGAAGTCAAATGGCAGGAGCGCCTCGGCAAGCACTTCTTCAGCTCGCCCGTCTGTGTCGATGCTCGCCTGTTCGGCGTTTCCAGCACCGGCGAGGTCGTTGTGCTGGCAGCCTCGGACCGCTTCCAATTGCTCGCGCGCTATCCCCTGGGCGAGATCACTCACAGCACGCCCGCAGTGGCCGGCGGCCGCATGTACATCCATACCGCCAAACATCTCATCAGCATCGGCGGCCATTCCCATTCGGATGCCAAAGAATGAGGAGCCCATGCGCGCGCTGACCAGTCGTGAACGTGTGCGGATGGCCCTCAACCACCGGGAGCCTGACCGCGTCCCGGTGGACCTCGGCGCCAGCCGTGTGACCGGCATCAGCGCCATCGCTTATCGCAACCTCCTGGATTACCTCGGACTCGTCGAGGATGTCCGCGTCTATGATGTCAAACAGCAATTGGCCGACCCCTCCCTCGCGGTCCTCGACCGCTTGGGCGCCGACGTCCTCAGCCTCCATCGCCTCGGCCCTTCCACCGGCATGCCGTTCCTGGCCCTGGATCGCTGGAAACCCGGACGCTTGACCGACGGCCGGCCTTGCCTGGTGCCCGAGGCCTGCCAGGAAATCGTCGCTCCTAACGGCGAATTCCAAGTCGTCTGGCAGGGACAAACCTGCGCCCGGCGAGCCCCGGAGTCGCTCTATTACGACGTCTGCCTGGCCCCTTTGGCCAACGCCAAAACCACCGCCGACATCGACCGCTTCACCTGGCCCGACCCGTGGACAACCCGTGAGGAGGATTACCTGAAGAAGCGCGTCCAGGAAGTGTTCCACAAAACGGACAAGGCCCTCTTCGCCGGATTGTCCAACCTGCTAGGCTCCTTTTTCGAGATCGGCCTCGTCCTCTTCGGCTTCGACAATTTCATGATGAAACTCGCCTCGGAGCGGGACCTGGTCGAATACTGGCTGGATGCCAAGCTGGCCCATGACCTCCCGATCCTCGACAGGTTCCTGGCCGTCGCCGGCCCCTTTATCGAGGCGATCCAGATGAACGACGACTTCGGCTCGCAGTCAGCCCTCCAAATCTCTCCGCGTCTCTATCGCGAAATCTTCAAACCCAGGCAGCGCCGCTGGATCGAGTTCGTCAAGGCCCGCACCCGCGCCAAGGTCTTCATCCATTGCGACGGCGCCATCCAGGAAATCCTGCCGGATTTCATCGAGATCGGCATTGACGCCCTCAACCCGCTCCAGACCTCGGCAAAAGGCATGGACCCGCTCCAAATCAAACACCGGTTCGGACGCGACCTTGCCTTCTGGGGCGGCGGGGTGGAAACCCAAACCACCCTCCCGTTCGGCTCCGTCGAGGACGTTCGCCGCCAAGTGCGGGAGCGGGTCAGCCTCCTTGGCCCCGGCGGAGGCTATGTCTTCGCCGCCATCCACAACATCCAGGCCGACATCCCTCCCGAAAAAATCCTCGCCGTCTATGAAACCGCCGCCCAATGCTGAGCGCAGACCATCAGCCCGGGTATTTCGTACCCCGGCGAGACGTCTCATTAACACCGTGGCTTCAGCCCGGTGTAAAAAGGCGCCCGGGGCACTGCAACCGTTTCAACGGTTTGGCTGGGAGAGCGGCTGGTATGCTGTGCGCTTTCAGCGCGGACCAGGAGTCTGCGCTACGCCCTCCAGTTAGCGAAACCCTATGAATCACTATCCCTTTTGGGATCTCACCTCGCATAAACCCCCAATGAAACCCGCCTCCCCCTCGACATGCACTAAGCCTGCCTGTGCCTGCAATTCTCCTGATTTGTCGGGCAGCCAGTCTCCCCTCTCCCCAAGGGAGAGGGGGCAGCCGGGGCCTGCTCTCGAACTTTCCAACGCCGCTGGATTCGTCGACAGGCTGACGACGATTCTCCCTCTCCCCGAGGGAGAGGGCCAAGGTGAGGGGAAACGGGACGCTCCAAATACAGCGGGTCCCCAAGAACACCTCTCCACGCCCGGCTGGCCTCGCCGGGATTTCCTCAAACTCCTCGGCTTGGGCGCCGGCGCCCTGGCCTTTCCCTCCATGCAGGCCATGGCCGGCCCTTTCACGCGGCAGGACTTCGAGAAGCTGGTCCCGGCCGACAAGAAATTGCGGCCCGAATGGGTCGCGTCGCTCACCGCCCGCGGCCAACGCACCGTCTATCGCGGCGAGGACCTCGAACGAATCGGGATGCCCATCGGCGGCGTATGCGCAGGCCAGCTCTATTTAGGAGGCGATGGCAAACTATGGCATTGGGACATCTTCAACCGATATGTCGGCACGGGCGCCGAACATTACGCCAAGCCCATGAGGCCCGCCTCGCCCTTCGACCACGGCTTCACCCTCCGGCTCACGACCGCCGGCCAGACCCGCCAATGGCCCCTCGAACGCCCTTATTGGCGCGACATCTCCTTCGTCGGCGAATACCCGATCGCCTACGTCGAATACCACGATCCCGATTGCCCGGTCGCCGTCAGCCTCGAGGCCTTCTCGCCCTTCATCCCGCTCAATACCGATGATTCCTCCCTTCCGGCCACCGTACTCGAATACACCGTGAAAAACCAAGGCGACGCTGAGTTGGAAGTGGAACTGACCGGCTGGCTTGAAAACCCGGTTTGCCTCTTCAGCGGCCAGACCCGCGATGGCCTCCATCGCAATCGGCTCGTCCACTTCGGCAGCACCGTGACCCACGCCCCACCGTTCCTGTTCCTGGAGTGCGCCGCCCTCGATGCCCCCGCGCCGTCCCTCGCCCCCAGGCCCGACATCGTCTTCGCCGATTTCGAAACCGACACCTACGGCAAATGGACCGTCACCGGCACCGCCTTCGGCGCCGGCCCGGTTGAAATCTCCAGAATCCCGGATTACCAGGGCGACGTTGGCGGCAAGGGCAAGCGCGTCGTCAACAGCCATGCCTCCGCCCCCGGCAACAGCGTGACGGAAAAGGACGCCGCAACCGGCACCCTGACCAGCCCTCCCTTCACAATCGAGCGCCACTACATCACCTTCCTCGTCGGCGGAGGCGCCCACCAGGGCAGGACCTGCATCAACCTGCTCATCGAGAGCCAGGTCGTCCTCACCGCCACCGGCCAGGACAGCAACAGGATGCGCCCCGTGAGTTGGGATGTCCGCCGCTGGGCCGGCAAGACCGCAACCTTGCAGATTGTCGATCAGGAATCAGGCCCCTGGGGCAACATTGGCGTCGATGACATCATCTTCAGCGACCAACCGCGCCAGCCCTTCGGTCCGCTGGCCCAGGAGAGTGATTTCGGTACCCTCGGCCTGGCCCTCCTGGACCAGCAGCCCGGCGACTTCGGAACCACAGAAGTCTCGCCTCCCGGTCAAGCCAATTCGCAACTGAAAGAACCAGTTCCGGCGAATGCCGCCACCACCGCGCCCGGAACGCAGGTTTCAGCCGGTAGCGCGCAGGGAAACGACCCGGCTGCTCGGAATCCCGCTGCCGCCTCGGCCCTCAAACCCTTCGGCCAAAAGCTGGCCGGCTCTCTGACGCGCAAGATGAAACTTGCCCCCGGCGCCTCTGCCAAAGCCACTTTCGTCCTCGCCTGGCATTTCCCCAACCTCAAACTCAACCGCCTCCCGCCAGGCCGATACTACGCCACGCGCTTTGATTCCGCCCTGGCCGTCGCCCATTATGTCCGCGACAACTTCACGCGTCTGAGTTCCCAGACCCGTCTTTGGCACGACACCTGGTACGATTCCACGTTCCCTTATTGGTTCCTGGACCGCACCTTCCTCAACGCGTCCATCCTCGCCACCTCCACCTGCCATCGCTTTGCCGATGGCCGCTTCTACGGCTGGGAAGGCGTCGGCTGCTGCGAGGGCACTTGCGGCCATGTCTGGCAATACGCTCATGCCGTCGCCCGCCTCTTTCCCGATCTCGAACGTCTCACACGCGAGAAGGTCGATTTCGGCCTGGCCCTCCAAGCCGACGGCGCCATTCATTTCCGCGGTGAGTTCATCAACTTCCCCGCCATCGATGCCCAGGCCGGCACGGTCCTCCGCGCCCTGCGCGAACACCAGGCCTCCGCCGATGAGGCCTTCCTCAAACGCAACTGGCCGGCCATCAAAAAGGCCACCCAGTGGCTCATCGCCAAAGACGGCAACGGCGACGGCCTCATCGAAACCAACCAGCACAACACCCTCGACACCGATTGGTTCGGGCCTGTCGCCTGGCTGAGCGGACTATATTTGGCGGCCCTGCTGGCCGCGGAAACCATGGCCCTCGAAATGGACGACAAGGAATTCGCAGCCCGCTGCCGGACCATCCTCGAGGCCGGACAGAAGAATATCGTGGCCCAACTCTTCGACGGCGAATACTTCATCAACAAGCCCGACCCCAATCACCTGGACGCCATCAATTCCGGCACCGGTTGCGAAATCGACCAGGTCTTCGGCCAGAGCTGGGCCTTTCAGGTTGGCCTGCCGCGCGTGCTCCCGGCCAGCCAGACGCTCTCCGCCCTCAAGTCTCTCTGGCGCTATAACTTCACCCCGGACGTCGGACCGTACCGCGCCGCCTACAAGTCCGGCCGCTGGTACGCCATGCCGGGCGAGGCTGGTCTCTTGATGTGTACGTTCCCGCGCTCGGATTGGGATTACGCTCAAGCCAAAGGCAAAGGCCCGGATTGGGCCGCCGGTTATTTCAACGAATGCATGAATGGGTTCGAGTACCGGGCCGCCGGCCACATGATCTGGGAGGGCCTGCTGACCGAGGGCCTGGCCGTCACCCGCGCCGTCCACGACCGTTACCACGCCTCCCGGCGCAACCCCTGGAATGAAGTCGAGTGCGGCGACCATTACGCCCGCAGCATGGCCAGCCACGGCATCTTCCTCGCCGCCTGCGGATTCGAGTACCACGGACCCAAAGGCCGCCTTGGTTTTGCCCCGCGCCTGGCGCCTGAAAACTTCAAAGCCGCCTTCACCACGGCGGAAGGGTGGGGGACCTATTCCCAAAAGTTCGAGATGTCCCCGCTCAACGCCCCGGTCAGTGTCGAGGCCACCCTGGCCCTGAAATGGGGCAGCCTGCGCCTCGCCACCTTCACCCTCGCGCTGCCCGAACAATTCCGCCCTGCGACCGTCCGCGTCGAACTCGATGGCCGCCCCCTCCAAGCCGATCACTCCTTCTCGAACAACCGCCTCACACTGACCCTCTCCGACCCCCTCCAACTTAGCGCCAACCAAGAAGTCAGGGTCCTCTTGGCCTGAGCGCCAGGCAGAAGTGTGAATTATGAATTATGAATTATGAATTATGAATTATGAATTATGAATTATGAGACTTGCCCTGAGCGGTCGTGGGTCGCGGAGACGTTTGTCTCTGCGCTCTTCGCGTCTCTGCGTTTTTATATGGCTATCCGACCCCTGCCCGTCCCCATCCAATCCCCATCGTCCATTCCCCCACGCTCCACGCTCCACGCTCGACACGCTCCGGTCCCTCCTCTCCACCTATGAAGCCACATTATCCCCTCCTCCTCACCATGGCCCTCGCCGCTGCCCTTCCCGCCCGCAGTGAGGCCGAAGATCGCTCGCAGGCGCGCTCGATGGTCATGACGCGCCACGGCATCGTGGCCACCGAACATCCGCTCGCCTCGCAAATCGGCGCCAGCATCCTCGCCCAGGGCGGCAATGCCGTCGATGCCGCCGTCGCCGCCAACGCCGCGCTTGGCGTGTTCGCTCCGATGGCCAACGGCATCGGTGGCGACTTGTTCGCCATCGTCTATGAGGCCAAGAGCGGAAAACTCTACGGCCTCAACGCAAGCGGTTGGGCGCCCGCGGCACTGACGCCGGAATTTCTCCGGAGCAAAGGCATCTCCCAGATGCCGCAAAGCGGGATTCATTCCGTAACCGTTCCCGGCGCAGTGGACGGTTGGGCAAGACTCCTGGAGCGCTTCGGACGGAAACGCCTCTCCGATGTGCTGGCCCCCGCCATTCGCTATGCCGAAGAGGGTTTCCCCGTGACGGAGATCTTCTCCAGCTACTGGGTCGATTGCGAACGGAAACTGCGGCAGGACCCAGATGCCGCCGCCACCTTCCTCTTGCAGGACCGCGCCCCGCGCCCCGGAGAGATTTTCCGCAACCCCGGCCTGGCCTGGTCCTACAAACAACTGGCCGCCCATGGCCGGAAGGCCTTTTATGAAGGCGCAATTGCAAAACGGATTCTCGCCTGCTCCAAAGCCCACGGCGGAGCGATGACCCCGGACGACCTGGCCAAGTTCTCGAGCCGATGGGTCGAGCCGATTTCGACAACCTATCACGGCTGGACCGTTTGGGAGTTGCCGCCCAACGGCCAGGGAATTGCCGCCCTCATCATGCTCAACCTGATGGAGAGTTTTCCCCTCGCCCGATTCGGCCCCGGCTCTGCCCAGTCGCTCCATCTCATGATCGAGGCCAAGAAGCTCGCTTATGCCGACCTGCTCCGTTACGTGTGCGACCCCGCCTTCTACCGCGTCCCCGTCGCGGGCCTGCTCTCGAAGGCTTATGCCCTCCAACGCGCAAAGCTCGTTGACCCGGACAAGGCCAACGCCCAGGCCGATGCCGGCCAACCCCCCGCCGGCACCGATACCACGTACCTTTGCGTCGTGGATTCCGACGGCAACATGGTCTCCTACATCCAGAGCAACTACAACTCGTTCGGTTCCGGCCTCGTCCCCGAGGGCGCCGGCTTTGCCCTCCAAAACCGCGGCGCCCTCTTCAGTCTCCAGCCCCAAAGCCCAAACCTCCTCGCCGGGCGAAAGCGTCCCCTTCACACCATCATCCCTGGCTTCATGGCCAAAGACCAGGTCCGCATCGCCTTCGGAATCATGGGCGGCTGGAACCAGGCCCAGGCCCATGCTCAATTCGTCTCCGACCTCGTGGACCACAACATGAATATCCAGGCCGCCCTCGAGGCCCCCCGCTTCACCAAGCAGACCTTCTCCGGGTGCGACGTCCAAATCGAGGACCGCGTCCCTGTCGGCATTCGCGCCCAGTTGGCTGCCAAGGGACATCAACTCGACGTGCGCGGCCCCTTCGCCAGCGCCGTCGGCGGCGGCCAGGCCGTCATGCGCGATTTCGCCGCCGACGTCAATTACGGCGCCTCCGACCCACGCAAGGATGGCGCAGCCGTCCCGCAGCCGTAGGGATCGTGCTTGGGGGGAGCGTGGGGAGCGTGGAGCGTGTGGAGCGTGGAGCGTCGGAGCGTAGAGCGTGAGGCCATCGTAGCACTTGCCACGCTCTCACGCTCTCACGCTCGCCACGCTCCTCCTCACGCCCCAACGCTCTCACGCTCCACGCTCCACACGCTCCACACGCTCCACGCTCCACGCTCCACACGCTCCACGCTCTCCACGCTCCACGCTCTCCACGCTCCACGCTCTCCACGCTCCCCACGCTCCCCCCGTCAGGCAAAGAGGTTACAAAACCGTAACATCTTGTCTCGCCCTCCGGCTATCCTGCGCCTAAACTCATGGCTGTGAACCGGACGAGCGGGCCGAAAATGCGGGGCGCATCCAGGCCGGGCTTTTTCTGGCAGGGGACGCTGATTGTGCTGCCGGCTATCCTGCTGGGGAGCGCCGGCTTTTATTCGTTGCGCCAGGACCGCCTCCTGGCGGAACGGGAGGCCTCCGAACAAGGGAGGCTAATCGTCTCTGCCCTGGCGCGGGACCTGTTGCCCAAGGCCCTTGCCCTCCAGCAGGCTGATTTGGCCGCCCTGGAACGGTGGCGCGAGTTGCCAGGCCGGCCCCAGGACGAGCCGGTTCTTGGCCTCGCCCGCAAATCCCCGGGGCGCCTCGCCTGCCTGGTCGATGCCCAGGCCGGCCTGGTTTACCCGCCGCCCCTCTCTCCGGAGCCGGCCCCCCAACCCCTCGACGAAGACGAATTGCCTCAGGCCCAGCGCGCGGAATGGACCACGCTGTGCAGCCCGGCCGCAGCCGGCAATGATGTGGCCGCCGCCATCGCCGCCGGAGAACGCTTCCTGGCCCAGGCTCCCCTCCAGCGTTTTGCAGCCGCGGGCTGCTATCGCCTGGGCCTGCTTTGCCTCAAACAAGGTGAACCGGCAAAGGCCCGGAAGTTTCTCGAACAGGTGGCAGCCCGATACCCTGACGCGGTGGGCGAGGCGGGTTACTCTTTGAAGACTTACGCACAGGTCCAACTGTTGAAATTGGCCGACGGAACGCCGGCTTCAGCCGGCGGCACAAAGGCCGGTTGGAGAAGCGGGCCACGGGAGGAGCTCATCAACGCTATTTGCGCCCAAGCGGTGTTCGCCCCCTCGCCACTGTCACTTATGCTTTTGCGCCAGGTTGCAGCGAGAGAGACGAGCCAACCCTTGGTGGCTGGCTGGCTCCAGGTCGTGCAAGCCCATGAACTGGCACGGGCGTTGCAATCCCAGGTCGCCGAGGCGGCGGCGGGCGACGCCACCAACGGCGCGATGACCTTCCGCTCTTGCTGGCTTCGGCTGACCCCGTTTAGCGATTGGCTGGTCACCTGGCACCCCGCCGGAACGAACTACTGGCTGGTCGCCCGGCCCGAGGAGCAGGCCCGGCAGATCATCCACGAGACACTGGCCCGGATGGTCGTGCCTGCCTACCTGGGGGTGTCCGTTGAACTGGCGGGCCGGCGCCTCGGGCCGGATGCCCCCGCCGGCGACCTATTGGCGGCCGGTTCGGCCAGCCTGTCGCCCGACCACGCCGCCCCCGACGCCCGGGTGAGCGTACATCTCAGCGCGCCGGGCCAATTGTATGCTCGGCAGCACAAGCGCACCATCTGGTTCGGCGCGCTCATCGCGGCCTCCGTGGCCGCGGTGTTGGCGGGCTTTTTCACCGCCTGGCGCGCCTTCCGCCGGCAGCAGCAGCTTAACGAGCTTAAGGACAACTTCGTTTCCGCCGTTTCGCACGAACTCCGCGCCCCCATCGCCTCCATCCGCCTCATGTCCGAGGAACTCGAGGACTTCACCGCGCCCGACCCGGCCCGGAGCCGAGATTACCACCACCTCATCCACCAGGAATGCCGCCGCCTCTCGCGGCTCATCGAGAATGTGCTCGACTTTGCCCGCCAGGAACAGGGCCGGCAACAATACATCTTCGAGTCGACCGACCTGCAGCCGCTGGTCGAGGCCACCGTGAAGCTAATGCAGCCTTGCGCGGCGGAAGGGCGCGTTACCCTGACGGCGACCTTCCAGGGACAATGCCGCCCGGTGGAGCTGGATGGCCGTGCGCTGCAGCAGGCCCTGGTCAATCTCATCGATAATGCCATCAAACACTCGCCCCCGGACGCCAATGTCGCCATCGGCGTGGAGTTCGGCCCGGCTTCCTCCCGCAAACCCTCGCCCAACGGCCCAGCCTCGGCTCCATTCGCGGCTCTTGGCATGCATTCGCGGCTCACGGGCCCCCAACCGTCGCCGGACGGCCCACTGCCACTGACTTTGGGTAACCTTCCCGACCTTTGTCGCCGTCTTTGTCGCCGCCTTTGTCGAAAACCGGCCAAGTTCGACAAAGGTCGCGACAAAGGTCGCGACAGAGATTCCAAAGTCACCCAAGGTCCGCGGCAGCGGCCCGATGGCCTGCCGCCGGCGACCCTGCGCCTCTGGGTCGAGGATGCCGGCCAGGGCATCCCGCCGGAGGAGCACGAGCGGATTTTCGATCGCTTCTATCGCTGCGGCTCCGAATTGCGGCGCTCGACCCAGGGCGTTGGATTGGGACTGGCCATTGTGAAATACGTCGCCGAGGCCCATGGCGGCAAAGTGAGCGTGAGTAGCGCCCTCGGCCAGGGCAGCCGCTTCACCCTCGAATTGCCCCTCGTCCCCAGGCCCACGCCATGAATCCGCTCCCCCGCATTCTCGTCGTCGAAGATGAACTGCCCATGCGGACCGTCCTCCGCGATTGCCTGGAGCGCCGCGGCTACCGCGTCCTGCTCGCCGCCGACGGCGCCACCGCGCTGGACAAGGCCATCCAGGAAAAGCCCGATCTCATCGTCCTGGACGTCATGATGCCCAAGCTCGACGGCTTTGCCGTTTGCGCCGAATTGCGCCGGTTGGGCATCCCCACGCCCATCCTGTTTCTCACAGCCAAGGGCAGCGTGGAAGACCGCGTCACCGGCTTGGATGCCGGCGCCGATGATTACCTGGTCAAACCCTTCAGCCGGGACGAGTTGCTGGCCCGGGTGCGCGCGCTCTGGCGGCGGGCACAGCGCCAGACCCGGGCCCTCTCTACCGTTGCCTTCGGCGCGGTGAGAATTGACTTCCCCGGGCAGTGCGCCTGGCGAGCCGGCCAACCGCTCGAGCTCACGCCCAAGGAATTTGCGATGCTCCGCCTGCTGCTCGAAAGCCCCGGCGAGGCCGTCTCGCGCGACCGCTTCCTGGACGTCGTCTGGGGCTACACGGCCTTCCCCACCACCCGCACCGTGGACAAGCACATCGTCGGCCTCCGCCAAAAAATCGAAGACAATCCTGAACAGCCCCGCTGGATTACCACCGTCCACGGCGTGGGCTATCGCCTGGAATTGCCGCCCGAAGGAGCCGATGCAGAATAGCCTGGGTGCGATTAAAAGTGTCGGGCATGCATATCGGAAGCTCTGTCCCGGAGGGACATCTGACAATAGCCCGGCGTTTCAACGCCGGGGAGACCAGAAAAGGGATTCTCGTCCCGAAGGGACGATTGAGAGCACACCTTGCCCTCAGCCGTCCCTTCGGGACGGATCCACGTTTT
>Ga0181533_1003461_pt1 | contig 17129 bp, 17 predicted proteins | sample PEATcosm2014_Bin_45_FD_119772 | JGI IMG/M metagenome (GOLD analysis project Ga0181533, IMG submission 119772) | Peatland microbial communities from MTU Mesocosm Facility, Houghton, MI, USA - PEATcosm2014_Bin11_60_metaG | ecosystem: Environmental > Terrestrial > Soil > Wetlands > Peat | place... | reverse complement strand
GGGGGTGCCCTCCTCAATGGCGTTCAGAGATGCTTCAGCAACATCATTCTGAAGCCGCCGTTGCAGGAGGGCAACCCTGCCGTTCACCCATCACCTCAAAAACCTGTTTTGGACACAAGTGACTCACGTTATCCCGCTTCGCGGGACTCGCCATACGCCCTACCGTGCCAAGTCGTAATTTCTTGTTTTCTTAGCAAGGATTTTTGGAGTTGCAGCTTTTACCCTTTCCACTTTACCTTTTACCCTTGGCCTTTGGTTTTCTTTTGCGGCTCCGCCGCGCTGGACACCCGGCTTTGATTTCTGCGTTTTGCGCTTTGCGTTTTGACTTTCATTGGTGGCTCCGCTGCGCGCTCCCCATCTTTTCCGCTTGATCCTGATCCGCTTCCTGCGCATGATGAGCATTCCCACAGGAGTCGCTCATGATGACGTTTGACATCGATTGGGTTAGGATGCAATTCCCCGCCCTCGCCATGAAAGTGAAAGGTTACCCCGCCGCGTTCTTCGACGGCCCGGGAGGCACACAAGTGCCGCAATGCGTGATTGACGCGGTGGGCGGGTACTTGGCCGCCTTCAACGCCAATACGCATGGGGCGTTTGCCACGAGCCGCCGCACTGACGAGGTTCTCGCCGCTGCGCATGCGGCCATGGCGGACATGCTGGGCTGCGATGCGGAGGAAATTGTTTTTGGCCCTAACATGACCACGCTTACCTTCGCGCTCAGCCGCGCCATCAGCCGGGAACTCGCGCCGGGGGATGAAATCGTCGTGACCCGACTCGACCACGATGCGAATGTTTCGCCCTGGACGGCGCTGGAAGAACGCGGCTGCGCGATCCGCTTTGTGGACATCCATCCCGCCGATTGCACGCTGGATATGGAGGAGTTGCAGCAAAAGATGACGCCCCGCACCCGCATCGTGGCCGTGGGCTATGCCTCCAATGCCGTGGGGACCATTAACGACGTCGGGCAAGTGGTGCGACTGGCGCACGGCGCGGGTGCCATGGCGTATATCGACGCGGTCCACTACGCGCCGCACGGGCCCATCGATGTGCGCAGTCTGGACTGCGATTTTCTGGTTTGTTCCCCGTACAAATTTTTCGGTCCGCATTTGGGTGTGCTTTATGGAAAGCGTAAGCACCTCCTGCGCCTGCGCCCTTACAAGGTGCGGCCTGCCACCGACAGCATACCCGGCCGCTGGGAAACGGGAACGCAGAACCACGAGGGCTTGGCAGGAGTCACCGCCGCCGTGGATTACCTGGCGGAACTCGGGCAACGCCACACCCCGGAGGCGCGCGGCCAAAGGGCTGCGCTCCTGGCCGCTTTCGACGCCCTCCGCGTGTACGAGCGAAGGCTGCTTGAGCAAATGATCCCCGCGCTGCTTGAAATTCCCGGGTTGACCTTTTACGGCATCGCGGAGCCCGCACGCTTCCAGCAACGCGTTCCCACTGTGGCGGTGCGCATCGCCGGCCGCTCACCGCGCGAACTGGCAGCCTATCTCGGCGAGCGCGGCATCTTTACGTGGGACGGCAACTACTACGCGCTGAACCTCAGCGAACGGCTGGGTGTGGAGCCAGACGGCGGGATGCTCAGAATCGGCCTTGTGCATTACAACACGGCTGAGGAAGTTGACCGGTTGCTCGCGGCGCTTCGCGAATTGGCGCCCCGCGCCTAGCAGTTTTCGGTTGGGACCAACCCTCCGCCGAATATGTTTGCATGTGGCTCGATACGTACGGCGGCATGTACCGTACAACCATCCGGCACGCCAAGCGTGGCGGCGACGAGAATCATTTCCTCTTCAAGGACAAAGATAGGGTCTTTCACACCCGGTGCGTCTACCACCAAGGCTGAGGGATTCGTATTTATCTCTGCCCGCCTCGACTGCAAACCGGAGTGGGTCTATGTTTTCGGCTCATCAAGGAACGTTGATCCCTCCGAAGTCCAGTCAAGGATCTTTACGCTCATGTGCGGCGCCATGGCTTACTACGATAAGCGCCGATGCCTCCTCGTGCTAGATCGCGATAGGCGAAGCTTGTTACGGCTTTATCCCGACCCGGATTCACTCCAACTCTTGCCGATTTTGAAGTGGGGCAGCGCCGGCGGTTGTTTTCTGCCTACTGCCCACTGCTTACTGCCATCCGCTCTACGCCAACACCTTATCCACCACATTGCCGGCAACGTCGGTCAGACGAAAGTAGCGGCCCTGGAACTTATACGTCAGCTTGGTGTGGTCGATGCCCAGGCAGTGCAGGATGGTGGCTTGCATATCGTGAATGTGGACTGGGTCTTCCAGGATGTTGTAGCAGTAGTCGTCGGTCTTGCCCAAAACAAGGCCGGGCTTGATGCCGCCGCCCGCCATCCACATGGTGAAGCAGCGCCCGTGGTGGTCGCGGCCGTAGTTGGTGTCGGTGAGTTTGCCCTGGCAATAAACCGTGCGGCCGAACTCACCGCCCCAGATTACCAGCGTGTCGTCCAACATGCCGCGTTGCTTCAGGTCGATGACCAGCGCGGCGGAAGCCTGGTCCGTGCCCTTGCACTGGAGGGCAAGGTCGCGCGGCAGGTCGTTGTGCTGATCCCAGCCGCGATGGTAAAGCTGCACGAAGCGCACCCCGCGCTCGGCCAGCCGCCGCGCCAGCAGGCAGTTGGCCGCGTAGGTCCCGGGCTTGCGCGAATCCGGCCCGTACAGTTCAAAAGTGGAAGCCGGCTCCTTCGACAGGTCCATCAGGTCCGGCACCGAGGTTTGCATGCGATACGCCATTTCGTATTGGGACACGCGGGTCTCAATTTCGGGGTCCCCGTACTTTTCTGCCAGCAGGCGATTTAACTTGGCAATGCCATCCAACATGCGCCGCCGCGTGGTGGGCGTGATTCCAGGCGGGTTGGAGAGGTAGAGCACGGGATCGCCCCCGGCATGAAACTTCACTCCCTGGTATTTGGAAGGCAGAAAGCCATTGCCCCACAAGCGCGAAAACAGCGGCTGATCAATATTCAGGGCGTTCGCCTGGGAAATCATGACGACGAAGGCCGGCAGGTTCTGGTTTTCGCTCCCCAAACCGTAGCTGACCCACGACCCCATGCTGGGGCGGCCCGGCTGTTGGAAACCCGTCTGAATAAATGTAATCGCCGGATCATGATTAATCGCTTCAGTATAGACCGTCTTGATAAATGCCACATCGTCGATAATCTTCGCGTGGTGCGGCAGCAGTTCGCTCAGCAACGTGCCGGATTTCCCCGCCGGGTTGAAATTGAAGATGGAAGGCGCCACGGGCAGGGTGGACTGGCCGGAAGTCATGCCGGTAATGCGCTGGCCCATGCGGATCGATTCCGGCAGGTCGGTGCCCTTCCATTTGGCCAGGTTCGGTTTGTGGTCAAACAAATCGATCTGCGACGGCGCCCCGGACTGGTGCAGGTAGATCACGCGTTTGGCTTTGGGCGCGAAATTGGGAAAGCCGAGCAATCCCCCCGTCTTGGGGTCAAAGCCGTCCGCCGCGCCAAAGCCATCTTTGGCCAGCAGCGACGAGAGCGCCGGGATGCCAAGGGCAATGCCCGCCGTGCTTCGCCGGAAGAAATGGCGCCGCGTCATGGAGAGCGCGAGGTCTTTGCCGGTGATTCTTTTTGGGTCCATCATAGGTCACTTCCCGTCGACGATAGCTGACAGCCGACAGCTTACAGCCAACAGTTACTGTCCGCTGTCGGCTGTGAGCTGTAAGCCGTTAGTGTCATTGCTTGGTAATCGTCTCGTCGAGATTCAAGATGATGCCGGCCACGGTGGTCCAGGCCGCGAGTTCTTTCGGGTCGAGACGTGGATCGCTCTTGGATGCGCCCACGGCCAGCAATTGCGTCGCCTGGCCGCTGTGCAGGCGGTAGTCGGCAAGCGCTTCCTGCGCCGCCTCCAGCAGCACGGCGCGTTCCTGGGGATCGGGAATGCGCCCCGTTGCCAGCCGGAAGGCGTAGTTGATTCGCCGCGTGGCCGTGTTCCCGCCCTGGGTCATCATGCGCGCGGCGAGAAAGCGCGCGGCCTCCACGTAAGTCGGATCGTTCAAGAGCACCAGTGCCTGGAGCGGTGTGTTCGTAACGGAACGGCGCGCCGTGCACTTTTCCCGGTCGGGGGCGTCGAAGGTGGAGAGCGCCGGGGGCGGCACGGTGCGTTTCCAAACGCTGTACATGCTGCGCCGGTAGAGGTCTCTGCCGGTTGACTGCGTGTAGGTCTGCCCGCTATATCCTGCGCCGAAAGCCATCTCTTCCCACAGGCCCTTGGGCTGATAGGGGAAAACGCTGGGTCCGCCGATGCGATCATCGAGCAGGCCGCTGACCGCGAGGGCGTTGTCGCGGATCAACTCCGCCGGCAGGCGGAATCGCGGGCCTCGCGCCAGCAGGCGATTCTCCGGGTCGCGCTCCTTAAGTTCCGGCGTCACGCGCGACGACTGCCGGTAGGTGGCCGAGGTCACGATGAGCCGCTGCATGGCCTTGACGTTCCATCCCGTGCGCACGAATTGGGTGGCCAGCCAATCCAGCAGAAGGGGATGGCTGGGGGGCTCACCCTGCGATCCGAAGTCTTCCGACGTCTTGACAATGCCCGTGCCGAAATACTCCTGCCAGAACCGATTCACCGCCACGCGTGCCGTGAGCGGATTGCCGGGACTCACGAGCCACTTCGCGAGGCCAAGCCGGTTCATCGGCAATCCCGGCGCCATGGGGGGCAGAAATGCAGGCACGCCCGCCGCGACTTTGTCCTGGGGGTTGTCGTACTGGCCGCGGCCCAGCACAAAGGTTTCGCGGGGCTTCTTCATCTCGGCCATGATCATGACCGTGGGGATGGCTTCTTCCAGCTTGGACTTTTCGGTTCGCAGATCCTTCAGTTGCGCGTAAAGTTGGCGCTCCTTCTCGGGCGCGCCGTTCTTCAGGAAATATTCGGTCAGCCGGGTCTGGCGTTCCTTTTCCAGGCTCTTTTCCATCTGTTCTTTGGTTGTGGCTTTGGCTTCCTCCCCGATCTGGACATCGTCCGTCGGCGGCTTCTCGGGTTGAAGCGCGGCAATCTCCTGCGCCGGCCGCCCGTCCAGCGCCATCAGCAGCGCACGCCCGGGCAGGCGAATGACCAGGTCTTCTACCTCGGAATCGCTCAGCCGGCGATTGTAGATTCGCAGGTCGTCCAAGCGACCCTCGTACGGCGTTCCCAGATTCTTGTCGCCGACTTCAAGTGGTGCCGCGGTGTGAAAGTCGCCGCTCAGATGATCTTTGAGGATCGCGGTCTCGGCGTGCTTGCCATCCAGGCGGAATTCAATGCCCGAGGCTTTTCCCGAGCCGTCATATTCGATCAATAGGTGGCGTATCGTGTCGATCGATTGGGGGTCTTTGGTTTGGACTTCGATGGCGCTATCCGGCCAGCGGTTGGCCAAGCGCAGTACGATGTGCGCTAGGCGCTTGCTGCGTCCATCGAAGGCCGGCTTGTCGTCAGCAATTTCCCATCCCTGCCAATGCTCTCCGGCACTGCGTTTTTGCACGATTTTGACCGCCACGTTACCCGGAGGCCTTTGCCAGAACCCAAGCGCGAACGGCTTGGCGCGTTCAAAATCCCCGTTGTTGCCAAAAGAGACCTGGGTTTCGGGGCTGAAGTCCGCCCCCTTGCCGACGACGGCCTCGTCATAAACCACCTCGCCTCGCACCGCTTTGCCGTCGTGGTGGAACCCCGAGGCATCGGTCAAGTCCTCGTCGAGGGGATAGTAAGCCGTGAGGCCCTGGCGGTTGGGTTCGGGCAGGGAAGCAAGAGCTGCCTTCTGCCATTCGTTACGTTGCGCCAGGATTTCCTTTTCCGGCAGGGCGGCCAGCGCGCTTGACAATTGCTTATTAACCTTCGCAAGCTGTTGTTGCTGCTCATGCGAAGGCATGGGCAGAACCGGCACGGCGTTCCCCGTGAAGCCATCCAGGCCGCGCTCCGGAACCGTATTGAAGAAAGCAAAGAAGCGGTAAAAGTCCTTCTGCGTGATGGGATCGTATTTGTGATCGTGGCAGCGCGCGCAACCCATGGTGAGTCCAAGGAAAGCGGTGGAGGTGGTGCTGACGCGATCGACCACGTACTCCACGTGATACTCCGCGGGAATGGCGCCGCCCTCAAGGGTGATCATGTGGTTGCGGTTGAAGCCGGAGGCGATCTTCTGCTCCTCGGTCGCGTTGGGCAACAGATCACCGGCGATTTGCTCGACGGCGAACTCATCGTACGGCATGTTTTGGTTATAGGCCTTGATCACCCAATCGCGCCACGCCCACATGTCGCGCATAGAGTCAATGTGGTAGCCGTGCGTGTCCGAGTAGCGCGCCACGTCGAGCCAAGGCATGGCCATACGCTCGCCGTAATGCGGGGAGGCCAAAAGCTGGTCCACGCGCTTTTCATAGGCGTCGGGGGATTGGTCGGCGAGGAAAGCGTCAATTTCCGCGGGCGTCGGAGGCAAGCCCGTAAGGTCGAAATAAACCCGGCGCAGAAGCGTGGCTTTGTCCGCTGCGGGAGAAGGTTCCAGCCCTTCTGCCTCGAGCCGCGACAGAACAAAGTTGTCGATGGGATTCTGCGGCCACGCCTTGTCCTTCACCTCCGGCACGGGAGGACGCTTGGGAGGGACAAAGGACCAGAGCATTTCCCATTTTGCTCCCAGGTCAATCCACTCCTTGATCAGCTCAATCTGCTTGGCCGTTATGGTCCGCCCGGAGTAAGTTGGCGGCATGCGGATGGAGTCATCCTGGGAGCTGATCTTTTGAAAGAGCTTGCTCTGGGCGGCGTTGCCGGGAACGATGATGCGGTAGCCGCCGCGGTCGACGAACAAGCCTTCCGTGTCGTCCAGACGCAGGTTCGCCATGCGCTGCTTTTCATCCGGGCCGTGACACTTGAAGCACGTGTCCGACAAGATGGGACGAATGTCACGGTTGAAATCTACCGGCTTTACTGGCGCTTGTGCCGGGGTCACCGAAGCGGTTTTGGTGGTGTTCAAAAACCAGACAATGGAAGCGAAGATACCGAGAGTAAGAAGCAGCCTAGTTCGCAAGCTGATTTCCCCCAACCGTAAATGGAACGAACGCCCTGTGGTACATCAACTATACCCAAAAAGGTTGGGCAAATCCACTGCAACCTTGCTCCCCTCGGGGCTTCCTTCTGCTACAATGCCGCCTAACCCCTAGTGCGCTTTGCTGGCCGGGGCATCGCACCGAGCCAGCAGGGCTTTCAGTTTGGCTGAGGTGCGGCGTAGTGGACCAAGACTTGGAATTGCTTCAGCGGTGCCTCGCCGGCGAAAACTCCGCCTGGGAAGGCTTGCTCAGGGTCTACACCCGAAAGATCTATAACTTTTGCTACCGCTTCACGGGCAGGGCTGAGGAAGCTGAAGATTTGACGCAAGAGGTTTTCATTAAGGTTTTCCAAACTTTGCAGAGCTTTGACGCCGCGCAGGGATCGTTTTCCACGTGGTTGCACCGAGTGGCACGCAACCACTTGGTGGACCACTACCGGCGCACCAAAAAGGACCGGGTGACGGGGTCGATCGAAGACGACTTGGAGATGATCGCGGAAAGGCCCAGCCCGGGGGCGGGACCCGCTGGCCACCTGGAGGCCCGGGAGCGGAAAGAGCAACTCCAGCAGGCTTTGGACCGGCTTTCCCCGGACTTGCGGGAGGCGGTAGTCCTGCGTGACCTGCACGACCTGGATTACGTGGAAATCGCCCAGGTGTTGGGAGTCCCCCAGGGTACGGTTAAGTCGCGAATAAATCGCGGTCGATTGGAACTTGCGCGGGTCTTTAAGCGTATGGAAGGTATGAGAGGCCCCGCAGAGGCGGGAAGTGAGCCATGACGCATCTGGAAATTGAAAACTTGGCGAGCGATTACTTGGAAGGGCTCCTGGATCCCTCCCTCCGGGTGGCGGTGGAGGCACATTTGAGCGAATGTGCGGCCTGCCACGAGCTGATGGGGGATGTCCGCCACGCGCTGGAGTTATGCCGGGCGGCGGAAGATGTGGAACCCAAGCCCTGGCTTGTTTCCAAGATCATGCTGGCGACCATCGGTGAGCGCAAACCCACCTGGCTTGAGCAGATCGCTGCGTTCTTCCGGCCGGTACTTCAACCCCGGGTGGCGTACCCCATCGCCATGACGGTGTTCACCTTTTCGATCATCGTCAACGCCGCAGGACTTAATTTGAGAAGTTTGAGGTTTGAAGATCTGAATCCCCGCACCTGGGTTGGCCGGGCCAACCGCCAAGGACACCTGATGTACGCGCGCGCGGAGAAGTTCTATTACGACCTCCGTGTCGTGTATGAGATTGAGTCGCGCTTCCGGCAACTACGCGGCCAGCCGCAGGTTCAGGAGGGAGAAACTCCCAAACCCGCGGCGCCTGAGGGCGGCTCCTCGCAGGGCGCGCCGTTCGATCAAACCATAGCCTCCAACGGAGGCGCATGGGTGGTGGCGGCGGCAAAGAGCGAACAGTCTCTCCCAGCAGTCGACAACCAGACCGGTTTCACCAGGACGAGAAGGAGTGTAATCCCATGAAATGCGCCAATCACCCTCTCAACGACACTACCGCCTATTGCGGGCAATGCGGGCGTCCGCTCTGTAACGAGTGCAAACGCGAGGTAGGCGGGATGATTTACTGCGAAAATTGCCTGGCGACTCGCTTGCAGAGTCCTCTTCCACCCTGGGGAGTAGGGACCGGGCCGAGCCCGGGTGTGGCCTTGGCCCTGGGATTCATTCCCGGCGTGGGGGCCATTTACAATGGCCAAGTCACCAAGGCCATCTTGCAGGTCCTGATCTTTGGTTCCCTCATTGCCCTGGGTGACCGCGTCCACGGCCCCCTGGACACCATCTTCGGGCTTGGCGCTGCCGCATTCTATTTCTATATGGTGATTGACTCTTTCCAGACCGCCAAGGCGAAGTTAACCGGCAAGCCTGTGCCCGAGTGGTTTGGCTTGGGCGAAATGAAAATGAATGCCCCGATTGGGGCCGCGTTACTCATCGGACTCGGCGTTCTCTTCCTGCTGGACAACCTCGGCGTGCCGGTCTTCAACCAGATCAGCAAGTTCTGGCCCGTCCTCCTGATTGTGGCCGGCTTCCTGCTGTTGCAGCGGCGGCTGGGTGGGCCCAAACCCGAATCTCCGGCTAGCCCAGCCCAGCCTGAGAAGCCATCAGAAGGACCGAGCAATATTCCCGGGTCCAAGGGACTCTAACCAGTACTACGGAGGAGAGCAAACATGGCAGTCATCGGCATTATCGTGGGGCTTATCGGCGCAGCCGTGGGCATCGTAGTCGGTGTGGTGGGTGGTTTGGTGGGAATGGTGTTGGGGTTATTGGGAGGCTCCCTCGGCTTGCTCCCCCTGTTGTTCCCCGTCTTACTGATAACCCTCGGAATCATCTGGCTGGTGAAGGTATCTAACGCAAGAAATGTGACGGGAGTACGGGCAGACGGTGGCGGTCCCGCTTCGCCGCAGAGCCCATGCAATCCGCGGTAAGGTAACGGCAGGCCCAATCGTGAAGTTCGAACCACCTGGAGGAGAATCATGTACATGTTGGGAAGTCACATAGTTCCCCTGGGAGTTTTCGCGATGGTTGTGCTGATCGTGGCCATCGCTTCCATGAAAAAAATGCGCGAGAAAGAGTTGGAGGCGCATCAACAGCTCCGCCAACAGGAAATGGAACACGAGCGAAAGATGAAAGAACTGGAAATTGAGAAGACCAAATTGGAGCTGGAGAAAGCACGCGCAACGAAGAATGGCTGACACCAAAGCCCTGCGCCGCCCGGGCCTACCAATCCGAGGAGGGTGAATATGGATCTCCCCATCTATGCGTTGTTGATTCCGATTGCGGGAGTGATTTTCGGCACTGCAATGGTTGTGGCCATCGTGGGAATCGTTCATTGGTCGAAGGTGCGCGACAAAGAATTGCAGTACCACCAGGATCTGCGCGTCCGGGAAATGGAGCACCAGCGCAAGATGAAAGAGTTGGAAGTGGAGCTGGAAAAAGCCAAGGCGTTGCAGCCCACCGGGAAAGCAGCAAGCTGAGCGCTATGGCGCCCCTCTATGGCACTGGGGATGTTTGTGGGCGCTGACCGATTCGAACGGCGGAATGCGGCAGGAGGTGTGCAATGGTAATTCCTGAGGAACTCATCCCCATCGCTGGGATGCTGATGGTGCTGGGGATCGTCGCCATAGTCTTCTGGTCCAGGGCGCGGGCGAGGGAACTGCAGTTCCACCAGGACCTGCGGGTTCGGGAAATGGAACATCAGCGCAAAATGAAGGAACTCGAAATTGAGCTGGAAAAAACCAAAGCACGTTCTTCCACCGGCCAAGCCTCGTAACAAGGGTGCGTCCGCGCAGGCGGGCGGGGAGGTCAATGCCAATGTCACCGTTCCCCATTCCTCTTGAGGTGTTCGCCATGGTCGTGCTGATCTTGGCCATCGCCGAGGTCACAAAGATTCGCAATGTGGAAGTGGAAGTTCACCAGAAGCTGCACGTGCAGGAGATGGAGCATCAGCGCAAAATGAGGGAACTGGAGTTGGAACTCGAGCGTATAAAGCAACGGACCTAACGCGGGTCGCGGCTTGGAAGTATTAGGAAAGAAATCATGGGAGCAACACCTCCATCACCGGCGCACTATCGGGGCGGACTCACGTTTCCCGTCCTCCTCATGGCGTTGGGAATAATGTTACTGCTGGATCAACTCGTGCCTGGTTGGGAAATCGGCAAGACTTGGCCGGCGCTGCTGGTAGTGTTTGGGATCCTAAAGCTGGTGGACATAACCCGGCCGCCGCGCCCTCCCTAGGGGCCCCGGATCTAAGAAACAGTAAGCAGTAGGCAAAATCGGGTTGCGGGCAGGAGGGCGGATGGCAGAGTCGAAACTCGAAATTCGAAAATCGAGGCGTAGCTCGCGAGTTTCGAATTTCGATTTTCGAGCTTCGGCCTTTCCTGGCGGGAGGTAAACATGAGCGTCTACACCTATCGTCGTGGATCAATTTTCTGGGCGCTGACCCTGATTGGCGTGGGCGCCATTTTTCTTTGGCAGAATTTCGACACCTCCATACATCCCTGGCAAATGATCGCCAAGTTCTGGCCCATCCTCATCATCTTTTGGGGACTTTCGAAGCTCATCGATTATATTCAGGCGCAAGCCCACCCGGACACCATCCCGCCCCCGCTTTTTTCCGGCAGTGAAGTGGTGCTGCTGGTCCTGATTCTAGTGATGGGCACAATCGTCTCCAAGGTGGTCCTGCACCCCTGGCAACAGTGGGGATGGCATATTGACGACGATGAAATTTCCAACATGTTTCTGAATTCCTACACCTACACGAAGGCTTTTTCGCAGCCGGCGCAGGGTGCGCCGCACCTGGTTCTGGAAGACCAGCGCGGCGACCTGGAAATCCGCGGCGCTGACCAGGCGGTGATTGACGTGATGGCCAAGGAATCGATCCGCGCCGACGACGAGAGCGCGGCCAAGAAGATGTCTGACAATCTGAAGCTGGAGGTGGTGGAGGAAGCCGGGCATTACGTGCTGCGCTCCAACCGGCGTTCCCTGTCTGACGACGGCCGCCGCATCACGCTCGACCTGAGCCTGCGTGTTCCTAAAGCGACGAGCAGCGAAGTCGGTTCGGAGGGTGGCGACATTGTGGTGGACGGCTTGAACGGCGACCAAACGCTCACCACGCAGAAGGGTGATGTGCGCGCCACCAACGTCCAGGGCCTGGTGAAAATCCACAAAACCGGCGGCTCGACGGAAGTCCGCAGTGTGAAAGGCAGCGTGGAACTCGACGGTCACGGCGATGATATCGAGGTCGCCGACGTTTCTGACACGGTCACCGTTCGCGGCGAGTTCACCGGCGCCCTCCAGTTCCACAATGTCGCCCAAACGTTGCGCTTCGAATCTTTACGAACCAACATGACCGCGCAAAAGCTCTCCGGGCGCCTGAACATGGAGGTTGGCTCCCTGGAAGTGAATGGCGTCGACGGCCCCTTCGAAATTACCACCCGCCAGAAGGACATCACCGTCAACGAGTTCAAACACAGCTTGCACATCACTAACCGCGACGGCCAGATCACACTGCAAACCTCCACGCCTCCCACCCGCGATATTCAGGTGGAATCGAAAAACGGCGCGGTGGAACTAACCCTGCCCCCCAGCGCGAATTTTCAAATCGCAGCCGATTCGCGTCATGGCGAAGTGGAGTGCGACTTTTCCGGACCAGGTTTGAAGGTGGTGAAGGAAGGCGACACGCCTTCCATTACCGGGAGCTACGGCAAAGGCGGCCCCATGATCCACATCAACACCGACTACGGCGCCATCCACATTTTGCGCGCCGGTTCACAGCCCGCCGCGCCGCCGTCGCCCCGCACCCCGCCGGAGCCCTCCGGCAAAGCGCAGACGACCTGGAACCACCCGGAGCGTCCTCCGCGTGCAGCGCATCGGCAGCACTCCGTCCCGCGGCGGCTGGTGAAAATTGCCGATGCCGCCTGATTGAACGGTATTTTTCATCTGCTAATTTCTGGATTGTGTTGGGCAGGGCGGCGTAGAGTTTTCGAAAGCTCGGTGTCATGAAAGAGCGGAGAAGGGTCACTCTGGTTTGTGGGCCGTTTCCCGCTGGGCGAAGAATTCTTCCAGGGGTACGGACTTTCCGGCTTTGATTTCAGCGTCCCAGATCTCAAGCAAAGCCATACCGGCGCCACCCTCGGAGAAATCCGCCTCGATTTGCTTGTCCCAAGCCTTGGCGTCCTGTTCGTTGAGCCAAGCCACGAGCGAGGTCTTCACCTCCTCGGGAAGCTCGGTAATCGCTTGTTTGATGGCTTCCAGTGTCATGAGCCTAGCGTACCCTCTATAGTTCAGAAATGCAACCGGGCTCGAGTTTCGAATTTGGGTTCAACCTGCCACGCGCTGGAGCGTATCGAAGAAATCCGGAAAGGAAATGTCCACGCAGGAACTGTCTTTGATGACGGTGGTGCCTTCCGCCACCAGGGCGGCGACGGCGAAGGCCATGGCAATGCGGTGATCGGCGTGCGGATCGATTTCCGCGCCGCGCAGTTTCTGACGGCCGGCCACGCGCAGCCCGTCGGGGAATTCTTCCACCTCGGCCCCCATGCGGCGAAGGTTTTCCGCCACGGCCGCCAGGCGGTCGCTCTCCTTCACACGCAGTTCCGCTGCGCCCCGGAACGTCAATCCCTGCTCGGTTTGCGTGCCCAAGACGGAAAGCACCGGGAGTTCGTCGATCAGACCCGGCACCAGTTCTTCCGGAATCTCACCGCCCGCGAGTTGGCTGGAATCGACGCGCAGGTCGCCGAGCAGTTCCCCATTGAGGATTTCGAGGTTCACCACCTTGACGTGCCCCCCCATGGGAACCAGCAGGTCGAGCAACGCCGTACGCGTGGGGTTCAGTCCTACGTTGTGCAGCATCAGGTTGGAATTCGGCGTCATGAGCCCGGCCACGATGAAAAACGCCGCGGAAGAAATATCGCCGGGAACATAAAGTTTCTTCCCCTCCAAGCGCGCACGGCCGCGGACGGCGATGGTGCGTTGGTGGCGGCCGATGTCCGCTCCCATCTGCTCCAGGGCAATTTCCGTGTGGTCGCGCGTGGGGAGTTTTTCCACTACTTCGGTTTCGCCCTCGGCGAACAGGCCCGCCAGCAGGATGGCGGATTTCACCTGCGCGCTCGCCACCGGCATCTCATAGCGAATGGGAGTAAGGTGGCCGCCCTCAATTTCGAGCGGCGGGCAGCCTCGGTCGGCGGTCTTGATGCGCACACCCATGAGGGTAAGCGGATCGGCCACACGCTTCATGGGGCGGCGAGAGAGCGATGCGTCACCCACCAGCACGGAGCGAAACGGCTGCCCGGCAAGAATCCCGGAGAGCATGCGGATGGTTGAGCCGGAATTCCCCGCGTCGAGCGGCCCCGACGGCGCTCGCAGACCGTCCAGTCCCACGCCCGCGATCTTCACCACGTTGTCTTTGCGTTCGATCTTGACGCCCAGCGACTTCAGGCAGTCGAGGGTGGACTGGCAATCGGCGCTCGAGGAAAAGAAATGGACTTCGCTCTCCCCCCTGGCAATGGCCGCCAGCATCGCATAGCGATGGGAAATTGATTTGTCTCCCGGAAATTGGATTGTCCCTTCGAGCTTCTTCCCGGCGCTCAGTTTCTTTGACTTCGACCCAAACAAACTCATGTATTTATCCTATCAGGTGGCGCCCGCCTTCACGCCGCTTTCCGCCTCTGCGCTGCCTTTTGGCCGTCCGGCTTGGGAACGAAGATGTCCTGCCACGTGAGGCCGCACTGCTTGACCATCGCCAAAGCGTACTCCATCCGTCCCAAATTGGGATCGCCGTTATTGGTGCCGAAGGAGAATTTCACCCCTGCGTTTTTCGCGTGCTGGATGAACGCCGCACTGGGAATCTTGTAACGGTTGTTGATCTCAATCGCCACGTCGTTGGCTTTGGCGGCTTCAATGACCCTCTGCATCCGTTCCGGAGTCCACAAGCGATCATAGTCGCGCGCGATGACCTCCGGCAAGAAAGTAGGATTGGCGTGGATGTCGATGGGTTCGTGATTGAGGATGCCGACGATACGGCTGACCAATATTTCCATGAACTGCTCGGGGTCGGGAATCTCTCCCACCTCTTCGGGAATCCATAGACGCATGCGCTTGCCGCGGTCATCGCTGAAGGTCATGCAATCGGTGAAGATATAATCAAACTTGGCAATCGCTTCCCGGGAAAAGAGGGTCACCCACTCGCGGCCTTCCCCCTGCAACCCGATGAAAGCGGGTGTGCCTTTCATACTGGCCAGGAAATCCAGCACCCCGGCGTCCGTGGTGATGGGGAATTTCAGCCCGCCATTGACGGCGATGCCATACATGATTCCCAGCCGGCGCGAACTGGCCAGCGCTGCCTCCAGGGTCAGCCCACCCTTTAGGTGAACGTGGTAGTCCACCACGGGATAGCCCTCCTGGTTCATTTGCAGCAACTGGCGGTAGATGTCATCCACGCGCGGGAGTTGCTCCGGGGGCGTCCGCAGGTCATCGGGCAAGGGCTTTACCACCAGATTGCGGAAATACACCTTGGGTGACCCGCCACAGCATTCCAGCGCGAAGGCGCCGCCGCGGAGCGTTGGCGCCACAGCAACCAGGGGCGGGTCAGGCTCGATGTAATCGGCGATCAGCGTGCCATTCAACCAAACCTGCACTTGCTTGTCGCGCACCTGCACGCGCACCTCGAACCACTCGTCGTCCTTCACCAGGGCTTTGTAAATGTTGCGGATGCCGTAAAGCGAGCCGGTCTTGCGGCGGTCGCGCTCATCACCTTCGCCGGCATAGGCGTTGTTGATTTGCACCTTGAAACCGGTTTTGAGCGGGCCATGCGATTGAAATTGCGTGTGAAAATGGATGCCGGAGCACGCACCGGGGCGCGTCAGCACTTCCGCCTTCAGTTCGAAGTTTTTGAAATTCGCGTTCTCCACGCGGCCGGTGTAGAAAAGGTGCGCGCCTGGTCCGGCAGCCACAATTTTTCCGTCCTCAACTCGGAAGGAGTGGCGGTGCTCTCCGGCTTTCCAGCCGTCAAGCGAGTGGCCATTGAAGAGGGGCGTGCCTTCGTCCGCGCCGCGTAATGCGGCGGGCAATACCAGCAATGAAGCCAAAAGATTACGCCGTGAAATCGAAAACATGGAACCGTCCTTTCTGGACTGCGGGTCGCGGACTGCCAGTATAAATGTGTGCCCTCCAAGCGCCAGGTGACTCAGGTTGGAGCGGACGGGACTCCGCCTTCTTCCCCGAAGGGGAACAAGATCATTAGCCGTAGGTGAAACACACGGAAAGGGAGCCCAGAAATTTGGTTCCGGCCCTGAAGGGGCCGAACCGTTCGACCCCCCATCAGGCGTAGGGGTTGTTCGCGAACCGCCCCTCCTTTGCCTTTTGCCTTTCTTTTGCCGCTCCGCCGCGCTGCGCCTCAGATCAGCGGCGTAAGGCGCACTTTCCGGAACTGCACCTTGCCGTGATCCCCCTGGAGCATAATCGGGCCCGGCCCTTTTTCATTGGCGTCGAGTGCGCCACCCGTTATCCCAGGCACCTCACCGTTGTCGATGATTTTGGTTCCGTTCATGATCACCGTCACGTGGTTGGCAATCAGGGTTATTTCATAGGTCTGCCACTCTCCGGCGGGCTTGTCAGCTTTGACGGCAGGAACGATGAACCCATAGAGAGCCCCTTGGCTATGGACGTCCATCGGGCGGTCGTAGCCGTCAAGGATCTGGATTTCATACCGGCCGCGGAGATAAACCCCACTGTTGCTCTGCGGGTCCACGTTGAACTCGACTTCGAGCTTGAAGTCGTTGAATTTTTGCTGGGAATAGATGTTGCAAGCGTTCTTGCCCTCGTTCATCAGAATGCCGTCTTTGACGAACCAGCCCATCGGGTGGCGTGGGTCCTGGCAAAGCCAGCCGGACACATCCTTGCCGTTGAAGAGGTCAATAGGTTTTCCGGGCTTTCGCTTCGGCGGAGTCGCAGGCCAAACCGGCCCACGCACGCCGCTCCACGATAGCGTCTGCCCATTGACGAGCGCCGTTCCCACCAAGCGCGCGCTCTTCATAGTCGCTTTCCATACCTGCTGCGTTTCCTTCGGCGCTTTCCCTTGCGGGTACTGGAAGCTGAGCTCGCCATTTTCGATCACAACCTGCGGCAGATCGAAGACCGCGCCCCCGCCGGCATTGAAGCGCCCTTTGAGTACTCCCTCGTCGCGCCGCAATTCCAGCCAGCAGTTCCTCGGCAGCCCTGATTTGGTGCCCGTCGCAGTGATATCCCATCTGCCCAGGAAAGTATCGTCGCTTCCCGGGCTCGCGGATGCGCCGAGCGGCCACACCGGCGCGATGAACGCCAACATCAAAAGTGCTGCATATGCGCGTGAACACATAAATGTACCTCCCCTTTGCCTTTGAGCAAACTTGCCAAATGAGCGGTTCGTGGAGTCAGAAGAAAAGCGCGAGCAAGCCTGTAAGCCGAATTCTGTTCCCCGACGAGTCGAGGTGGCGATCATTCCTCTAGCCCCGCAATTGCTCGCGGGGTCCAGCGACCTACCCGAGGGTTGTAGCGGGACGGGCCGCCCCTCCCCTCCTATTTGGTCTTGCTCCGTGTGGGGTTTACCATG
>Ga0181533_1003455_pt1 | contig 17159 bp, 14 predicted proteins | sample PEATcosm2014_Bin_45_FD_119772 | JGI IMG/M metagenome (GOLD analysis project Ga0181533, IMG submission 119772) | Peatland microbial communities from MTU Mesocosm Facility, Houghton, MI, USA - PEATcosm2014_Bin11_60_metaG | ecosystem: Environmental > Terrestrial > Soil > Wetlands > Peat | place... | reverse complement strand
TTGGACAGGCAACCGACTTATGAAAACCGCAACCTCCTTCTCATTTACCGATCTTCCCTGTCCTAAACCCTTTCCTTACAGTGCGTCGACGATGGAGAACCGATTATTTTGGACAGCAGTGTATCCAATTAACCCACGACCCGCGTGCGGGGCGGCGAGGCGCAGGATCGAGCCCGGAGTTCCCGTCCTGCCCGTGCCCATCACGGCCCGAGCCTCCCGGGAGTGAAACGCCGGGAAGGCTGGACTCCGTTCGTCACCTCGACTCTCCTCGCACCGGGCGTGCTGACCTGCCGGCCCACGCTGTGGCTCGACCGGCGCCGATCCTCACCCACCAACTATAGGCTATCTGCCTGCAGGTGTCAAGAAGATTTATTAACGGTTGCGCCACGGGTCCCCTGGCGGTCCGCTAACGGCCCCGGGTTCTAGTGAGAAATCCGGGCTGGGTCCAACACTGTTCACTTAGTTGCCCCTACGGATTCGGGAATCTAATTGCGGGCAAAGCCCGCCGTGGACTGCGGTAGCAGCAGCTACCGCCTTTCTTCCTCCGCCCTTGCGTCTTTGCCGTATGAACTGAAGGCGGAAGGCGGTAGCTGCTGCTACCGCAGTCCAAGGCGCTTCGCGCAAGTACACATGAAAACGTGCGCAAAGTGAACAGTGTTGGGGCCAGATCCTCGGCTTTTTCCCGTCCATAGGGGACGAACCGCGGGCCTACAGGACAGGTCCGCGCCACGCCTGCTTTTTCGCGGCCGCAGCCGGGTCACAACTCCTCCAAAGAGGTGAAGAGCAGGGCTTGAAGCGAGTAACCGATTGCAGTTGCCAGACCGCCGATCCAAAGCACTCTCGAGACAGGGAATGGCAACAAGAGAACGCACCACAGAACTGCCACTCCACACCCCACCAGATACCCTACGTCCGGGAACCAGTCGGGCCACAACCCTCGCGGCTTCGGGTCAATCCGTGCGTACAGCCTTGCCCGAAAATCGGCACCCAATTGCGGCGCAGTAACCGCTTGCTTGAGCTGAATGTCCAGCGTTGTCTGCAAGTGGCTGAACTCTCTACACTGCGCGCAGGATGCTAAGTGCATATCCAGCTCCCGCCGTTCATCCAGAGGGAGGAGGCGATCAAAGCATTCGCTTATTTTATCCTGGGCATCCTGACAATCCATTTGCCGAACTCCTCATCATTTCTGCTAACGCTTGCCGGGCGCGATGGAGGTGGCTCTTTACGGTACCCTCCGGAAGGTCCAGCATCTGCGCTACATCATGAACACTTCGGTCCTCAAGGTAGAACAGAGTGATCACTTCGCGTTGCGCTTCGGGTAAACGCTCCAGTAATTGCCCAATCTCAGCGTGTTCCAAGGTTGTTCCATGGGGAGAGGGCGGCTCATAGTCTTCAATCGGAACGGTTTTTCGGGACGATTCCCACCGCGACGCCGAGAAGCACGTGTTCCGCGCAATGGCATAAAGCCATGTGGCAGGAGATGCCCTGCCGTCATAGACGGGCAAGGCCTTCCATAGTTTCAGGAAGACGTCTTGTGTCACTTCTTCCGCCGTCGCTTCATCTCTCAGTATTGAAAACGCCAGGCGGAACACTTTCTCTTGGTAACGATCCAACAGAACCTCGAAAGCCCTCAAGTAGCGGCTGCTGCGCAATAGAGCTTGGACGTCCTCGTCACTCATCATACTTGATACGCGCGAATGGGCTGGCCGGTTGCAAACGATTTTTCCACTCCACTCTGCAACCCCGCAAGCACCCCAGCAGTATAAAGAGGCGAAAGGAAGGGTATACACATGGAAGTTGCAATCGTGATCGTGGCTCTGATCGGCCTCGTGGGTTTTCGCCAATGGCTCCAGCACCAACGCCGAATGATGATCCATCGGGAGCGTCTCATTGCCCTGGAGAAAGGCGTCGAACTTCCTGCGCTCGAACAGGAGGTGCGGCGGAGCAACTGGAGCGTGCAGCGGATTTTCCTGCTGGCAGGGCTCACGTGGATTTCACTCGGAGTCGGGGCTATCGTTACCCTCGAGGCTTTGCTGGCAAACCACACACCCGATATCCCCCAAGGGCTTCAGTTCATCGGGGTCGCCCCTGTCGCAATCGGCTTGTCACACCTTATCGTCTACCAGGTCGGGAGGAAAAAGGATAGTTAACCTCCCGGAAATGACAAAATGCAGGAAAATCGCTCACACGTACCCCCTAATACGAGCCTGGGCGACTCGCGCAGACTCCAGTATTTGGGGGTCTGCGATTTCCCGATCCAAAAACTTTCCCTTATTCGCGCCGCCCAATGCGCGTCGCGGTGGAAGAGCCGTCCGCCATTAAGATTGGCGGACTTGCGTGCGAGCCCTGCGCTACGTTTCCAAAACGGTCTTCTTCATCAATGCCGCCGGGATGCGGCGCCCGCGACTTGCTCAAGGCGTTCGAGGGTGTCGGGAAATTTGCGAACAAGGAGTACCAGCGCGGCGGCTTGCGGATTGGGTTTGGCGCGACCCTGCTCCCACTTCTCCAGGGTTCTCAGGTTGATGCGCAGTTGGCGTGCGAACACGGCGCGTGAACAACCCAATTTCTGGCGCGTGCCCCGAATGAGTTTTGCGTCAACTTTCGGAAGTGGAGCGGGTTCCACCTTAAAGCTGCGGAGGGTCAGCTTGCCTTCGCGGTGGCTCTTCATCGCCGCCACGCCTTCCATCAACTCGCCAAAAATATCTCGCTTGGTCATTGCGGAAGCCACCCGTGCCCGGCATCAAGTCTCCCGCCTGGGGATTGCGGGCAAGCTCGTTCTGCAATGCCCGGTATCCCTCGTCGTAGAGATACTGCGAAAGGTGGCGGGTAAATGCCGGACTTTCGATGAATTCCATCTTATCCATCATACGCCATTAGCGTATGATTGTATAGAGCAAGATAGCGCCCCGATGAATCGGCGCGCTACGTTTTATTTCCGCGGCACCAGCGCGCGCGAAAAATGCGACCCATTCGCGGTGCGCAGGGCAAGCTCTGAAGGTCGGCGCTACAAAGGCGAGCGGCTCTCGCCCCGAGGCCGAACGCCGTCCGGCCCTACGCCAGCCCCCGATTCCCGTGTCCCGTGTCCCGTGTCCCGAATGCCGTGTCCCGAGCCCCGAATCCCTAACCCCTAATCCCCAGCCCCTATTCGTTCTCCTCGACCACCTTGCTGGTTTCTTCCCACTCGCGCATCAGCCGGGCGATTTCTTCGCGCCCCTGCTCGATCAGCTTGGCGAGCCGCACGCTCTCCTCGGCGCTTTTGAAATGGGCGGATTCCTGTCCATAGCCTTCGATCTCGGCCTCCAGGCGCGCGACATTTTCCTCGATCTCGCGGCAGCGATCCTTCATTTGTTGGAGGCGAAGGGGATTGACCTTTTTCGATTTCGCCGCGGGCGCTGGCGCCGGCTGTGCTGCGGCATGCTTGCTGTCGTGCGCATGGTGTGCCATGGCGCGTTCCGCCACCAAATCCGGCAGGCCGGGCAGGGTGAGATCGATTTCCTTGCCCTCCTTGCGCCACAGGTAATCCTCGTAGTTGCCGGGGAAAACATGCACTTCGCCGCCGCCGATTTCAAACACCCGCGTGGCCAGCTTATCGATGAAGTAGCGGTCGTGAGAGACGAACACCACCGTGCCGGTGTACTTCTCCAGCGCTTCCAGCAGCACGTCCTTGGCGCGCAGATCGAGGTGGTTGGTGGGTTCGTCGAGCAGCAGGAAGTTGGAGGGGTGCAGCAGCATGCGCGCCAGCGCGTAGCGATTGCGCTCGCCGCCGGAAAGCACGCGAATGCGCTTGAACACATCGTCTTCGGTAAACAGGAAGCACCCCAACAGGTTGCGCAACTCCGTCTGCGTGCTCATCGCCATAGGCGCGGCACGCGTCAGGTCGTCGAGCAGGCGCGCCTCCGGGTCGAGCTCCTTGTACTGGTCCTGGGCAAAGTAATCCGCCTCGACATTGTGTCCCAGTTTGAATTCTCCCCCGCTTAACGGCTCGATGCCCGCCAGCAGTTTGATGAGGGTGGATTTACCCGCGCCGTTCACGCCCACCAGGGCCACGCGGTCGCCGCGGTCGATGGTGAAGCTCACGTCGCGGAACACCTGCTTCGGGCCGTAGTTCTTGGCCACGCGCTGGAATTCCGCCACGCGCCGCCCGCTCGCCTTGGGTTGCGGAAATTTAAAATGGATAGCCTTCTCTTCCTTGGGAATCTCGATGCGATCCATGCGTTCGAGTTCCTTGATGCGGCTTTGCACCTGCTTGGCCTTGGTGGCCGTGTAGCGAAAGCGGTTGATGAACACTTCGAGTTGCTCGATACGCTCCTGCTGGTTCTGATAAGCCGCTTCGATTTGGGCCCGCCGCGCTGTCTTTTCCTTCAAGTACTTTTCGTAATTGCCGGTGTAGAAGTGAACCCTCTGGTTCCAGATCTCGACTATCTTTTTTACCGTGACGTCGAGAAAAAAGCGGTCGTGCGAGATCAACACACAAGCGTGAGGATAATCTTGCAGGTATTCTTCCAGCCAGTTGCGGGCCTCGAGGTCCAGGTGATTGGTGGGTTCGTCGAGCAGGAGAAGGTTGGGCTTTTCCAGCAGCAGCTTGGCCAGGGCAATGCGCATCTGCCAGCCGCCGGAAAATTCTTCCGTGCGGCGATGCCAATCGGAGGGGGGAAATCCCAGACCGCCCAGCACCATTCCTACCTGCGCCTCGAGCGAATATCCATCGCGGTGCTGGAACTCGGTGTCGATGGCGTGGAAGCGGTCGGCGACCTGCTGGTACTCGGCCGAGGCCGGATCGAATTCCCCCATCTTCTCCATCAGGCTTTCCATCTCCTGCTCCATGGAGAGCAGATCGCCGAACACCGACATGCACTCCGCCATCACCGAGCGCCCGGAAAGCGTCAGGCCGTCCTGGGGCAGGTAGCCGGCGGTGACCCCTTTGGCGAAGGTGATCTCGCCGTAGTCGAGGGGCTCGAGGCGGGCCAAGGCCTTGAGCAAAGTGGTCTTGCCCGTGCCGTTCGCCCCTACCAGGCCCACGCGATCGCGCGGCGTGATGAGCCAGTCGAGATTCTCAAACAACAACTTGGGGCCGAAGCGCTTTCCGGCCGATGAGAGTTGGATCATAGGAAATTCGATTTAAGAATAGCAGTTTTTGCGGACTCCTCGCAGGCTTTCAGGGGAACGGAGTCCTTAGCGATTACCCTTCCAGTTGTCGCGGTTGGGGACCCGGGTTTGGAATCCCAGCCCTGAAAGGGCGAGCCAACCCGATGGATGTACACCGGCCCCGAACATCTTCCAACATAATCAACAACTTGCTTGACACTCTCCTCCGTCAAAAGCATAATCGCGGCCTAATAGAACATGCGGCGGGGGCCCGGCATGTTCCGCAGGGGTCTAGACGGCGAGTTCTCGGACGTCGTCGCCGATGGCCGCGACCTGCGCGCAAACCCTAAGAATTCGCCAGGGGAGAATTTCAGTTGCGGGACCAACCCCCAACGTCGCCACACATCTTTACTTATATTGACGCTCGGATTCCCATGCGCTGCCACGAACACATGGCCATCGTGCATCGTGGCGGCGCCTCGGCAGCGCGGGGGCCGGAATTCGTGAGCGAAGGACTGCGCCGGGGCCATCGGTGCTGTTGCCGGGCGCCCGCCACGTTGCACCCCGGGATGCTCATACGCCTCCGCGAACTCGGCGTCGATGTGGAGCGGCATCTTCAGGACCGGTCGCTGCAATTCCCCCCGGAGGCACAGGGCGCGGACGATTTGCTGGATGGGGCGAAAAGATTCTTTGCCGAGGCCGAAACCGCTCACGTTCCGGCCGTCCGCTGGCTGGAAGAGGGAGTTGCGGCGAAGCCCGCGGGCATTTCCGTGCCGCAGTTCTTTGAGCTGCACTCGCGCTTGAATTATCTTGTGAAGCAATATCCCAGCGTGGCCTTATGCCAGTACGATATTGAACACTTGGAAATACCTCATCTTTTTTCCGCCATTGCCGTCCACCGCCACCTGTTAGTGGAAGGTGCGCTGGTTCGAGATAATCCCTTCTACATACCGGCGGAGAAGTTTCTTGCCATGAGTCCGGAAGATCGCGAGCGTGATCTCCGCGATGTTTTCCGGGAAGTTGGGTTTGACTTGGGGAAACTGCTTTCCACTCTCGCGGGCTATGGCCGGCTACAGTGGCCGGCGCCGCCGGGGTCATGAAATAATGTTGTCTAACCCTCAACGCCGCACTACCGCGTTGTGCGCAGCCGCCGCCGGGCTGTTGATCGGGGCCTGCGCCAAGTGGGGGCCGAGGCCCCTTCCGCCGCTCTCCGTGCCCACGGTTCCGGTGCGTTTTGAGGGAACTGCGGCTTTCGAGTTCACGCGGGTGGTGGCAGAAGAGTTCCCGGACCGCGTCACGGGCACGCCCGCCGCGCATCGGGCGGCGAACTACCTGCGCACGCAACTGAGAAATTCCGGCTACGCCGTGACCCTCGAACCCTTTCCCCTGTGGCTGCGGGGAAAAAGGGTGGAAGGCGAGAACGTGATTGCCCAATGGGAGGGCGATTCTCCCGAAAGTGTGGCGATCATCGCCCACTATGACAGTCAATTCACCTCCCACCAGGCCGCGGAGGACAATGCCTCCGGAGTCGGCGTGCTTTTGGAGTTGGCCCGCGCCCTGCACCAAAGCCCTCACGCACATGGACTGATTCTGGCTGCTACGGACGCGGAGGAGTGGGGAATGATCGGCGCGCGGGAACTGGCGGGTTTCCTAAAACGCCACCACACGGTGGCCGTCATTTCGATTAATTACGTCATGGCCGGGCCGCCGCGCTCATTGCAAATAAACTGCACGGGGCAGTTTGCGGGTTACACGCCGCTCTGGCTAAGGCAATTGCTGGTGGCCTCTGGGCGCGCGCAAGGCGCCAGCGTGGAGCAGGCCACCGGACGGGAGGAATGGATCGAGCGCGCGCTGGAAATTTCCCAGCAGGATCAGGGGCCGCTGCTCCGCGCGGGCATTCCCGCCGTCAACGTCGGAACGCTCTCAACCCAGATTGAGGCCTCGCGCCGCCGCCGCCATACGCCGGAAGATGTCTTCCGGGATTTCGATCCCGCCGCATTTCAAATGATCGGGGCCACCGTGGAGCAAGCCGCCCTCATTCTCGACACGCTTCCCCTTTTGGCCAGCGGAACCACGGGCTCCATTCCTCCCACCTCCGTTCGTTCGTCTAGGGCGATGGCGTGGGTCCTCGGCCGGGGCGCCGAAGACTTCCAAGTTAGCCCCAGCCGCTACTTGCCCGGCGGCCTCATGAACGGGATACAACTCCTCTTGTTTCTGCCGATCCTCCTGGCCGCGTTTTTTGCCGCGCACAATTTCGCCGCCGCCGACAATTTCGATTTGCGCGGGTGGAGGTTCTTTGAACCGGTAAGCTGGATCATCCCACCGGGCTTGGCGACCCTGCTGCTTTACGGGATGACGGCGGTGAACGTACTGCCTCGCTATGAGCTTTATCCCGCTACGCCCAAAGACCCTTTCCTTTATCACCTACCTTTCACCCTTCTGGCGGCGCTGGTGCTGGTAATCTTTGCGGGGTCGGTGGAACTGCAAAAGCTCCGCACGCGCGTGGACGCTCCTCCCGTGCCGTTCGCGGTGATGAAACGCATACTGTTCCTCTGGGTTGCCATCGTGGCGCTGGTGGGCTTTTTCAACAATTCCTACGCCATGTGGCTATTCCTGGGCGCTTTCGCCTATGCCGCGGGGCTCCTGCCGCCGCCGCGCGGCGTGGTGCGGAGAATCGTGAATGCCGCCCTGCTGATCGCTGGCGCTGCACCATTCGCCGCGCTGCTCTATTCCTTCGGTCGGGAGATGTATCTCGGGTGGCGCATCGTCTGGTACCTCGTGCTGCAAACCGCTTACGGAGTTTGGTCGCCCGTGGCCATCGCCTTGTTCCTTATGGCCCTGGTGCTTTGGGTACAGTTATTCTGGATTTCGGTTCTGGCAAGGCAGCAGGACGCCGCGTCGTAGTAAGAAGCTCGCGTTCATTCCCGCGAACTGCCACTTTTCTTCACGTGGATTCGACCAGTTTGCTAGAATAGAGAATTGCAGACAAGCAAACACAATGGACTATGACCAGCTAGGAAGTTTCTTGGAGGTGGCGAAGCTGCAGAGTTTCTCCCGGGCGGCGGAGAAGCTGTTCCGCACGCAACCCGCCATCAGCGCGCAGATCCGCCTGCTGGAACAGGAATGCGGGGAAAAACTCTTTGACCGCAGCGGGAAGAAAGTCTTGGTGACGCCCGCCGGGGAAATTCTTTATCGCTACGCGGAGAAGATGCTTCTGATGCACAAGGAAGCTCTTCAAGCGATTGCGGAGTTGAACCAGACCCCGCGGGGCAAGCTCTTCATCGGCGCCAACGAAGCCACTTGCCTCTACGTTTTGCCCAAGACCTTTGCCCGTTTCAAGCAACTCTATCCGCTCGTCCAAATCAGTATCTACCGGAACTTCAGCCACAAGATCCTCCAGAAAGTTCAAGAGGGCGCGGTTGACCTGGGAATCGTCACCCTGCCCATGACGGCCAACAACATGGAAGTGATCCCGGTCTTTCGCGATGAAGTCCAGGTGGTGGTGCCGAAGGCTCATGCCCTGGCCAAGAACAAGAGCGTGACGGTGGAGGAACTCGCTCACCACCCTCTCATCCTGCCCAAGACCGGCCACACGCGAGTGGTCATTGACCGCCTGCTGCGCGCGCATCGGGATCGCTTGCAAATTTCCATGGAGCTGGCGAGCGTTGAGACCATTAAGAAATTTGTGGGCGCCGGCCTGGGCATTTCCCTCGTCAGCCGCACCTACGTGCAGGCGGAAGTCGCCGCGGGCCTGCTGAAGTTGATCCCTTTGGAAGGCCAGAAAATTTACCGGGAGTTGGGCCTGGTCTATCGCCGGGACCGCTACCTGTCGCTTCCCACCAAGGTTTTTCTTGAAGTCGTGCGTGAGTCAACCAGGACCACCATTGCCAGCGCTTCCTCCACGACGACGAATACAGGTACGATTCGTTAGCGAGCCGGAAGGGCAGCTTTTCCGGTTCGCTAAGCCCGGACGGGGCGAGTTATTGCCCGCGGGGTGAAAAGGATGCAGCGATCAGCGTTCAGCACTCAGCAATCAGCCGGGCAGGTTGGGGGAAAAACGGTCCAAGCTGTTATCTTTAGCTGATTGCTGAAAGTTGATAGCTGACGGCTTGAAAACTATGGTGAAAGAAAATCCGATAGCGAGTAAGGGCAAGAAACCGCTCATCGCCATGAAATTCGGCGGGACCTCCGTGGGCAACGCCGAGCGGATGAAAAACGTGGCGGAGATCGTCGCCGATCATGCCCAACGGGCAGAAGTGGTGGTGGTGGTTTCCGCCATGGGGGGCGTTACGGACATGCTGATCCGCGCCGCCAACGAAGCCAGCCGGGGCGACCGCGAGAACTGGAAGAACGTGCGCCGCGAACTGGCCCACCGCCACCGGGAGGTTGCCGATCAGCTTCTAAAAGCCGCCGAGCAAGCCGCGGTTCTGCCGCGGCTCGCCGACGCTGTGGCCGACTTTGAAAATCTCTGCTCAGGGTTTTCGCTGGTGCGCGAGGTGACGCCGCGGGCCATGGACACGCTCTCCAGTCTGGGCGAAGTGATGTCCGCGAACCTGATGGCGGCCATTCTGCGGTCGCGCGGCACGCCCGCGGAAGCTGTGGACGCTACCGAACTGATTGTTACCGATGATGAATTCGGCAACGCCACGCCCATCTTCGAGGAAACCAATGCCAAAACCCGGCAGCGCCTGGCGGGATTGCGGCGGCGCGGGGTGATTCCGATCATCACCGGCTTCCGCGGCGCCACCCGTGCGGGCTCTTGCACCACACTCGGCCGGGGCGGGTCCGATTACAGTGGCACGATTGTGGGCGCCGCGTTGGACGCGGACGAGGTCTGGATCTGGACGGACGTCGATGGCGTCATGACCACCGACCCTCGCCTGGTTCCGGAAGCGCGCATTCTGCCGGAAATTTCTTATCGTGAGGCCATCGAGCTTTCGTTCTTTGGCGCCAAAGTCCTGCACCCCAAAACCATCCAACCCGTCATGAAAAAGAGGATTCCGATTTGGATCAAGAACAGCTTCAATCCCACTTGTCCCGGCACCTGCATCGTCCCTTCCGCCACCAACAGCCAAAAGGGCGTCAAGGCCATCACTTCCGTCAGCAAGGCCGACATCATCACCATCAGCGGCAAAGAATCATTGGGCTTTCCCCAACTTGCGGCGAAGGCCTTCGGCTCGCTCAGTCTGGACGATATTCCCACGCTGATGGTCACGCAATCTTCCGCCGACAATGTGCTGTGCTTTGCCGTGCACGATGCCGATTTGCGCCATGTGAAAGCCCGACTGGAAAAAACCTTTGAGCTGGAAATGCTGCACGATGACCGGGTATCGATTGAAGTCATGCCGCACGTGGCCATCGTGGTGATGATCGGCGAGAATATGAAGGGCACGCCGGGCATCTCCGGCCGTGCCTTCGGCTCGTTGGGACGGCACGCGATCAACATCATTGCCATCGCCCAAGGTTCCTCCGAATTAAGTATTTCCTTTGCCGTGAAGGCTTCCGACGTCAAGGAGGCCGTAAAGGTCATTCATGAGGAGTTCAAGCTGGAGGCGAGTTAAAGTGTAAAGTGTAACGGATAAAGGATAAATGGAAACAGCAGCGCCCTAGCCTTTATCCTTTATCCTTTATCCTTTACACTTTACACTTTACCCTTTATAAAACCTATGTCCTCCGCCTATCTCCAATGCATCGAGGAAGCTTGCGGGCGCCGCCAGGAGCCCAAGAAGGACGCACATGCCTGCGCGTCCTGCGGCGGCTTGCTCGATGTGAAATATGAATTTGATCCCTTCGATCCGGAGCACCTCCGGCGCATATGGCACCAACGCCGGCTGAGTGGTGAACCGATCGACCGCAGCGGAGTGTGGCGCTTCCGCGAGCTGATTCCCTTTGTGGATTCCGGCGCGCGCATCATCTCACTTTCCGAAGGCTCCACTCCGCTGGTGGGAACCCGGCGCACGGGCTGGTGGGCCGGCCCGGTCCACCTGACTATTAAACACCAGGGCAATAATCCCACCGGCTCCTTTAAGGACTTGGGCATGACGGCCTGCATTACCCGCGCTGAGTCGCGCGGCATCCGCCTGGTGGCGTGCGCCTCGACGGGGAACACCTCGTCGTCGATGGCCGCTTACGCTGCGCGCGCCGGCATGAAGGCGCTGCTGTTTGTTCCCTACCAGCAGATTTCCGCCGCCAAACTGGCCCAAGCCCTTGACTTTGGCGCGCTGGTGGTGGAAGTCGGCGACAATTTCGATGAAGCTTTCCGCCTGCTGCGCGAAGTCGCCCCCGAGTTGGGACTCTATCTGGTGAATTCCATCAATCCCTTCCGCATTGAAGGGCAGAAGACCATCGTCGCCGAGATGCTGGAGCAGCGCGCCTGGCGGCCTCCCGATTACATTGTGGTTCCCGGTGGCAACCTGGGAAACTCTTCCGCCATCGGCAAAGGCTTGCGCGAGCTCAAGGAGTTGGGCTTCATCGAGAAAGTGCCCCACGTCGTTATCGTTCAAGCGGCAGGCGCCAACCCTTTCTATCAAACTATGCGCGCCGGCGCCCCCGATTTGCTGGCGGTCGATGATCCCCACACGGAGGCCACCGCCATTCGCATCGGCCATCCCGCCAACTGGAAAAAAGCGCGGCGGGTGCTCGATTGGGCGGGCGGGTTCTGCGAGTCGGTGACGGATGAGGAGATCTTTGAGGCCAAGCGCGTCCTGGCCGAGGACGGGGTAGGCTGCGAGCCTGCTTCCGCCGCCACCATCGCGGGCGTGCGCAAGCTGGTGCGGGCGGGGAAGATCGAAAGGCACGCGGACATCGTCTGCGTCCTCACCGGCAACCAACTTAAAGACACCGAGTACATCATGCGCCATCGCTCGGAAGATCAGGAAAACAGCCAACGGTTGCAGGTGGAGCCGGACCTGAACTCGCTTCGCCGGGAACTTAAGCGCGCGCTTAGGGGGAGGTAGCCAGTAAGCGGTAGATACTGCGCTAGTTTGGACGTAATGAAAGCTTCCAGCCGGCTCACCAGCCGTGAAGGTGGCGGCGCTACGTTAAAATTAGACAGTGCGAGGGCGTATGCAGAACGCGGTGCATGGTATGCTATAAGGGAGGTTTCGAAAAGGAGGATAAACCCATGACATAGGTAACTCACGAGAGGAGTTTTCTATGTCACGCTCATATCGCAAGCCTTACGCCGCGATCACGGGTACTGTTTCGGCCAAGGAAGACAAGATCCGCGCAGCGCGCGGGGTGAGGCGCGTCCAGAACTATTACCTTCGAAAAATCCTTCAGCAAGACCTCTTTGATCAACTCCTGATCCCCCACCGGCTGGAATGCTCTTGGAACGAAGTGTACAGTTGGGCGAGGGACGGCAGGCAGTACCTGCACTTCCCCACGCCTCGCCCCGGCCGGCCTGATGATGTGCGCGCGGCTGAGCGCGCCTATCGTTACTGGGTGAAACTCCGGCGGAAGTGAGGGGCAGGAACCTGCACGAGTCGTTGCCTTTTCCAGCGCCAGCGACCGTGCTGAGTGCTCAAGCACGATCCACCCGCTTCGATGGAAGCCGAGAGTCAGAATGGAAACAAGCTCCTGTCTTCTGACTCTTAACTCCTGGCTCCCGGTTTCAGTTATGATAAATAGCTTGAGCTTCCATTCAGATTCATGGCGCTTGGATTTTGACTCCTGGCTCCTGACTTCTGATTTCCCGGTATGAACGAACTTCTACGCCAGGAAGTGCGGTTCCTCACGACACGGCTGGGCGCGATGGTGCGCGAGCAGTCGGGGCCGGGAGTGTTCTCGGCCATCGAAACCCTGCGCAAAGTTGCCAAGCAGATTCGGCAGAGTCCGAATCTTGTAGGGGCACGCCATGGCGTGCCCGCACGACGCCATGGCGTACCCGTAACGCGCCATGGCGCCCCTCTGCAGGCCAAGGAACGCGCCGTCAATCAGCTTTCGGTGGAGGAGGCCACGGACGTCGCGCATGCGTTCAGCCTCTTTTTTCACCTCGTCAATCTTTGTGAGGAACGTGAGCGCGTCCGCCGCCTGCGCGTGCATGATCGGCAGGAGAGCGGCGCTCCCATGTCGCTGCGCCACACGTTCAGCGAACTGCGCCGGCAAGGGGTGCCCGCCGCGGCCGTCAAAAAACTGCTGGCATCCATGCACGTTGAGCCGGTGCTGACCGCCCACCCCACCGAGGCCAAGCGCCGCAGCGTTCTGAACCACATCCTGCGCTTGGGGAGAACGCTGGATGCCACCTGTGGTGATTTGACCCCCGCCGCCGAGCATGACATCGACTCGTGGATTGAAGCCTTGTGGCTTACCGATGAGGTGCGCGAAGGCGTGGTGACGCCGGAGATGGAAAGTGAGAACGCCCGCTTTTTCCTGGAACGCACCATCTACGACCTGGCGGGGAGCTTTTGGGAAAAGTTTTGCGCGGAGATGGTTCGCCACTATCCGCGCCTGCCGGAGCCGGTCCCCTTTTTGAGCTTCGGTTCCTGGGTGGGAACGGACCGCGATGGCAACCCCTTTGTGACGCCGGAGACAAGTTTGGACGCCGCGGAGAAGGTCCGCCTGAGCATTCTTCGCTATTACCGCGAGGCCTGTCGGCGCATGTTGGGTTGGGCCTCGTTCCCCTGCCGCAATCGTCGCCTGGGAGCGGCCCCTGCGCTCCTCTCCGAGCAAGCTCTGCGCCGCGAGATCCAGCGGGACATGCGTCGTTTTCCCGCCACCCGGGCTTTTGCGGCCATTGACCAGCCCAGCGAACTCTACCGGCGCAAGCTGCGCATCATGATGTGGCGGCTCGAGCGCACGGCCGAGCGCGCTCCGGGTGCATACGCGGCGCCGCAGGAATTCACGCGCGAACTCCACAAGCTGCACGAGCTGCTGGCCGCCTATCCCAGCCCGCGGATTGCGCAGTTGGGTCCCGGCCGCCTGCGCGTGGCCTCGCAGGTTTTTGGTTTTCATGGCGCCAGCCTGGACTTTCGCACCCACTCGCGTGCAACTCGCGGCGCGACGGAGGAGATTTTGCGCCGGGCAAAGCTGCCCACCGAACCCGGCGAAGCGCGCATCAAGTCGATCCAGCGAGTGCTTTTTCAGCCCGCCCTGCATGCATCTTTTTCCGCGGCCACGCTCCGGGTGCTGGAGGAGTTTCGCGCCCTCCGCACCATCCAGGTACGCAACGGCGAAGGGGCGGCGCATCGCTACGTCCTGAGCATGACGTCCAGTGCGGCGGATGTGTGGGACGTGCTGTTGCTGGCACGGCAAACCGGACTGGTGGAACCGCGCGGCCGCAGCTTGCATTCCCACCTCGATGTCATTCCCCTGTTTGAAACGCTCGACGATCTGGAAGCAGGCCCGCGCATCATGGAGGAGTTGTTCGCCGATCCTCTTTACCGCCGCATTCTGCGCGCGCGCCAGGACTTTCAGGAAGTGATGCTGGGGTATTCGGACTCCGTTAAAGACGGCGGTTACGTGGCGGCCAATTGGGAACTCTTCGACGCGCAGAAGCGCCTGGCGCAAGTGGCGGAAAAATACCGCGTGCGCTTTTCCCTGTTTCACGGCAAAGGTGGGACCATCGACCGCGGCGGCGGGCAATCGCATCTTAGCATTCAAGCGCAACCCTCCGCGGCGCCGGGCGGCAGGCTGCGCATCACCGAACAGGGGGAAGTGGTTTCCCTCAAATACTCGAATCCCGCCATCGCCGAGAGGAATCTCGAGCAGTTGGTCACCTCGGTGCTCGACGCACACCTGCTCCACTTCCGCCGCGTCGAGGCGGAGAAGATCCCGGAATGGGAAGGCTATGCCACGGAACTCGCCGCCAGCAGCCGCGATTTCTACCGCCAGCTCGTCTATGAGACGCCGGGCTTTGTGGAATACTTCCGCCAGGCGACTCCCATCGATTTGATCGAGCAAATTCGCCTCGGCTCGCGCCCCGCCCGCCGATGGGGAGCCAGCGGCCTGCGCGATCTGCGCGCTATCCCCTGGGTTTTCGCCTGGACGCAATCCCGGCACCTGCTTCCGGCGTGGTTCGGCCTCGGCCACGCTCTGGAGAAGTTCCAGCGCGACCACGCTCCCTACGGCTTGGACATTCTGCGGAGTATGCACGAGGGTTGGCCTTTCTTTTTCAACTTGATCAACAACGCCGAGCATTCCCTGGCCAAGACCGACCTTTATATCGCCAGTCTCTATGCCGCTCTGGTGCGTCCGCGTGGGCTCGGCCAGAGGATTTTCCGGCACATCGAGGAAGAGTATCACCGCAGCGTGCGCGGCGTCCTGGAGACCTCCGGCGCCGCGATGCTGCTGGCCGGCCAGCACGTGCTGGCGGAGTCGATCCGCCTGCGCAATCCCTATGTTGATCCCCTCAACTTCCTGCAAACCCGCTTCCTGGAACGCTGGCGCCGCGGCAAAAAGCAGGAGTCAGGAGTCAGGAGTCAGGAGCCAGGAGCCAGAAAGGCCGAAGACGTCGCGTTATTTCATCTCTTGCAGATCACCGTTGGCGGTATTGCCTTCGGAATGAAGAGCACAGGTTAGGATTTAGGATTTAGGATTTAGGATCTGGGTTGTACCGGCGGTCTCTGACCGCCGCCTTTCATTTGCTCATCGAGCGGCTTGGCAAAAGACTGTGTCACTTTTTTTATAATCCTCAATAGGATTCCGGCTCTAAGATATAGTCTCAGAATTTAAGGTCGAACACAGAACGTGACCACTCAAGCCGCGGGAGGGTGCTAATGCCTGGGCATGAGGACTTGGTCGTCTGGCAAAAGGCCATGGATCTTGCGATTGCAATCTACTGCCTTACGCGCGGATTCCCCAAACATGAAACCTACGGATTAGCGAGTCAGATCCAACGAGCTGCTGTTTCAATTCCTTCGAATATTGCGGAAGGTCACGCCCTGAAGCAAACCCAGGCCTACGGGCGTCACTTGGCCATTGCTAGCGGATCATTGGCGGAGGTTGAGACGCAATTGGAGATCGCAGGCCGCCTCGGTTACAACCAGGAAGAATGCCGGAAAATTGCTCTTCGCGCTGGCGAGATTGGCAGGATGCTGATGGGTCTTCGCAGGAGCCTGGCTAAACCCTAGGAGATAGGATCTAGGATTTAGGATCAGGGATTTATGATTGTGCCTCCGCGGGAGCCTTGCTCCGCGGTCCTAGATCCTAAATCCTAGCTCCTAAATCCTAGATATTCGCCATGCCGAACAGTCACTCCAAGAAAATCCGCCTGGACCGACTCCTGGTGGAGCGCGGTCTGGTGGAGTCCCGCGAAAAGGCGCAGGGCCTTATCTTGGCGGGGCAAATCCTGGTGGACGAGCAGAAAAGGGACAAGTGTGGCGCACTCGTCGATGCCCAGGCCCGATTACGCATGCTGGGCGAGGCTCCCAAGTACGTGAGCCGTGGCGGGCTGAAGCTGGAGGGGGCGCTCGAACACTTTCGCCTTAATCCCGACACGAAAGTGTGCCTCGACATCGGCGCTTCTACCGGAGGCTTTACCGATTGCCTGCTTCAGCACGGGGCGGGAAAAGTATTCGCCGTGGATGGGGGAACCAATCAGCTCGACTGGAAATTGCGGCGCGACTCGCGAGTTGTTGTCCTGGAAAAAACCAATGCGCGTTACCTGACCTTTGATCGGATCGGAACGCTCGCGGAACTGGTGACCGTGGATGTTTCCTTCATCTCCGCCACTTTAATCCTGCCCGCGCTCATTCCCCTGCTGGCGTCCCCCGCCGACCTGCTCGTTCTGGTCAAACCCCAATTCGAAGTGGGCAAAGGGCAGGTGGGAAAAGGTGGCATTGTGCGTGACCCGACGCAGCACCAGGAGGCCGTCGCCAGAGTTTCGCGCAAATTGCTGGAGCTTGGATTCAGCAAGTTGGCCTCCATGGAAAGTCCGCTGTTGGGCGCGGAAGGAAACCGCGAGTTTTTCTTGCATGCGGTCTGGAGGGAGGATCTAGGATTTAGGAGCTAGGATCTAGTACTACTACGTTAAGTTAAGGTGGACGGTTTCGCTTGCGAATTACGCTGCCACAGTACGCGCACTCTCCGGTCCAGGTAAACAACAGGCGTTGGATCTCACGACGCGTCTGTGGCAG
>Ga0181533_1003451_pt1 | contig 17166 bp, 16 predicted proteins | sample PEATcosm2014_Bin_45_FD_119772 | JGI IMG/M metagenome (GOLD analysis project Ga0181533, IMG submission 119772) | Peatland microbial communities from MTU Mesocosm Facility, Houghton, MI, USA - PEATcosm2014_Bin11_60_metaG | ecosystem: Environmental > Terrestrial > Soil > Wetlands > Peat | place... | reverse complement strand
GCCGCTGTTGGCGGACACCTCGATGTAGGTGGTGGTGCCGGCGCCCGGGGTGGCGCTCGCGTCGGACACCAGGGTCACCACCGCCGAGGTCACCGGGGCCCCGGTGGCCACAACCGGGGTGAAGGTCCACTGCAGGTACTGGGTGGCGACCGGCGCAAACCAGGTGGAGCCGCCGTTGGTGGTCTCTCGGAGATAGCCGGCGCCGCCCGTCCCGTTCGAGCCCACCGCGTAGCAGTTGAGCGCGGAGAGGCACTCGAAACCCCAGATGTCGTAAGTGGTCCCGGAGGTCTGGGCGGTCCAGCTGGTGCCATTGACGCTGGCCACGATCACCCCGGCATTGCCTCCGGCCCAGCAGGCGGTGGCGGAGTAGCACTGGATGGCGTAGAGGGCATCGGTGGTGCCCGAGGTCTGAGCGGTCCAGGTGGTCCCGCCGTTGCTGGTGGCCAGGATCACACCGGCGCCCCCCGCTGCCCAGCACTGGGTGGTGGAGACGCAGCTGATGCCGTAGAGCTCCTGGGTGGTCCCCGAGGTCTGGGCGGTCCAGGTGGTGCCCCCGTTGGCGGTGACCAGGATGACCCCGGCAACTCCGGCCGCCCAGCACTGGGTGGCCGAGACGCAGCTCACCTCGTTGAGCACCTGGGTGGTCCCCGAGGTCTGGGCGGTCCAGGCGGTGCCGCCGTTGGCGGTCACCAGGATGACCCCAGCAGCTCCCACGACCCAGCACTGGGTGGCCGAGACGCAGTCGATCGCGTTGAGCTCCTGGGTGCTCCCCGAGGTCTGGGCGGTCCAGGTGGTGCCGCCGTTGGTGGTGGCCACGATGGTGCCGGTCGCCCCCACCGCCCAGCCGTCGCTGGCGTTGACGAACCAGCCCCCGTACCAGATCGGATGCGACGGGGTGGTCTCCTCGGTCCAGGTCGCGCCGCCGTTGCTGCTCCCCCAGATGTAGCCCTGGTAGGTGTACGCCCAGCACTGGCCGGCGTTGGCACAGCCCATCCAGTCGGGGGACTGGCCGCCGAGCAGGGTGGCGGCGGCACCCCAGTTGGTGGTGTCGGTGTAGGTGGTGCCGCCCGCCGTCGCCATGGCGGTCAGGTTGGCCGCGGTGAACGCGGTGCCGCCGGTGCCGATGGTGTCGTCGGTGCCCCCTGTCGGGGCCAGCGACAGCGCCATGTCGACGCTGGGGGTGGCCACCCAGCCCGGAGGCCCTGAGAACACCTCGTAGTAGTACTGGGTGTTGTAGGCGGCGGTGGCGTCGGTGTAGGTGGTCGCGGTCCCGGCCAGGGTGGCGATGGTCGAGTAGGTGCCGGTCGGCGCGGTCGCCCGCTCCACCGTGATCCCCGGGCTGCCGCTGACCGCCGTCCAGGAGAGGGTCACCGTGCCCGAGGTGTCGTTGCAGGAGGAGTAGGGCGTCGAGCCCCCGCTGCAGTGGAGGGAGGCGACCGGCACCGCGGCCGCGGTCACCGCGGCGACGGAGTTGGTGGGATTCTCGGTCAGCCCCTGCCAGGCGCCCAGGACCCCCCACCCGACCAGGGCACCGGCTCCCACCACCGCCGCCAGCGCGGTGGAGATGAGCTGCCAGCGCCGGAGCCGGAGACCGCGCGCGGAGACGAACATGGCACCCTGACACTAGGCGCGCCGAACGACGCGAGAGCGGCTCTGGCGTCACGCCTCCGTCACCGCCCGCAGCAATCCGATCACGGCTGGCGGAGAGGACCGGGAGCGGCCAACGCCCGGCGCCCGGGAGGCCCGATGCGATCATGGGCGGCCGTGCTGGAGCTGATCCGCGCCCTGCTCACCCGCCGGCTGGAGCCCGTCCACCGCCTGCTGCTCGCCCAGCTCGTGATGTTCGCGGGCATCGCGGCCCTCTTCCCGGTGGTGCCGCTCTACGTCCGGGCCCACGGCGGCAGCTCCGCCGACATCGCCCTCTTCGTGGCCGGCCCCCTGGTGTCGAACACCCTGGCCCAGGTGCCCGCCGGCCATCTCGTCGATCGGGTCGGCCGCAAGCCGGTGCTGATCGGGAGCCGGCTGGCGTTCGCGGTCCTCTCCCTCGCCCTCTTCGCCAACCTCGGTCCACTCTGGCTACTGGCCCTGCTCCGGGTGGGCCAGGGCGCGTCCAGCGGGGCCTACCTCCCGGCGCTGCGGACGGCGCTCGCCGACCTCACCCCGGCCGGGCACCGGGGCAGCCGCTACGCGCAGCTCCAGGCCTGCGAGATGGTGGGGCTCCTGGTCGGCCCGGCGATCGGCGGCGCCATCGCCCTCTGGCAGTACTCGGGGATCTTCGCCGCCTCGGGGGTCTCGGTCCTGGTGGGGCTCGGCACCCTGGCCCGGATGCCGGAGACCCGCGGGATGCCGGGCTCGATGGTGGGCGATCCGGGTGCCCCGGCGCGCCTCCCCGACCCGCGCGAGGCGGCCGGCGCGGGGGTGGACCCGGGCCCGCGGTCGCCCGAGGCCGGGACTCCCCCACCCCGGTGGTGGCTGCGCCGGTCGCTGCTGCTGCCGGCGGCCACGCTGGCCGCGGTCGGCGCCCTCTTCAACATGTACGACGTCGTCTGGCCCCAGTACCTGAGCGCCCGCGGCTACGACAGCCTGGTGATCGGGTTCTCCATCTCCCTCTTCGCGGTGCCGATCCTGCTCCTCGCCGGGCGCGCCGGGAGGCTCAGTGACCGGGCCAACCGGCGGGCGCTGGTCCCCGCGGCGCTGGTCGTGGGCGCGGCCTGCGCCGCCACCTACCCCCTGCTGCGCAGCATCTACCCGATCCTCCTGGTGGGGACCGTGGAGGCGGTGGCCTGGGTGGTCGTGGAGCCCTCCCTCTACGCGGTGGTCGGCGACTCCGCGGAGGTGGCGATCCGTGGGCGCGCCATGGGCCTCGGGGGGTTCTTCGAGGCCGGCGGCGGGGCCCTCGGAGCGGGGGTGCTCGGCACCCTGTACGGGATCGCCGCGCCGCTCCCCTTCCTGGGCGGCGCCGGCCTGTGCCTGCTCGCCGCGGCCGCCTGCGCGGCCGGCCTGCCCGCCCACCGGGCGATGGCGCCTGAAGGGCTCGAGGCCGGTCCGGCGTGAGCCGGCTCAGCCTGACCTCGGCTCAGCCGGTCGAGACGGCGCGGAATGCCAGCAGGAGGGCCACGACGAAGCCGGCCACCAGGGTCCACGCCTCCCGCCGCGGGGCCGTCCCGCGGGTGAAGAGGAGGGTGAGCGGGAGGGTGACCAGGGTCAGCGGCCCGTACATGAGGTGGAGCCCCTCCGCCGGGCGCTGGCCGGCGATGAGCAGGCTGATGCCGCCGACCCCCTGCAGCACCACCGCGGCGAAGGCCAGCCAGACGTAGGCGCGAACGGTGGGCAGCAGGCTGCCATTGCGAACCGCCAGGGCGCCGAGCACCACCCCGGCGGCGAGCACGATCAGCAGGGCGTCGCCCAGCCGCTCGTGGACGCTGACCAGCACTCCGAGCGCGCCCGACGGCTGGGCCGCCAGCAGAGCCCATCGGGTCATCGCAGCACCACCTCGAGCCGGCTCGAGGGCAGGCTCGTGTAGAGGCTCCCGACCGGCGCCCAGCCGGCATCGGTGCCGGAGGGGACCAGGAGCGCCAGGTGGTCGCCGATGCGCCGCCGCCAGCCGTGCGGCGATGCGGGCGGGGTGAGGTCGACCGGCTCCCCGTCCACCAGGGCGCCATGGGTGGCGTCCACCGCGGTCGCGAAGGCGTCGACCAGCTCCCACCACGAGTCCTCGTCCACCCGGAGCACGACCTCGTCCATGCCGGGCAGCGCCAGGGCCGCCTCGACCACGGCCCCGCCCGAGGTCACCACCGACTCGAGATGGACCGCGAGCCCGCGCCAGCTCGCCTCCTGGGCGTGGACGAGCGGCTGGCCCCGGCCCGTCCCGAGGCTGCGGAAGCGCTCGCTGACCCGCAGGCCGAGCCGTCCCAGCTCGGTGAGAGCGATGCTGAGCGGCCAGGGGCCCGCGCCGGCCGGCTGGCGGCAGCGCACCCGGATGCAGCTCTCGTCCACGGTGGGGATGTGCACCCGCCAGAGGGGGACGCTGGCGGCGGAGGTCTGCGCGACCGCGGAGCTCCCGTCGGCGTCGGCGGCCGGGCCCTCGTCGCCGTCGGGGGTCGCGTCCTCGTCACCGGCCGCCGGGAAGCGGCCCCGGGCCGGGGGATGGTCGTGGGCCGGGAGCGGGATCATGTGCCCTGGGTGGTGTCAGGAGGCACGCAGATATTGGCACGCAGCTGGCTGGCGTCGGTGACCGCGCCGCCCAGGGGCAGGGCGACGGCGAACGTGCCGTACTCACCCCAGGTGACGTAGCCGGTGGTGCGGATCGGCGGGTAGATGAGGACCACGGTGACCGTCTGGCCGGGGTCGATGCTGACCGAGCAGCTGCCGTCGATGGCCACCGTGCTGAGCCCCGCCAGCGGATAGGCCGGGTAGTAGAACTGGTTGAAGGTCGACCTGCTCACCCCGGGGGGGCAGAGCGCAGCCGCCGCCCCGGCCTGGCAGGTGGCCCAGGACGAGGAGGCGATCTGGAGGTCGTCGAGCTCGGGGCTGCTCCCCGCCAGACCGGCGTTGGTGAGCCGGAAGCCGACGGCGGTCAGCTCGCCCAGGCCCGCCAGCGGCGCCCACGCCCTCTGAGCATGGAGCTGCGCGGCGAGCGGGCCCATGGGGATGCGCCCCATCAGGGTGACGCGGATCGGGTCGGGGTTGACGTAGATGCCCCCGTCCGGGCTGGTGCTGTAGGTGGCCGAGGCCAGTGTCCGCGGGTGACCGCTGCTGGGCACTCCCACCTGGGCGGCGGAGAGGGTGGGCTGGCCGCCGCAGGCCGCGACCAGGGTGGCCAGGCCGGCGAGAACCAGGGAGCCGAACGGGGCGGGGGGGGCCCGGCGGGCGCGGCGCGACGCCGTCGCGGGCGAGAGGTCACCTCGAAGCACAGCCGGCGATCGCCTCAGCGGCGCTCCAGGAGGGGCCGGCTGAGCAGGCCCACACCGGCCAGGACGACCGCGATCGCGGCGGCGCTGACCAGCAGGACGGTGGCCGGAGAGAAGGCCGGCGTCCCGCCCAGGGCTCCGATGAAGGCGCTGCCGAGCTGGCTGAAGGGGTCGATCAGGGCAACGGTCCAGCCCCACCCCTGCCGGGGCACTCCGGTGAAGAGGCCCCCGAAGAAGAGCAGCGGCGCGAGCAGGACGCAGACGTCGAGGAGGACCTCGCCGACCCCGCCGGCGAGGCAGGCGACGACACACCCGAGCAGGCTTCCGGTCAGCAGCCCGGCCAGCACGGCGACGACCAGGCCCGCCCACCCCAGGGGGGTGGCGCCGCCTGCGATGGCCACCAGCAGGACCACGGGGAGGAGCTGGATCAGGTCCACCAGCGCCCCCGCCACGATCACACCCCCCACCACCCGCCAGCCCGGACGCGGCACCAGGGCGAGCCGGACCAGCAGCCCGGACTGGCGGGCCCGGGCGAGGGTCACCGCGGTCCCGACCGCCCCGACCATCGCCGTCAGCACGGTGAGCAGCATCCCGGCCCAGAACGTGGGCGCCCCGCCGGCGATGAGCGGCAGGGCCAGCACCAGCGGGATGCCGACCTTGAGGGCCAGCGAGCGGCGCCGGGCGGCCACCACCAGCAGCTCCCGGCCCAGGGTGCCGCGGGGCATCAGCCGGGCCAGCACGGCCTGGCGAGGGGCCACCGCCGGGCGGGCGTGACGCCGGATCGGCACCGCCGCGTTCACCGGCGGCCTCCGGTGGCGGCCACGACCGGCTCGACCTCGTCCTCGCGACCGACCAGGGCATGGAAGCACTCGCGCAGGTCGGGACGCCGCACCTCCACGGTGCGCACCCCCGAGCCGATCGAGTCGGCGGCGGCGACCAGGTGGGAGAGGGCGGCGTCCTCCTCCAGCTCGGCGATCACGAGCCCGTCGGCGGCGGACACCAGCCGGACCCCGGAGAGGCTCGCCACCCGCTCCGCCACCACGACGGTGAGGGAAGCCTGAGGCCCGTCCTGGCCCACCCGGAGCTCGACGATGCGGCGCCGGGGCACCTCGGCGAGCAGCTCCTGGAGTGGTGCCACCCGGAGGCAGCGCCCCTGGTGGAGCATGGCCACCCGGTCCGCGAGGCCGGCGACGAACTCGGGATCGTTGCTCGCCACCACGCTGCTCTGGCCCGCCTCCGCGCGGGCGCGGAGCGCCGCCGTGACGACGGCCACACCATCCGGGTCCAGCCCCGCGCTGGGCTCGTCGAAGAGGGCCAGCGCCGGGCGGTGGGCGAGTGCCTGGGCCAGCGCCAGCCGGCGGCGCAGGCCGTAGGAGAGCGTCCCGACCGGCTCGTCCGCCCGGTCAGCGAGACCGAGGTCGGCGAGCGTCTCGGCGGTCTGCCTCCGCGCCAGCCCCGGGTCGGCGACCCACTGCCGGCACCAGAAGAAGGTGGACTGGCGCAGCGAGAGGGTGCTCTCCTCGACGGGCTCGTCGGCCGCGTAGCCCATCCGGCGACGGGCCCGGCGCGGCAGGGGGTCGCCCCACCAGGTCACCCGCCCCGCGTCGGGCCGGTCGGCGCTCGCGATCAGGCGAAGGAGGGTGCTCTTGCCGGCCCCGTTCGATCCCATCAGGGCGAGGATCTCGCCGGCATGGACGTCGATGTCGATCGGACCCACGCTCCGGCCTCCCGGGTAGCGGCGGACGGCGCCGGTGACCACGACGCTCGACGCCCTCACGGCCGGGCGGGCCGCCGGGACCCGCTCCGGCGCCAGCAGCCCGGTCATGCGCCCACCTCCAGCAGGGTCCTCACCTGAGCTGCCACCTCGGTCGGTTTGAAGGGCTTGCGGATGACCCCGGCCGCGCCCGCGCGCACCGCCCGCTGCGCGGCCTGCTCGTCGTCGTGGTCGCAGATGGCGAACCAGCCCACCCGGGGGGCGGCGCCGCCGGCCATCCACGCGCGCGAGTCCCCGCCGAGGTCCACCTCCACCAGGGCGATGTCCGTCTCCGGCGCGGCCGGCGCGGCGGCCCGCAGCCAGGTCACCGCATGGCCCTCGCGGCGCAGCTTGTGCTCCAGGATGCGGCCGACCATCGGCTCTCCCTCGAGGATCAGCAGCTCACCCATCTCCCCTCCCCCTCGAGAACCCCCCCGGTCGCCACCAGCTCCCACGGCTCGTAGAGGCGGAGCCGACCCTGCTCGTCGACGTCCCCGACGGCGATCAAGGCGCCGGTCAGCTGGTGGGCGTCCAGGGCCTCCCGCGCCGCGCCGGCGGGGGTCACCCGATAGGCGATGACGTCGGAGCCGCTCGCCGCGATCTCCCAGCCCAGCTCCTCGAGATGGGCACAGACGAAGCTGACCGCCCCCAGCCGGTGCGCGATCCGCTCCTTGAGGGCGGCGAGAGCGGCGGCGACACCGACCTCCCCCCTGGCCATATCCACGCGCGAGCTCTGCAGCGCCTGCACCTCGTAGAGGCGGCGCATCCACTGCGGCCAGGGAGGGGCCAGGGCGGCCGCGAGCTCCTGCTCGGCGGTGCCGAAGACCCGCATCCTCACCGCGACGCTGCCCAGCGGCAGCTGCAGCGGGAGGATGCTCACGGCCGGATCGGACGCTGGTGGAAGTGTGCTCATGGCCCGATGGGACGCTGGCTGAGGGGGATGTTGGGGGCCGGCTGCTGGAGGATCACCTGGTGGCTGATGGTGATGTTCTGGTTGACCAGGTAGGGGCTCCGCGAGCTCTCCCGGATAATCCCCATGATCAGCATCATCAGCCCCACCACCACAGCCATCCCGATCAGCAGCCGCTGGCTGCCGCGGCTCGCCTGACCCATGGTCATGGGGGTGCGCACCCGGGCCCGGACGAAGGAGGTGATCGCGTACAGCGCGATCAGCATGTCCGCGATCAGCACCATCACCTTCCACGGGAAGAAGAAGCCGAGCGGGTCCTCGAGACCGCCGTCCCAGAACGGCTTGGCGAGATGGGCGGCCACGATGTCCGGATACGAGCCGGCCAGCCAGGCGGGCTGGATCCCGAAGAGCCAGAGCAGGATCAGCAGGACCAGGGCGATCTGCTGACGGCGGGCCGCGAGGCGCTGGCCGGCCGCCTTGAGGCGGCGCCAGAAGTAGGCGACCCCGAAGATGAAGATCAGCCCCACCCCGGCGAACTGGGCCAGGAAGATGTTGGAGATCCAGCCGTACATCATCTGGTACCAGCTGTCCAGGGAGTGGAGCTGGATCTCCTTGGCGTAGCTGTAACCCACCCAGATCTGGACGATGGTGAAGCCGAAGGCGAACAGCATCCCCCACTGCCCGGCCCAGTCCCAGTAGGCCGCCTCGCGGTTCCGCTCGCGCACCAGCTCGCCCTCGGGCATGGCCCCCAGCGCCCGCACCGGCGCGCGCCGCCCGGGCACCAGCGCGGTCGCCTCCTGGCGCCGGGTCACCCGCAAGTACTGGTAGGCGGCGACCGCGGTGACGATCGCCCCCGCCCAGGCGATGTTGCCGATGGTGCGGTGGACGGTGAGCGGCAGGTTGGTGGGGTTGAGGAACTGGAGCAGATAGCTGGTGTTGTCGGTGGCGCCCTGGACGGTGGGGGAGAGCATCTGCGAGGCGATGACGTCGATGAAGAACATCTGGAACCACTGGTCGATGTTGAGCAGCAGCACCATGCCCAGCCGGGCCAGCCGGTAGGCGCGCATCCGCTCCCAGTTGGCGTACAGCGTGTAGAGGAGGGCGATCTCCCCGACGAAGGTCAGGGCCTCGAAGAACCAGACCCAGAACGTGAACTGCTGGAAGGTGACGAAGAAGCGGCCCCACACCCCCACCAGGACGAAGATCACGAAGAAGATGGCGATCGCCGCCCCGGTGGAGAAGATGTAGCCCCAGGCGTGGACCAGGCTGCGGGCCAGCCGCTCGTGGCGCTCGTCGTGGGTCACCATCGAGATCCCCTCGCTCAGCGCCACCAGGGTGCAGGAGCCGATCAGGAAGGTGGCGAAGAGCACGTGCAGCAGCGCCACGCATCCGACCATGACGGTGTTGGTCAGCACCGTGCCGGGGACGCTGGTGGGGCTGAGGGTCAAGATCAGATGCTGCATGGCTCGTGGATCACAGGTTGTAGAGGCGGTTGACGCCCAGCATCGCGAGGTAGATGACCGTGCCGATGAGGAAGAAGGCCGGGATCAGCACATCGGGGCGGCGGATCGGGTGGCGCTCCGGGTTGCGGTCGATGAAGGGCAGCGCCAGCATCAGGGTGGCCCCGATGCCCACCACCACGAAGACGCCGAAACCGACCAGCGCGGTGGGAAAGAAGACCAGCAGCTGGTCGAGCGGCAGGTAGAACCACTCCGGCGTCGGCACGTAGGTGAGGGTCGCGGCATTGGCGGGCCCGTCCAGGGGTGCGCCCGAGATCAGGCCCATGACGAAGATGAAAACGACGAGGACCAGCGACACCAGCGTGTCCTTGAAGAGCTGATCGGGGAAGAAGTCCACGGTCTGGCTGGGTGCCGAGTACTGCGGGTCGGCCCCCCGGGTGGGGTAGGGAGGCTCGGCGTGGCGCACCCGCTCGGCGACCTCGCGCCCGGGGTCTGCGGTGGTGGTCCGGTAGTTGACCCAGGAGCCGAACTCGCCGTGGCGCCGGAGCAGGTAGAGGTGGCCGCCGATCAGGCCGAGGAGCAGGGCGGGGAGCACCCAGATGTGGAGGGCGAAGGTCCGGGTCAGGGTCACCGGGCCCACGAAGTCGCCGCCCCGCCAGAGCGTCCGCAGCCCGTTACCGATCACCGGCAGGTAGTGGGGGATGTTGGTCACCACCACCGCGGTCCAGTAGGAGGCCTGGTCCCAGGGCAGCATGGCGCCGGTGATGGCCATGGCCAGCACCAGGAAGAAGAGCATGACTCCGCTGATCCAGTTCAGCTCGCGCGGCTTCTTGTAGCTCGCCGAGATGAAGGTGCGCAGCGCGTGGGCCCCGATGAGGAGCATCAGGATGTAGGCGCCCCAGAGGTGGATCCCGCGCATCCAGTCGCCGAAGAGGTCGTTGGTGCGCAGGTAGAGCAGGCTGGAGTAGGCCTGGGTCACCGAGGGGACGTAGTCGAGGAGCAGGAAGATGCCGGTGAAGAACTGGACGATGATCACCACCAGGGTGGCGCTGCCCAGCGTGTAGGCCCAGCCGCCCTGCCTGGGGACGGCTTCGTAGAGGCCCTTGTAGAGCAGGCCGCTGATCCCGGTGCGATCGTCGAACCAGGCCCAGCTGCGCCGGAACGGTCCGAGCACAGGCTCCGGGAACAAGCCGATGAAGTCGCCCCGCTCCTCGGGCGGCGTGGCCCCGTTCGATCCGGGTGCCTCGGCTCCGGGCACCTCGGTTCCCAGCCTGCGATCGCTCATCGGCTCCGCTCCCGAGACCGCCACCTCGCGCCCGCGCCGCGCCGGTCCACCGACCGCACCACCCGCATCGCCAGATCCCGCGCCATCAGATCTGCTCCTCCAGGCGATTGGCGATCCGGAGGTACTGCTTGCCGTCGGCGCCGGTGTAGACCCGGTGCACCCACTGGGGAAGGGGCTGCGGAGGAGGGCCACCCACATTCCGCCCGGTGATCGCGTAGAGGCCGCCATGACAGGGGCACTCGAAGAGGTCGAGCGATGGCTCCCAGTGCACGTCGCACTGCATGTGGGTGCAGATGTTGGAGAAAGCGTAGAGCTTGCCCTGGTACTTGGTCACGTAGACGACCCGGTTCACAGGGGGCGCCGGGGGACCGCTGCCAAGCGGGACCGCGGCGATCCGCGCGGTGGGGAGGCCCTCGGGGATGTCGTCGATGGAGCCCCCCTGGACGTCGACCCAGATCTCCTTGGTGGCGGCCCAGAGCGGGCTGAGCAGGAAGCCGACCGCCGGAACCGAGAGCATGGCGGTGATCAGACCGGCCATGGCGCCGGTCCCCCTGACCATGAACTGGCGGCGGCTGATCCGACTGCTCATCCCGACGGTCCCAGCTGGAAGGGGGGCGGGGTCATCGGATGGTTGGTGGCCCCGATCAGCGCGCTGAGCGCCATCGAGAGGAAGAGGACACAGAAGAACCCGGCGGCACCGGTGACCAGGACCGCCGCCAGATGGTGGCCGTCGCGCCACATCGGTCGCACCCCGTGGAACACCCACCACGCGGCCATCACCACCAGCACGGCAATGCCCGCGCCGAGGATGGTGTAGTACCAGAAGGACTCGAAGTCGGCCTCACGGCCGGGGGTCAGAGGAGCCGCGGCCAGCAGCCGCAGGGCATCGATGGGGCTCATGGGTAGTCGCTCGTCGGTGGGAGGAAGCGGCCGTGGGCGCTCGACTGGGTGAGCACCCCGTAGACGACGTAGTCACCCCGCGCCTGCTCCTTGATGAAGCCCATGTAGAGGGCGGTCACCACGGAGACGACCCCGACCAGGACCAGGCTGCGCCGCAGGGTGACCCCGCGCACCGCCTGGATCAGCAGCCCGCTGGGGTTCCAGCGCAGGACGACGTGGATCGCGGTGACCACCACCGCGAGACCGAGACCGACGTAGCGCAGGGCCAGGATGTCAGGCGTGATCACCGAGGCGGGGAGGCAGGCGACCACCATCCCGACCGCGGTGATCGCGGTCGCCGCCTGGGCGAAGCGCGAGCTGCGGAAGCCGCCGCTCTCACCGGCGAGGGCGACGTTGCCGCCCACCAGGATGGCCCCGACCAGCGCCTCCTGGGCGATCATGTAGTTGCCGTACGCGCCCACCAGGCTGTCGAAGTAGCCGATCTGGACGTTGTGCAGCACCAGCACCAGGACGAAGCCGTCGATCGGCATCATGAGGGTGGCGACGAGTCCGATCCGGAGGTTGACCCGGGCGGCCCAGAACTGGAACCGGTGCTCCTCCGCGTCGGTGCTGCGCCAGGCCAGGAGGGTGGCCAGGCCGGCCAGGAGCAGGGCGGTCCAGCCCACGTTGCCGATCAGCCGGTGAATCAGCAGCGGGACGTAGACCGGGTTGAGCACCGACGCGAAGCTGGCGTTGTCGGGGGTGATCAGGAAGCCGTCAAGCCCCACGATCAGCACCATGAAGAGGGTCTGGATGGCGGCCACGCAGCAGCCGAGCAGGAGGTGGTTGCGGTCGCGCATCCGGCCGAAGCTGTTGCGGTACCAGACCAGCAGGGGTGCCAGCACGATGAAGAGGCCGAAGGCGAGGCCCACCAGGGGCAGGAAGCGGTTGATCAGAGTGCCGGCGCCATTCCCGAAGAGCCCGACCAGCGCCACCACCGCGAAGATGGCGAAGGTCGCCCCCAGGCTGAAGACGAGGTAGTAGCTGTTGGCGGCAGCCCGCGCGTAGCGGCGCGCGTCGGCCCTGCCGCTGCGCAGCGCATACCCCTCCATCGCGGCCGCGAGGGTGATGGCCCCCACCGAGAACTCGGCGATGGCGATGTGGGCGAGGAAGAGCGCCCCGACCAGCCACGCATCGCCGATCCCCGGGAAGCTGGGGATGGTGACCGTGAGGCCGAGCATCTGCCCGGCCGCCACCGGGGCGTGGGGGGCGGCGGCTGCGCCGGCGATCAGGCCGAGCGCCCCCGGTTGGGTCATTCGGGGGCGTCGGCGCGGCCGAGGCCGGCGGCCTCGGCGGAAGTCAGGCGCCGCCCCAGCATCTCCACCACCGGTGCGCTCACCTCGTTGAGGCCGTGGCCGTAGTCGGTCCGCGCACTCCCCTCCTCCTCCCCGTGCACCGGCCGCTCGGCGTGGTGGTGATGCGGCGGGGGCTCGGCTCCAGCATGCGCCGGGCAACCGGACGCCACCCGCGCGGTCGTGCCACCCGAGGCGGCGCCCACCGGGCAGCCGGTGCCGGCACTCGGAGCGGCGTCGTCGTCCAGCCGCTCCCGCATCCGGGAGCGCGCCTCGGCGATCCCCGCCTCGGCGTGGAGGATCTCGACCTCCGGGGCGTGCAGGGCGATCGCCAGACGTTCGATCTGCTCGGCGGCGAGATTGCGGAGGAATCCGGCGGGGATCCGGTCCAGCCGCTCCTCCGCCTCCGCACTCCAGGGCAACCGGCGCGGCGAGACGTGAGGACCGGTGTGCGCCTCGACGCCGAGCGGGGCCCGGTGCGGTCCCGCGCCCGCGTCGAGCGCCTCCAGCTCCGGGCGCACGAAGGGCTCGGCCACCTCGGCGGTGATGGCCGGGAGCCGGCGGGTGCGCGCCTGCTTCTCCACCATCGCCTTGACCCGGCGCCGGAGGTAGCCGGCCGGGAGCTGCTGGAGCAGCCGCCGGGCCTCGAGGGTCCAGCCCAGCTTGTGCCCGTCGAAGCCGGTCTCCGCCGCGTCGCCCTCCTGGCCGGCCGCCTCGCGAAGGGCGGCGACGTCCAGCGCCTCGAACTCCTCCGCCCCGGCACCGCAGACCGGGCACTGGGAGGGATGCTCCACCCGAGCCGCGTAGCCGCAGACCCGGCAGATGGCCCGGGTCTCGTCGGCGGACGGCTCCTCCAGCATCGCCCGCTCCGCGCCCTCCAGGGAGGTCCGCGCCTCGGCGATGACCTGCATCCTCTTCTGGAAGGGCATCAGCTCATCGAGCGCCTCATCGACGTCACCGCTCGCGACCACGCTGTGGCCGCGCTCGGTGGCCCACCGGAGCACCGCGGTGCGGGCGAGGCCGCGCACCCCGGCCGGGACCCGCTCCATCCGCTCCTCGGCCTCGGGGGTCCAGACCATCGAGGCGTCGGCGCGCAGGTCCAGGGGAGGAAGGTAGGTCCCGCTGACCACCAGCAGGTTGCAGGGCGCCGAACGGATCAGCTGCTCGGTGGCGCTGCCCAGGTCCATGCCGGCATCGGAGTGGATGCCGATCCGTCCCATCACCAGCAGCCACGGCTTCCGCTCGCGGCAGTAGCGGAGCAGCCGGTCGAAGGCCTTGCCGTCGAGGAGCGTGATGGGCAGCTCCATCCCGGCCTGCCGCGCGGTGGCCTGGGCCACCCGGAGGTGGGACTCGTAGATCTTGGCCAGCCCGGTGTCGATGATCTCCTCGTGGAGCGCCTCCTGCTCCTTGAAGCGGAAGACCTTGCTCGCCTTCTCGCTGAGCACGTCCACGATCCCGTTGAAGACGGCGTAGTGGAGGTAGGGGTCGTAGACCGCCACCGCCTCCACCTGGCGGTGGAAGCGGCGGCCCAGCTCGATGGCGGCCCGCAGTCCGGCGAAGCTCTGCGGCGAGCCGTCCACGGCCACCACGATGTCGCCCTCACGCTGCCAGTCCAGGTCGCGGACCAGGAGGACGTCGGTGCGGAGGCGGCGGAGGACGCGCTCGGCCACCGACCCAAGGCTCGACTCGCGGACCGCGCCGGTGCCGAGGGCGCCCATCACCACCAGGTCCGGCTTCACCTCGGCGACGTCGGCGACGATCTCCTCCCAGTTGCGCCCGTCCCGGCGCCGGGCCTCGAACTCCACGCTCCGCTCCAGGCAGCGGTAGCGCATCACGTCCGTGTAGCTGTCGCTGATCAGCTCCAGACCGGTGGTGATCAGGGAATCGTGGATCCGGCGCTGCCGGAGCAGCTCGGCCTCGTCCTGGTACTCCTCGGGGAGCGTGTACTCCATCTGTTTGAACCGGAAGTCGTGCATCCGGGCCGCGTAGGCGTGCATCCCGACGCACCGGGCCCCCCAGGCGCACGCCAGCTCGATCGCCAGCCCCGCCGCCGCATCCGAGTGCTCGGAGTTGTCCAGCGGGACATACAGGTTGGAGTAGCCGTCGGTGGCGGTCATCTTGTCCTCGATCCCTGTTCCCCGGCGCCCTGTGCGCCCCCTCTACCACCCCACTGCGGGACTCTCGCCAATTGTAGGAACATAAGCCACATGGGTGCGCTATCGATGGGCCGGAGGACCTAAGCGTGGCTAGCTCTGCACGTGCTTCGAACGAGTTGAACGTGCCTCCCACATCAGAGGTCGAGGCGGCCCGCTGTCCCTATCCCCACGCGGGGGGCCAGTTGCCACAGCTCTCCGGCGCGCATCACCCGATGCTCGGCGGGGAGGCGGCGGCCTGCCCCGTCGCCGGTGCCGTCTCCGCGCCCGCCCGGGCGGCGGAAACCGGCACGCCAGCGGAGGCCTCAGCGGTCGCCGAATCGGAGGGTCCCCGGTGGTCGCCCGATGCCGAGGCCGTGGTCAGGGAGCGTGCCGAGGTCTGGTCACACGGCGACCCCAGCCGGGGCGAGGCCCTGGTGCGCGGCGTCGCCGAGGAGCGCGCCGCCAAGCGCCAGGAGGAGATCACCGCCCTCTTCCTGCGCACCCTCGGCAGGAAGCTCGGCTACGGGCATCCCCTGAGTGAACGGGGTGAGGAGCTCCGCTTCACCTGGACACCCGAGGCGGAGGCGCGTCTGGCGGACGTCCCCGAGTTCTGCCGCGAGCTGACCCGGTGGCGGGTGGAGTGGACGGCCCACAAGCTCGGCCTCGGCACCACCATCACCCCGCGCGAGATGGAGGTGAAGTACGAGCTGTGGGGTCGGGTGTCCCACGCCATCCAGGAGCGGGAACGGGATGGGCTGCCCTGGACGGATTCGGCGGTGGAGCGCTTCTCGCGGATCCCCGAGTTCGTCCGCGGCCAGGTGCTCGAGGCGATCGAGGGGAACGCCCGGGTCCTCGGGGCGACCGAGGTCGACGACCGGGTGGTGGACCTGGTGATCGAGCGCTGGATCACCACCGGCGACTTCCACGAGGGCCTGTACGGCTTCCGCTGAGGCGTGAGGCCGGGGGGGCTCCACGCTGGGCGCGTCGCTCCCTCGCGGCTCCCCGCCGCCAGAGGATCACGGTCGAGCCGGCGGGGGCGGACCTCAGACCCGGTCAGAACCGGGCGACGCTCCCGCTGGTGGCGCCCCGCCGCGAGACGACGTCGACGATGGCGGCCGCCAGGAGGACGCCTGCGGTCGCGACATCGATCCACCAGCTCGGCACGGAGAGGAGGTACAGCCCGTTGTAGATCATGCCGATCACCAGCCCGCCGAGGATGCCGTGGAGCGTCTTCCCCCGGCCACCGAACAAGCTCGTCCCGCCGATGACCGCTGCCGCCACCGCCAGCAGCACGTAGGTGTTGGCGGACTTGATGATGTTGCTGGTCATCTCCACCTGCCAGGAGGCGAAGAGGATCCCGGCGACCCCAGCGGTGACCGAGGCGAGGACGAAGGACCAGGTCCGGACTGAGGGCAGGCTGACCCCGGCTCGCCGGGCGGCCTCGGCATTGCCGCCGATGGCGTAGACGTAACGGCCAAAGCGGGTCCGCTGCAGCAGCACGGTCCAGAGACCGAGCACCGCCAGGACGATGGGGATGATGTAGGGGACGCCCTCGATGATGCCGACGTGGGCGCGGTTGATGTTGCAGACGACGACCACCACGACGCCCGCCGCGGCGATGAGCCCGATCTTGGCCACCGTGAGCCCCGCCGGAGGGGCGACCAGGCCGCTGCGACGCCGGCTCGAGTCCCGCAGCCAGAGCCACGCGGCGGCCGCCACGACGACCACCACCAGGGCGATCCATCCCACCAGCGGGGCGAACCTGCCGTTGAAGATGTCGTAGATGGCGAGCTCGTTGAAGAACCGCCTCTCGGTGATCGAGACCAGTCCCGAGGTGCTGAGGATGATGAAGGTCACGCCTTCGAGGATCAGGCTGCCGCCGAGGGTGACGACCAGGGCCGGCATGCGCAGCCGGGCGACGAGGCTCCCCTGGATGGCACCGATGCCTGCGCAGATGACAAGGGTGACGACGATGGCCACCCACCACGGCCAGCCCGGGCCGCTCACCGGACACTTCCCGATCGCCGCGGCGGCGGCGCTGCAGGGCACGGACGGTTGAATCAGCTCGCAGACCACGACCGCGGCCAGGCCCATGACCAGCCCCACCGAGAGGTCGATCTCGCCGAGCAGCAGCACGAAGATCTCGGCCATCGCCAGGACCATGTAGATCGTGGCCTGGGAGAAGAGGTTGACCAGGTTCAGAGGTTCGAGGAACCGGCCGTTGAGGATCTGGAAGGCGATGGCGATGCCGACGATGCCGATGACGACGGGGAGCACCCCGCTGTCGCCGCTGCGCACCCGCACCCACCAGCCCCGCATGTACTCGCTCAGGCTCTGAGCCAGGATCTCCGGGGGCACTTCGGTGCGGGCGTCGACGGCGGCGGTGAGGTCAACCGCCTCGGTCGGTGCGACAGGCTCGTTCTCGATGCGCGCCATGGCTCAGCCCAGACCCCCATTGGCAGCCGCCGTCCGTCCCGACCCG
>Ga0181533_1003450_pt1 | contig 17168 bp, 14 predicted proteins | sample PEATcosm2014_Bin_45_FD_119772 | JGI IMG/M metagenome (GOLD analysis project Ga0181533, IMG submission 119772) | Peatland microbial communities from MTU Mesocosm Facility, Houghton, MI, USA - PEATcosm2014_Bin11_60_metaG | ecosystem: Environmental > Terrestrial > Soil > Wetlands > Peat | place... | reverse complement strand
CTGTGAGGATTTGCTGGTCGACCAGGTCGCCGGGCTGTACGACACCGACACCAAGACAATGTGCATTCCCTCCCCCTCCCTGCGTGGCGCCAACCGGCCGGCGGGCAAACACCCGCCCCCAAAGAAGCTCGATGACCTGGCCGGGCTCGATACCGAGATCGTGTTCGCCCATGAATACACCCACGCCCTCGAGGACCAATACTGGCCCATCGACCCTCCCAAGGACAAAGAAAGCCAGGCTTCCACCGACTCGGACATCGCCCGCACATTTCTGGTCGAAGGCTCCGCCACACGCCTGATGATCGAGGCGCTTCCCGCGGAATTCGAGAGCCACAAGCCGGGGACTTATGCCATCGCTTGGAACCTGCTTCATTCGGGACTCGGGGAGTTCGCCGTGAACTACCTGCTCAGCCAGGCTTGGAAAAGCCCGGACGTACAAGTGCCCGGAGTGCCGGAGGCCCTGGCGCGCACCGAAGCCATGCCTTACTCGTTCGGCTATAGCTTCTGCTGGACGATCATGCGCAAATGGGGCCTCGATGGACTGGACTACATCTACGACCACCCGCCCGTTAGCTCCAAACAAGTTATGCATCCGGAGAAATGCTGGGAATGGCGCGATTTCCCGGTGCAGGTCAGCCTCGATGAGACACTACCGGGAGGATGGAAACGCCTCACCGATGACACGGTCGGCGAGGCCGGCATGGCGGCCCTTCTGGGCAGCCAATTGAAGAACCTGGACCACGGCCTGCGGCTGGCGCGCGGCTGGAAAGGCGACCGCGCCGCGCTCTACGAAGGTCCGGACGGCACTCGGCTTCTGGTCTGGGCTTCATCCTGGGATTCGCCGTCAGCGGCCGAGGGGTTTGCCCGCGCTTGCGCCGAGGAACGCAAGAAGGTCCACAAGGCCACCCTCACCCAGCCCCCCACCCCCGCCCTTCGCCCTTCAGCCTTCGCCCTTCGGCCTTCGCCCTTCCGCCGCCTGGCCTGGACGCGCCCGGACGGGAACGCCGGAGTTGTCCGCTGCGAAGGCGAACGCGTGCTTCTGCTGGAAACCGACAAGCCAACCGCCCTTGTAAGGGCTGAGGCCGGGCCAGGGCCTGCCACCTTCACCGAACCGCCGCAGGACGCCGCGCGCGCCGCCGCCAACAACGCATTCCTCCGGCTCAACCCACTGCTCTCCTGGAGAAGAGACGGCGATTATTCGGTCACCAAATCATTCTGGGGCCTGCTCGAACGCCACGACCAAAACAGCATCGGCGCCGCCGACCGCATCCTCCTGGGCATCATCGGCGAATGCCGCCGGACATCCTCGTTCAACAAATGGAAGCTCGGCTGGGGCCTGGTTGCCAAGCACGAGTCCGAGGCCCGGCGCGGCATCACCAAGACAACGCTGCTGCCCTGGGGCATCCTCCAAAGCCATCTCTCGACTCCCTTGCCGCAGGCTCCCACTAATACCCTCTCCCGCGATACCCTCCTTTGGGGGCTGGCCGCCAGCCGGACATCGGTTGCCAACGGCAGACATGCCTTGCGCATCCTCCCCGGCGGCCTCCTCTTCCGAAGCACAACCGCACCCGGCAAAAGAGCCGTCCACGTCCTTGGCACCGGTACCTCCCGGACCGATGCCACAACCAGCTACCGCCTGCTCTGCATCCCGGTTTGGACAGCCCACAGCTAGCCTGGATTTCCACGGAAAAGAATTGACCTAACAGCGGTGGCTGGATGAAACGATCTCTCGCTTGCCGACACGCGCCCGTTGTAGCCCTGATTTTGCGGTAAAAGCGCGGGTTTTGGCATCTCTCCCGGCACTTCCATCGCGCGGAGTTGCTCCAAATGCGTTAATAAATTGGTTATCTGAAACTGTATAATGCGGTATTTTAGAATCAAGTAACCGATGGGTTTCCGATAACCGCCTCCCGCACAGAAACCACATTTATACCGCATTTCACACAAGCATTGCCCTGATTATCCCCACTGTCGCTTGCGCGGTCGATTCGTGCTTGACACCATATCTTGTATGTGACATCATATACAGGTGGTTATCAGAAAACCATTTGTCATCACGGACCCGCGCGCCTTCTTCCTCCAGCCCGCGGTGCCCAAGCAGCGCCAATATGAGGCCCTGCGCGCCTACTTCCTCGAAGGCCGCCCCTCCCAGGAGGTCGCCCGCGCCTTCGGCTACTCCCCAGCCTCCTTCCGCGTCCTGTGCTCCAGCTTCTGCCACGACCCGCAGCGTTGGCGCTGGACAGAACTGATCCGCTTCTGCTTGGATAAACTGATCCACCTGTGCAGGGCAGGGAGCGGTGGTTCTTCTTTCCAAGTAGTGGGGTTTTTCCGGTAGTGGGGCGGCGGGAGGCGGGCAAAGATGTCGCGGGCTGGGCAGACATCTACGCTCGGACCTTGAGCACGTCGTTCCAGTCGTGCTGGCTGGGGCGAAGGCGTTGCACGCGCGGATACAAGGCGATCATGGCGTCGGCCATGGCGTCACCGGTGGGATCGGCGTCGAAGCCGCAATAAACCTGGCAGCCTCAGAACTCCAGATCCCGAGGAACTTGAGTGAGCCCGTTTTTGTGATTGGCAATTAGTGTGGCTGTGCAGGTGGTTCAGTGGAAGTAATCCTTGGAGGCGGCTCGCCAACCAGTTCATGAATGAGTCTCAAGTCGGTTCCGGGATAAACCGTCTCGGTGGCCGTCAACTCTTCACACAGGTTCTGCACGGTCTGATCGTGGGCTATGGTGGCCGACCGGTGCAACCGGACCGTCAGGGTTTTGTTGGCCTGATCGGGACGCAGATCCGCGGCGCTCTCAAACACCTGACGCACCAATGCCCTGGCATCATCCCAGCGGCGCAAGGTTTGCCTGACCACCTGTACCAAGGCCGTCTCGGCCCGGTAAGCGATTAGTTTGATGGTGTCCACCAAGTGCTTCTTGTCCGTTCGCAGTTGGCCAAAGCGTTGCGACTCGGGCAGGTCCTTCATGGTCACGTGCTTGGCGGCCTGGCGCCGTTTGGCTTTGAGTTCCTCGAGTTCCTTTTGGCGTGTTTGCACACTCTGCAGCAGTTGGGCCTTTTGGGCCACCAACTCCTCGGTTTGCTGGGCGGTGGCCTGGGCGGGCAAGCTCATGCCGCCGAACTGGGCCTGTTCCCGCGTAAGCAAAGCGGCCTGCCTGCGCACTTGTCCGTCCAGTTCGCGCCAGGCCGGATTAACCACCTGGATGGTCTCAGGAAGCGGCTCGACCCCATATTCCACCAGCCGGTCGATATTGTAATGTTCCCCCATGTACTTGAAAAAGTTTTCCTGGCACCACCGGGCGAACAACGCCACGGCGGCCTGGTCCAGGGGCCGCTTGTAATCGGTGGCTAACATCGGCGTCTGATGGCCGGAGGACTCGCGGTGTCGAACCTCTCTGACCCACAGACCGTTGCTCAGTCGAGTGCCCCGCTCCGCCAGTTCTAGTTTGACTACTTCCCCGTTGACCAGCTTGACCTCCCGCTCCGTGAACTCCTCCGCCGCCCAAGCCGGCCCCGCAAACTTGTGATAGGTAATCACCGCAATCCGCTCCACCTTGGCCTCGGCAAAGAAGTCCGGCGAGTAGACCGCCGGATCACAGACAATGGTAAAGCGGTTCAAATACGGATCGGCCTCCAGCTCCGCCGCGCTGGGCTGGCCTGGAATCTCCTCTTTGAGCCGGGGCAGAATGCTCTCACGCAGCACCGTCAACATCCCCGGATCCACCGCCTGGGTGACCACGAAAAGCGGTTGGCCTTCCATCGTGTTAACCCAGTAATCGGTCGTGCCGCGCAAACACAACCGCTCCCGCGCCACATACCGCCGTGGCAACTGGGTCAGCCCTCCGTGATACACTCGCACGTGCCCATCAATATAGGCCGTCCCCACGCTCTCGGGGCTGCCTTCCATCCACTCCCGTGACAAGATGCTGCTCCAGCGCTGCGCCCGCCCACTGGGTTGGCACAACAGCCCGATCTTGTCCCGCAAGGTGCGGACCTCCGGTATCCGATCTAAGCCCAACAGCTTGCCCCACTCCCCAGGCGCTTCATATCTCAGCGCCTCCAGCGAGGCCACTCGGGCCAGGGCTAAAAAGGCCAGGGCCAAGAAAATCGGCTCGATCGGGTAATAGCCCGCCGGCAGGCTGAAGGTCTCACGCGTATGCCGCAACAACCCACACACCAACAGGGCTGGCAGCGCGCAGAGCACCCCGCCTTGGGACACGTCATCCACCACCTCAAACTCGATGGGCGCTCCGTCTAACTGCCCCATCGCCGCCAGCACCCGTTCCAAAGTCCGTGTCGTGCCCACTCCCAGCGGCGCTTGCGCATCCACCTCGCTACGCTGGCTTTTGGTCAAGGCAAGGCACCCAACAGCGTCTTCTTTTTTTTATCCTCTGCTTGAGCCGACCGTCATCGATGGCCTTGTGCAACGTGGTCTTGAGCACACCCAACTCCTGGCTGATGACCGGCACACTCCGTCCCTGATCCAGCCATTGCTGCGCCTGCACCAACCGTTCCGGGGTTAGCTTGGAGCCTTCTTTGCGCTGGGCCGCCTTGAAGAATACCCCCGCCCCTCTCTCCCGCAGCCGCTTGACGCAACGCTTAACCGTCACCAAGGGCACCCCAAACGCCTCCACAATCTGCCTCTGACTGGCCGTCCCATTGACAATCAACTGGCTGGTATATAAACGAAAGGCCCCCACATCCTCCTCCGCGTGAATAAACACCGGCAGGTGACCGTTGAAATAGACCACCTTGCCGTCGCGCTTTTCAAAGGCCAATTCCGTAGTTATCTGTGTCGTGCCGGCTGGAAAAACCGGTAACTGAACTTGTGGCATGGGCTCATGCTCCCCGCGGCTTCCTCACAAGTCAATCTCCGGCGCCAACCGCCCCACCCCCCCTAACCGGGCTCACTCAGCTTCCACGCGCGTCAAAAACGGTGCGACGGATCTGGATTTCTGAGACTGAAGCGGTCCGGGCCTGGTGTAGTTGTCACCTTGGGGTAGCGCGATATGCGAGCCTGGACGGGACAAGCACCAAAACGACACAGTTTCGCGAGCTGGCGCGGGCGCTCGGCGTCGGCCATGGGAATACGCGTAAAGTCTCAGAAATGCAGGCGGGCGTAAAGGAAGTGTTGCGAACATCGCGGCTGATGCCGGTCATCGATGAGGCCCACTTCTTCTTCAATCAGGGGCCCCGCATGTATACCCGGCCGGAAATGCTCGACTGGATTGACGCGGCCGTGTGCAACTCGATGCTGCCCATCGCCCTTGTGACTACCCCACAGTTTCTTGCCTGCATGGAGAGAGCGGCGGCCCAGGTCGGATGGAACTATAGACAGTTCAGGCGGCGCTGTAAGCGTTACGTGCGCTTGCCTGACAAGAACAGTCCTGAAGACATCCAGCAGGTCGCACGGTGGTTCCTGCCTGGCGCTGACAGCGCCACACTCAAACAGGTAATGGCCTACGAGGCGCTCAGCAAGCGCGACCTATCCGCCGTTGGGGACGTTGTTCGGGAGGCAAAGCTCTTGGTAGAACGGGAGGGTGCAAATAGGATTGGCTTTGAGCACGTCCGACGCGCCGTTCAAGTGCTGTTCGCCAGTGACGCGCCTTGGGCTGAAATGGAGAAGCGGATTCGCCAGCATGGGGCCGTGAGCAGACCTTCCCGCAGGGTGGCCACGCCAGCGCCGGATTTGGGGCTGGGCGGCGCCGCGCCCGACCCGGTGGAGTCTTCGCCCAGGCTCCCAATTGGGCCGGGCGCCGGCGCCTTCACGCGAGGCCAGGCCGGGCAACCAACCGCTGCTGGCCAGGCACGGCTCCGCCAGCCTGAAGAAGGTGTCGCGAAGCGGCAATTTAGCCCGGTTTAATCAGGCTTTAAACGGCGGTTTTAGCGCACACCCGCCAAAAGGGTGCGCGATTTCTATGTAATCGCTTCTTGGAACTTGGAACTACTCGAAACCGGACAGAATCGCCGTCGCTTTACACATTGAGTGTGGAGCGTCGGAGCGTGAGGGCATGTTAGCGCTTGCCATGCCCTCACGCCCTCACGCTCCACGCTCAGACGCTCCACGCTCCACGCTCTCCCCGAGGCGCTCAGCGGACTGCGGAGCCGTCCCGGTCGGCGGGGTTGAGGAGGACAAGTTCGGCCGTGGCGGGGCCGCGCTGGACCAAGGCCGCGGGCCTTCCCCCGAGCAAGGCAAACAATTGGTCGTCACCGATGACCTCGAATGTCCTTTCAGCGGGCGAGGTCCTTATCTGCGTGACGGCGGAAGCGGAAGATCGCGCCTGGGCCGCGCAGCCGGGCCGTGTGGCCACAAGCATCCGCGCATCCAGCGGCCGGGAATGGACCACGAGAGAATCACCGGGGCCGGGCTTCGGGGTGTTTGGCGGGGACAAGAACCTGGCTGCGACGGCCAGGACCAGCAGCACGCACGCCGTTGCCAGGAGGCCCCGATTGCGCCGGCGCCGGTGTCTTCGGCTTTGGACCTCTTTGAGGGTCAGGCGGAGCAGGTCTGCGCGAAAGGCCGGGGGCGCGGCGTCGGCCAACACGTCGTCGAGGAGTTTGTTCTTGGCGGGATCAGTGTCCATGTTCGAGTTGTGCGAGGATCATTTCTTTGAGCTTGCGCCGGACCCGCACGAGGCGGGATTCGACGGCCTTTTCTGTCGTCAGGGTCTGCTGGGCGATTTGGCGGACGGGTTCGCCGGCCAGGTACTTGCGTTCGAGCAGTTCGCGTTCCCCGCCGGGCAAGGCGGCCAGGTTCGCCTCGAGTAATTCCATCAGGCGCTCTTCCGCATCGTTGGCCGGGGCGTTGACGGCGAGATGCTCGTGCTCGAAAAAACGTCCGAGGAAACTCAGGTAGCGGCTCGAGCGGCGGCGTTCATCGGCCAGGGAACTGCGCGCCAGCACGGTGAGCCAGCTCCAAAAGACCGGTTCGGAGTGGAATTGTTTTGCGTGACGAACGACGCGGAGCAGGGTTGTTTGGAGCGCGTCGCGGGCGGTCTGCTCGTTGCCGGTGACGACCAGGAGGTAGCGGAGCAACCGGTCGAAATAGAGCGCGTAGAATCGCCGATAAGCCTCTCCGTCGCCCCCGGCCATGCGGGCCGTCAGCGACACGATGTCGGGGGCGGACAGGGCAGGCTCCTGCAGTTTTGGCTCGTCGATGATCAAAGGACATGGGCGCGGGGCCGGGACCAGCACCCCGGGCCGCGCGCAGGCCAAAGATAGACTGTTATTCTTTCGAGGTTCCATCCTTTTTCGGAGCTTGTGGCGGAAGGGCTCTGGTGGGTCTGCCGAGGACTCCGGGCATGCCAAAGGGCGGTTGCGTGGGATTTCGCAATTGGGCGAGGACGGCCTCGATGGTTCCTATTTGCTCGGGCTGACCCACGGCGATGAGCAGCTTTGTCTCCGGATGGAATTTGAGACGCGGCGTGGGTTTTATCCCCAGGAGCTCCCAGCCCGTCTGAACCGCCGTCGTGATGTCCTCGATGGTGAAGTTCTCGAGGTATGGGGCCAACTGGAAGAAGCGGCAAACGTCGCTTTCGGGCTGGGGTTCCCGGGGTTTGTAGCTGCGGAAGCACCAAACTGCATCCGCTCCTTGTCCCTTGGTTTCAAAGCCATAGGCGGACTCGGTGATGCTGTTGAATCCATACACCCGCTTCGTGCTCGCCATCTTGAGGGCCTCGAACAGGTCGGGCACCGTAACATTCGTGAGTTTCATGGGCGGAATCTGCACATTCCGCTCCTCGTTTGGGACAATGGCGTTCAACGGCTTGCCAGTGGCCTTTTCAATAGCCGCCACCAATGCCTCGGGGTTCCCGCCCTGGAAATTCAAGTCGAACTTCTGGAGCTTGGGCTGGGCCGGCTCCCCGACCGTTAATTCCATGACCCCAGGGCCTTGTCCCAGGACGATTGGCGCCGCCAGGATGGAGGCGGTGATTGCTAAAACGTGTATAACTCTTCTCATAACTTTTGATCGTCGATATTTCGATTTCTGTCTTTCATTAAGAAACACGCCGCGGAAGCCGAATTCCTTCTGATCAATCGTAAATGCCGTGGGAACGACATCCTGGCGGCGGCGCGGAAATGGGCCATTGACAAAGTCGCTTGGGCCTTGGCTCGTGCCGCGAGACGCGGCACGGACTCGCAGGCGGGGACGCCAATGCGTGTCAAGCTAAGGAAGGAGCCGGTGCTGGCGCGGAGAGCTTGAATCTTCCCGTCTTCGCGAGACACCGGTGCCAAGAAATAATTTCAAATATTCTGCGGCCGCGGGAGGGCTTTGAAAAAACCGATTTTTTTTCACAGCTCCCTCCCCAGGGCCTTGCCACGGGCTCAAGGCGAGCCTCCTGGCCTTCACCGATCTGGTGGCTCTTGAGCCTGGGCTCTTTCGTGTCCGCCTCGCGGGGACCACGAGTTTCCGGGACCCCTGTCCCTCGGTGAAAAGGGCGCCTGCCCGGCGGTCGAGGCGTACACCGAGGCCCTGCTGGCGATTTACCGGAGCCAAAATGTGCCGTTGAAACTCGTCTCGCCCCTTTCCTGGGTTTCGGCGCGGGTCGACTCGCCGCTGCCGCTCCTCGGTTCGCCCGCGTCCGCCGGCGCGGAGGTCGCCGTTTTGCCGAACGGGGAGCTTTACGCCGGCGAATCAGCCGTGGGCCTGGAGCGCTGGCGGCTGGGCAATGCGACGGAGAACCCGAAGGACATTCGGTGGGAGCGGCTCGACTTCGTGGCGGAGGCCTTCTCGAACGCCACGATGCCCGAGAAGTGCAAGCGCTGCGACTGGCGCTATCGCTGCGGGGGCGTTGACGCTTCGGCGCTGCTGCTGCCCGAGGCGCGCCGGCAGCAGTCCGGCAATGGGGCGCGCGGCCTGAGCGCGCGGCAAGACGAAGCGGCAGACCAGGAGCCCACGCCGCTGTTCGAGCTTTGCTGCGCGCCGAGGAAGCGCCTGTTCGAGGAGATGATTTGGGATTCCGCCGAGGCTGCGGCCATGGCTCGGAACCGCGGCCCGAGAGAACGCCTCGAGCTGCGGCCCGACGGCATTGACTTCATCCCGGTCAACAATGCGCGAGGTCACTTTGAGAGCGCAATTTGAACCGGGGAGACGGGAGGAGCGTGGAGCGACGAAACCGCAACCAAGCGCGTCGACCATGATCTCTGAGCCACAGATTGCACAGATTGCACCGATGGGAACTCGCTTCTGTGCAATCTGTGCAATCTGTGGCCCAATTCCTCCTTGGATTTCAGCTCTCAGCTTTCCGAATTCCAGCTTTCCAATTAACCGGCCTGCCCACCCATGAGCGCTTCACTGGCCCCTCCCGCCCCGGACGCCGCAAATGCCTCCCCTGCGCCGTGCGCCGGATGCCAGAGGGTCGCCTGGCCGCGGATATTCCAAGGCCTGCCCGCAGACCGGACGGCCCACAGCCTGGACCTCGATGTCACCGAGGCGTGCAACCTGGCGTGCGTCCATTGCTTCAAGTGGCAGAAGAAGCCCGTCCACATGGACGAAGCTACGGCCAAGAACGCCATTGACTGGCTGCTCGAGGCCAGCGGCAATTTCAGGGGCGAACTCAAGGTGAATCTCAGGGGCGGCGAACCCCTGCTGCGGTTCGACCTGATCAGGAACATCGTGCCGTACGGAAAATGCCGCGCCCGGCAGCACGGCAAAAACCTGCACTTCGGCTGCACGACCAATTGCACCCACCTCACCGACGAAATGATGGCCTTCTGGCGGCGGTTCGGCATGGGGTTCCATTGCTCCATCGACGGCATTCCCGAGGTCCAGAATGCCAACCGGCCCTTTCTGGGCGGAAGCCCAAGCTCGGCGGCGGTCGAAAAGAACGTGCCGAAGATATTGGCCTACCGGCCCGACGTCATGGCCCGGGCGACTCTCTCGCCGACCTCCGTGCATGCCCTCTGTGAGAGCGCGAAGTACATCGCGGGGCTGGGCTTTCGATCCATGACCTTCAAGGCCGCGGTCAACTGCAATTGGGCGCCTAAAGACTTTGCGACGCTGAGCAGCGAGTACGAAAAACTGGCCGAGCTGTACCTCCATGCTCAGCTCAACGGGAAGCCCCTCGGCATCGAAGAGTTCGAGAAGGGCCTCAAGGCCATGCACGTTGTGCAACGGACGTCCAGGCGTCCCGGCAGTCGCACAGGACGATCCTGCGCTCCTCTCCAAGACCTTCGTCCACCGCGAGGAAGACTTGTGGCGCGCGGGCGCGCCGGCGAAGTTCGAGCGCGTCAAAAACTCCCTGCGTGTCGAGTACGACCCGGAGTGCCATCACCATGCACTTCTCAATGCTCAGGGCGGCCGCCCGCTGGCTCTCCCTTCACTACGCCTCCGCCGCCGTCAGCGCCCTCGCCGCCGAAGACCCCGACCCCGAAACCCAATGGCGCCGCCTTGGCCAACTCTGCGCCGATGTTACCCGCCTCCAACGCGAAGAGCACCAGGCCCAGCGAATCGACCTCGAACGCCAGCGCCTCGAGTCCCAACTTTCCGATGCCGAACTCCGGCGAGAAAAAGACGTCATCAAAGCCGAATCAAGCAACCGGCTCATCCAAGACTTCATGAAGATGTTCTTCTCCAAAGAAGGCCCGGACACTCCGTCCCCTGATCCCCACCCGCTCGAACCGTCGCCCGGCAGCGAGCCTTAGACCCCAATCCATGAGCATCCGGACACTTGCCTGCCCTCGGCTACCGGCCGGCTACTGCCCCGCTTGCCCGCCCTCGGCTATCGGCTATTGGCTATCGGCTATCGGCTATTCCAACTCAGCTCTAAGCCACTTTAAGCCACTTTAACCAGCTTTAACCTCTCGCCCCCCCCGCTCCCATGCATTGCTCTCTTCCCCAGGAAAGAAGCACCCACAGGGCCATTGGCAAAGTCGCTCGGGCCACGGGTCGTGCCGCGAGACGCGGCACGGACTCGCAGGCGGGGACGCCTGCGCCACGTCGCGCAAGCGTCCTCGCCTGCGAGGTGGGCGGGCGTCCCGCCCGCCGTTCGGACTTTGTCATGGCCGTGCTCCGGATCGGGAATCCGCGGGCGCAGCCCGACACTACCCCCAAGATCGAATTTGTCCGCGCGGAGCGCGGCATTCTTCTGCCCCAACGGGGCAGTGTATATCAGCCCAGCAAGGCCCGCCGGAGCGCAGCGCAGGCGGGCCGCCGCCCTGGGTGCCGAGCAAGAAGAAATCACCCCCCTCCCATGCCCTCCGAGCGCATGGGAGGGGGGAAGGAGGGTGGTTTTCCCTCCCTGCTCAGGGGCAATGTCGGGATGCCCCCGAAATCCGCAAAAAGTTTGTCGCAAGCCAACCCGCAACCATGTAGGCTGCGGCGTGGTGCTTAGTGACCCTTGAGATAAGGCGCAGGCCCGTATAACGATATGGCACATTCCAACGAATTAACCTCTATCCAATTGAATGAATACTAAATCGAAAATTGCAACGGCGGCGCTGGCGGCCATGGCCCTGACAATCGGCGCGCGCGCCGGCGACCTCAAACTGCCGACTGCTCCCGGGCCGTTCGAGCCTACGATGGACTCGCTCAAGAATTACGCGTGCCCCGACTGGTTTCGCGACGCCAAGTTCGGCATCTGGGCGCATTGGGGACCGCAAGCGGTGCCGATGGACGGCGACTGGTACGCCCGGGGCATGTACGAGCCGGGCAACAAGCACTACACCTATCACACCAACCATTACGGCCACCCTTCGGAGTTCGGCTACAAGGACATCATCCCGCTGTGGAAGGCGGAAAAGTGGGACCCCGACCGTTTGATGCAGCTCTACAAGAAGGCCGGGGCGAAATACTTCGTCAGCATGGGCACGCACCACGACGACTTCTTTCTCTGGAATTCGAAGCTCCACCGATGGAATGCCGTCAATATGGGGCCGCACCGCGACGTGGTGGGCGAATGGCAGAAGGCCGCGCAGAAATACGGCCTGCGCTTCGGTGTTTCCGAACATCTGGGCGCCAGCTTCACCTGGTTCCAAAGCAGCCATCGCGCGGACAAAAGCGGGCCGAAAGCAGGCGTGCCTTACGACGGGGCGAACTCCAACTACTGGGACCTCTACCACTTCCCGGCCGAACGAGGCGACACGGGCTGGTACAGCACGAACCCCAAATGGCAACAGCAGTGGTACGACGAAATCAAGGAACTGGTGGATAACTACCATCCTGACCTGTTGTACAGCGACGGCGGCGTGGCCTTCGGAAACGAAGTCGGGTTGAGCATGATCGCGCACCTCTACAACCAGGATGCCGCCCTCCACGGCGGCAAGGTTGAGGTCATTTACAACTGCAAACAGAAGTCCGAAGGCCGCTGGATCGAGGACCTCGAACGTGGCATCATGCCGAAAATCGACCCCTATCCCTGGCAGACCGACACCTCGATTGGCGATTGGTTCTACGACCGAAACTGGAAGTTCCGCCCGGTGAGCTGGGTCATCCACATGCTCGTGGATAACGTCAGCAAGAATGGCAACCTGCTCCTCAACATCGTCCAGCGCCCCGACGGCTCGCTCGACCCGGAGGTCGAGACCATGCTCAGCCAACTCGCCGACTGGAACACCATCCACAGCGAGGCGATCTTCGGCACCCGTCCGTGGCTGGTCTATGGCGAAAGCTCTGTGAAGGTGAAAGGCGGCAGTTTCGGGGAGGACTTCAAATACAATGCCCGCGAGATTCGCTTCACCACCAAGGGTGCCACGCTTTACGCCATTGCCCTCGGGTGGCCCGAGGATGGCCGGCTCACCGTCCGCTCGCTGGCCAAACCCGCCGGCGAAAACGTCAACAACATCACGGGCCTCAGCCTGCTGGGCTACGAAGGCGAACTCGAATGGAAGCAGAGCGCCGATGGCCTGGCCGTGACCCTCCCGGCGAAAAAGATTTCCGATTACACGGCCGCCCTCAAGATCACCGGCACCAACCTCAAGAACATTCCCTTCGGTGTTCCCTCCCAAGCCCTCGCGCCCGATGCCAAAGGAAACTTCTCACTCGGGGCGGACGACGCGGACTTGCACGGCGACCAGATCAGGGTCGAGGACCACGGGGGCAAGTCGAACATCGGTTTCTGGGACAAGGGCAGCGAGTGGGCTTCCTGGAAAGTGCGATTCCCGCAGCCGGGCGCCTTCAAGGTCAGCGCCAGCGTCGCGTCCACTTCCGGTTCCTCACAATTCATTGTCGAAGCCGGCGATCAGCAAATCAGCGGCATAGCCGCCCGGACTGCCGGCTGGGATCAGTTCAAGGAAATCGATCTTGGCCAGATCGAGGTCAAACAAACCGGCGAGCAGGTGGTCAGAATCCGCGCCAAAGACCCCCAGAACTGGCAGCCCATGAATCTGCGCTTCCTGAGGCTGGACTACGGCATTCCCATTCGCCACGACTACTAGTGACTCGTCCACGACTATATGGTGAACTATGGCTGCTGCGGCCACCGGCGGGGCGTGAACATCCTCTATGCGGACGGGTCCGTGAGATGGAGCCGGCCATTCTCCACGGAAGCCTGGAATACGAACGCGCCCCAGGCCTGGGTGCGCTGGGCCAGGGAGTGATTTTAATCTCGGGGAGAGACGCCGCGGGCATATACCGGCTCGATGCGAAAGAGTTCGAGGCGGCCTTTGCCTTTGATGTCGATGGGACCCAGGGGGATGGCCGGACACTGCCCCTGAAGCAGGCGCCAGGTCTGGGCGGAGACGCAGATGGAGCCGGGTTGGGCCGCTTCCTGCACGCGCGCGGCAAGATTCACCGTGTCGCCCCATACATCGTACTGGTATTTCCTGCGGCCTACGACACCGGCAACGAGCGGTCCGACGTGGAGGCCGGCGCGGACTTGCCAATGAGGCGGGAGGCGGCGGGCGGCGGCTATCATATCCCCGGCGCAGCGGACACAGTTCCATGCGGGATTGGGCAGGGTGGTTCCCAGGCCGGCGGTCGCCATGAAGGCGTCGCCGACGGTTTTGATTTTTTCCAGCCCGTGGGTGGCGGCCAGGGTTTCAAACGCTTCGACAACGCGTTGCAACTGCTCGAGGATTTCCTCGGGCGGATGCCGGTCGCAGTAAGCGGTGAAGCCAACCAGGTCGCAGAAGAGGACGCCGACCGACTCGAAGCGGCGGGGTTGGACGCTGCCGGTGGTCTTTAGCTCGTCGGCAACATCCGGCGGAAGGATGATGCGCAAGAGGTCTTCGGATCGCTTTTTCTCTTCCTGGATCTGGCGAAGGCAAGACACTTCGCTATCGCGGAGGCGCTTTTTCTCGACGGCGGCACCGATGCGGGCGCGGAGGAGGATGGGATTAAAAGGCATGGCCACGTAATCCTCAGCCCCCAAAGCGAGGCAGCGGGCGATGCTTTCCTCCTGGTCCAGAGCAGAGATCATGATGACGGGCACCTCGGCGAGGGCGGGGGCGGACTTGAGTTTCGTCAGCACCTGGTAGCCGTCGAGGCCAGGCATCACCATGTCCAAGAGGATGAGGTCGAACCGGCGGGCGCGGGCGGCTTGGAGGGCCTCCAGTCCGCTGCGGGCGACGGAGACCGTCCAGCCATCGTGGGCGAGACGGCGGGTGAGCATCTCGCGGTTGGCGGCATCGTCATCCACGACGAGCAGATGCCCACTGAGGTTTGCCGCCGGCCCTGCGCTGAGGACCGTCGGCGGGGTGAACCCGAGTCCTCTTGGCAGCAGATCCGTGGGACTGGCCCCGGTCCCGGCCTGCGCGGCCTCGGCGGCGGGCATGATGAGATACTCCTCCATCAACGCCAGCCAGGTCTGCGCGGCGCCGGTGATCTGCTTGAGGTCCGGGAGCAGCCTGGTGCGGCCGAGGGCCTCGGCTTCATCCTGGAGCAGCTCGCTGTAGCCGATGATGTGGTTGACGGGCGTGCGCAACTCGTGGCAGAGCTGGTGGAGATCATGCCGCTTGGCCTCGAAAATCTCCTCGTCAAAGTACTCCGTGATGAACGCCAGCAACTGGCGTCCGCCGCTGTGGATTTTCTGCAAATCGGCCTGGAAGGACGCCGGGGTGTGGTCGTCCTCCTGGAGCATCTCGCAGTAGCCCAGGACGTGATTGATGGGGGTGCGCAGGTCGTGGCGCAGCTTGGAAAGGTCCAGCGGCGCGGTGTTAGCGGGGGGGCAGGGCGCGGGATGCGAACCGGAGGTTTGGACAGGGTTGCTCATGTTTTGATCCCCCCCCGGCACGTCTTGAGGAGAGATTCGATCTTGTCCAGCAGTCGCGGCAGCTCGATCGGTTTGGTGTCGAAGTCGTCGCAGCCGGCGTCGCGCGCTTGCTGTTCGTCGGTGGCCATGGCGTGGGCGGTCAGCGCGATGACCGGGATGCGGCGCGTGGCCTCATCGGCCTTGAGCTGGCGCGTGGCTTCCCAGCCATCCATCACCGGCAGGCTCATGTCCATGAGGATAAGCTCGGGGATCTGGGCGCGCGCCTTCTGCAAGCCGTCGGCCCCGTCGACGGCCAGCAGGACGGTGTGGCCGTGGCGCTGGAGCCGGCGCGAGAGCATATCGCGGTTCATCTCGTTGTCTTCGATTAGGAGGATTTTAGCCATAACGGATTTTCATCAGATATCCTTGGCTACGTCAGCCACGGACGTGAGCAGCTTGCGTATCTCCTCGAGCAATTCGCCCATGGAGTAACCGCCTTTCTGGAGGATTTGGATGACGTGGCCATTGAGGCGGCGGCGGTCCTCCTCGGTCAGGTCCTTTGCGGTCAGGACGATGACGGGGATGTCCGCGGTGAACGGGTCGGCCTTGAGGGCGTTGAGCACGGCCCAGCCGTCCATGCCGGGCATCATCACGTCCAGCGTGATGGCGGCGGGCTGGAGCTTGCGGGCCAGGGCCAAGCCCTCGGCCCCCGCGACTGCGGACTCGACGCGGTAGCCTTCCTTGGTGAGCGCGCGCTGGACCAGGTCGCGCGCGCCGGCCTCGTCGTCAATCACCAGGACGAGCGGTTGCCGATTGGCGGTTGGCGATTGGCAATCCGGCTCGGCAGGCAGGGGGGCGGATGCGGGTACGGCAGGCTCCCGGCGCGCCTCGAGCGGCAAGCTCACAGTGAACGTGGAGCCTTTGCCCAACTCGCTTGCGACGGTAAGGTCGCCGCCCATCATCTGGCAGAACCTTTTGCTGATGGCCAAGCCAAGGCCCGTGCCGCCGTACTTGCGGGTGGTCGAGGCCTCGGCCTGCGTGAAGGGCTGGAACAGCCTGGCGACTTGCTCCGGCGTCATGCCGATGCCGCTGTCCGAGACGTGGAAATGGAGCGTGTTGAGCGTGGAGCGTGGGAGCGTGGGAGCGTGGGAGCGTGGTTGTCCCGTGCCCCCGGACGCAGTGACACGCTCTACGCTCTCACGCTCCACACGCTCCACGCTCAGACGGATGCGGCCTTGGTCCGTGAACTTGTTGGCGTTGCTCAGCAGGTTGAAGAGCACCTGGCGCACCTTGGTCTGGTCGGCCCTGAGTGGGCCGAGGTCCGCGGGGCATTGGACTTCAAGCTGGTTTCCGCTCTTGGCCACCAGGGGACCGACGGTGGTCGTGACGTCCTGGACGAGCTTGGGCACGTCAAACGACTCGAGGAACAACGTCATCTTGCCGGCCTCGACCTTGGACAGGTCGAGGATGTCGTTGATGAGGCCGAGCAGGTGTTTGCCGGCGGCGTGAATTTTCTCGAGGTCCGGCACGAGTGCCTGGGTGCCGAGGTCGCCGGCCTCTTCCTGGAGCATCTCGCTGTAGCCGATGATGGCATTGAGAGGCGTGCGCAACTCGTGACTCATATTGGCCAGGAACTGGCTTTTGGCGGTGTTGGCGGCGTCGGCGGTTTCCTTGGCAGCACGCAGGGCCTCCTCGGTCTCTTTCTCATGCGTGACATCCCAGGCAAGCATCTGCACGCCGACGACGTTGCCGTAGTCGTCGCGGATCGGCGAACGGATCGAGTGCAGGAACGTCCTGGGAACGAGACCGGGCACTTCGATGGCGCGGACCATCTCAAGCGTTTTGCCCGTGGCGAGGACCTCTTCGTCGAGCTGGCGGATTTGGCGGGCGAGTTCCGGGGGCGCCCAAACCGAGTCGTCCTTGCCCAGCATGTCGCGGCCCTTGAACCCCGCCCAATCGCGGCTGGTCGAGTTGACGAATGTGTAACGTCCGTCGCGGTCTTTGCGCACGACAATGTGCGGGATGGTCTCGACCAGG
>Ga0181533_1003448_pt1 | contig 17178 bp, 14 predicted proteins | sample PEATcosm2014_Bin_45_FD_119772 | JGI IMG/M metagenome (GOLD analysis project Ga0181533, IMG submission 119772) | Peatland microbial communities from MTU Mesocosm Facility, Houghton, MI, USA - PEATcosm2014_Bin11_60_metaG | ecosystem: Environmental > Terrestrial > Soil > Wetlands > Peat | place... | reverse complement strand
GGCGACCCCGTTGGCGGACGCCGTGTTGCCGGAGGGCGTCGCGCTCGACTGGGACAAGACCGACGCGAAGCCGGTGAACGCGAAGCGCGCACGGATTTCCCTCGACGGCATCTGGCGTTTCGCCCCCGCGGCCGGAGGTTCCGCCGAGCCGCCGGAGTTGGGCTGGGCGTATCTCAAAGTGCCGGGCAACTGGCAGAACCGCCCGGGCCGGCGTTCCGATTTCGTGGCCACCGGCGGCGGCCCGCAATGGGATCTTTACGACGGGTCGCAGGTGGAGCGCGCCTGGTACGAGCGGCGGGTACCCATCCCGGCGGACTGGCATGGTCGCACGATTAGCCTGCGATTCGACCGCGTGAGCACGGACGCGATCATCTACGTGAACGGCATCGACTGCGGGCGCGTGAGCTGGCCCTGGGGCGCGGTGGACATCACGCGCGCGGTGACGCCGGGACAGACCGCCGACATCCGCGTGCTGGTGGCCGCCATCGCCGATTCGGAACAGGTGGGCGACTTCCGGCAGAACGCCTTCATGAACGTTACCTACACCGCCGCCAGTCTGGTGACCCGGGGACTGACCGGCGGCGTCTCGATGGAAAACCGTTTGACCCCGGGCCATGTGACCGATGTGTTCGCGCGTACTTCAACGCGGAAAAAACAAATCTCGCTGGACGTAGAACTCGCCGGCGTCGCGCGGGCTGGCCCGGTGCGGTTCGTCGCGGAGATGGTCGACGAGCAGGGCGCGGTGGAAAAGACCTTCACCGCGGACGCGAACGTGGAAGCCCGGCCGACGCAAACCGTTTCCGTTTCCTGGCCGTGGACCGATCCGCGACTGTGGGCTGTGGAACGCCCCAACCTGTACACTCTTCGAGTGACCGCGAAGGGCGCCGGGCTGGACGACCAGTACGACCAGCCATTCGGCTTCCGCGAGTTCTGGATCGAAGGCCGGCAGTTTTACCTCAACGGGACCGTGATCCATCTGCGGCAACCGTGCTTTTACAACGGGCCGCACCCGCAGGTTGGAGACAATTTCGCCGAGTTCGGCAAATCCCGGGTGGACGCCCGTGGTGACGCCTCTGACGCAGGACGGGAGCTGGACCGTGGCGATCGTACGGGATTCCTCGCGGCGGTCTATGTCCTTGACGCCAACAAATACATGCGGGACTCACGCGGCCGACTCACGTGGGAACAGAACCAACACCGCGCCCTGGACCGCGCCGCCGTGTGGATACGGCAATACCGCAACCATCCCTCCGCGGTCATGTGGATCGCCGGCATGAATTTCTTCAACAGCGCCGTCGACGCGGACCCGCGCCATGTGGGCCGCCGCAGCTGGGACCAGGACGACCCGCGCTGGCACAGCCTCATGGTCGCCGGCCGCGATATGTTCGAAGCGCTCAGAAAACTCGATCCGACCCGGGCGTACTACAGCCACGCGGGCGCCTATAACGGGGACATTTACTCGATGAACTGCTACCTGGATCTTCTGCCGCTCCAGGAACGCGAGGATTGGCTGGGCGCGTGGGCGGAAAGTGGCGAGATGCCGGTCACCATGACCGAGTTCGGCACGCCGATGGATTGCACGTTCCGGTGCGGACGCGACGGTTTTAACAGCAACATCACCAGCGAACCCCTGTTGACGGAGTATGCCGCCATCTATTTTGGCACGGACGCCTATTCCTCGGAGGAACCCAAGTATCGACAGTATCTGCACGATCTGTTTCGCGAAGGCATGCTCTACAACAGCTCCGAAAACCGGCTGGATGACTACGCCAACAACCACAAAATCCAACTACTCTTCCGCATCGGCACGTGGCGCAGTTGGCGAACGGCTGAACTGCCGGGCGGCCTGCGTACGTGGTCCTGGATGCGTGATGCGCTCGACGAGGTCAACGGCCCGACCCTGGCGTGGATTGCCGGACCGACCGGAGATTATACTGCGAAGGATCACCACTTCGACGCCGGCGGGGAGATCGAGAAGCAGATTGTCCTTATCAATGACACGCGCCAGCCGCAGGATTTCACGGCGAACTGGACGGCCACGGTCGGCAGTGTGCGAGTCGGCGGAGGGGAGCTGCGCGGCAGCCTGCCGGTTTCGGAGATCCGCAAGCTCCCCATCCGGATTAGCATGCCCGCCGAGAACGCCGGAGCCAAGGCTGCAGGGACGATCACGCTCACCGCGACGATTGGCCGGACAACCCACCGGGACGTGTTCGCGTTTGATGTGTTCGGCGGCGACCGGGCCGAAGGCGGCGAGATGGCCGTCATTGATCCGGAGGGCATGACGGGCAAGATGTCGGCGAACTTGGGTTTTACGACGGTGCCTTGGAATGGCAACGTGGCACCGCTGGTTGTCGTCGGTCGCAACGCCTGGCAGCACGATCCGGGGTGATCACACGGTTGGAACCTTCGTGCGCGCCGGAGGCCGCGTTCTGGTCTGCGCCCAGGATCCCGGATGGATCACGCAAGCGCTTGGGTGGCGCGTCTGCCCGGAAGTCAGCCGGCGCGTCTTTGCCATGAATTCCACGATCTCCCGCGGAATCGAAGCCGACGACCTCCGCGATTGGACGGGAAGCAGCACGCTGATCGAGCCCTATCCAACCTACTCGGGCGATTACCTCAGAGGCAATGAAGGCGGACAGCCCTACGCCGGTTGGCACTGGGGCAACCACGGCGGCGTGACCGGCGCGGCCATCGAAAAGCCCCACCGCAGCGGCTGGCGCCCCTTGCTGGAATGCGAGTTTGACCTGGCCTACACGCCGCTGATGGAGCTTGACCACGGCCGGGGACGATTGATCGTCTGTACCCTGGATCTCGAAGACCACGTGGCCTCGGATCCGGCGGCCCGGCGCGTGGCCGGGCGCCTCGTTGATTATGCGCTTCACGCTCCGCCCTCTCCCCAGCCGGACCAGGTTGTTTATCTTGACGGCGACGGCGGAGCGGCCTGGCTGGACCGGATCGGAGTGGGCTATCAGCGTTCGGCCACGCTGGACGCGAACGCCGGGCTGCTGCTCGTCGGCGCGGACGCGACTGTTGATTCCGGGGTGCTCGACGGCTATCTGGAAAAAGGCGGCAAGGTGTTCTTCCTGCCGCGCGCGCAGGCTGACGGATGGCCCGGCACCACCTTAAAACCGGCGGCAAACCAGTTCGCCGGTTCGTTGTCGGTGCCCAACTGGCCCGAAGCCCGGGGCCTCAGCGCGTCCGATCTTCGCTGGCGCAGCTTCCTGGACAATCCACCGTCGATTCTAGGCGCGGGCGCGGACATCGGAGCGGACGGGCTGATTGGCCGGAAGAAGGTGGGCCGCGGCGTGGCGATCTTCTGTCAGTTGGATCCGGATCGTTTCCACGCGGACGAGAAGACCTATTTCCGTTACACGCGCTGGCGGTCCACCCGCGCCGTGGCCCAACTCGTGGCCAATCTGGGCGCCAGTTTTCCCGCGGACAGCCGGGTGTTTCATCCTCTCGAACCGGCCGTTAATCCGAACCGCATTTGGGTGGGCCCGAACGGCGATCTGGCGGGGCATCAAAGCAATCCGCGCGCGCCCCGTGATTTGAATCCATCTCCAAACACCGCGCCGGAGAATGCCCGGACAACCTTCTATAGCCCCGATTATCGGACGGACTTCCCTATGGGCGACAATCCCTACCGCTATTACCGGTGGTAGCGCTACAAGCAAGGTGAGGAAAACAATCTCGCCTTCAAGACCGCACCGCTCGATGGAGCAAGCAACATCAACGGCAAGAATCCGCCCTTCGTCGATCCGCAGGAGCGGAACTTCCAGCTGCGGGCGGGCAGTCCCGCCATCGGCGCGGGCAAGGACGGTGTGACCATCGGGGCGCTGGAATACTCCAACGTCTATTACGTCGATCCCCGTCATCCGGGCGCCACACATCCATAAAAGGCCTGCGGCTCACAGTTCTCAGACCATTTTTCTCGCAATCACCTTGTCCTACTCCTGACGATGCACGTCGGGCACTTTCTCGCTCTCACCCAGCATCTCAAGCGCTTGGTCCACGAGTTTCTCCAGCTCATTGAGCTTTCCGCCATTAGCTGGCGGCTGGGCGCCTTCCATGAGCTTACCCACCGCCGAGGGGTCCTTGCCGCTGCTGTGCCAACGCTGAATCCCGTCGCGGACCCGCTTCATCTTCACCTGGATGCGTAACTGCGGGTTATCCACGAAAACGGCCTTTTCCACCAGCGGTTGTCCGGTCAGAAACTTGTGATAGGCCGCGATCGCTTCCTTCCCGAAGGCGCTGTCCCAAAGGCGCTTGGGGAGTTCCTCGCCGGTGGCGCCGGTGTTCACGCCCACGAGAACGCAACCATGGTTGTAGTGCCAGGCGAGGTAGGTTTCCCAATCCACAACAGATCCGGGAACACCTGCGTTTGCCTCCACCCCCGCCCAGGCGGGATTCCCGTGCCTCTCCAACTCATCATAGATCGTTTTGAAGCTCTCCCCGATAACCCCGACCGCATAAGTGGTCCAGCCCGGCCGCGACCAGGAATTGAAGGCCGCGCTGACCGGCGCGCTGGACATCTCGGGCATCTGCGGGGCGATATGGGGGTAGAGCTTTTTCCGCGGCACACCCGCTTCCGCAAACTGGCGGCACCAAAAACCGACCGTCTCCTGGATAACGCCGGCCAGCGCCTCGTGCAGGTCCGTCGGCGGCTTCTCTTGTGTGTAACCCCGGTCCAGCAGTGCCCGGTAGCCAAGCCGGCCGCGGGGCGCGCCGTCCTCCGCCATCAGCTTCGCCGTCTGCGGGTCTGGGTTCGACCAGTCGTCGATGCCCGGTTCCGCGCCGACCAGCACCCCGGCAAAAAGGCGCCCCTGGCCCTCGCGCTCCAGGGCAGCCAGCTCTTCCCTGAGTAGCGGCGCGATCACGTCCCGGACCAGGCGCCTCACTTCTGAGCGGTAGGCCCCGCTCGTGAGGCAAGGCGGCGGGGCGATGCGCTCAGGCACACCCCAGTTGAAATAGCGCGTCTTGGCGGGCGGGCCCTCCCAACCGAACCATTCGACATTATTCCGGTTTGCGGCTTTGTAACTCGGCTGGTTCATGTCGAACCAATTCCACAGGTCGGGCCGGCTACGCCAGTGGACGTGGAAGTCGAAGGACAGCATTACGGCCACGTCGTGGGCTCGCGCGGTGGCGAAGGCCGCGTGAATACGCGTCGGCAACTGTTTCTCCTCGTCGAAGGCCGACATTGGAACACCGAAGCCAAGGAGGCGGAAACGGCCGTCACCCTTGCTACCGATTTGCCGGACCATGTCCAGCACCTGTTCGGGCGCGCGCCAAAAGAGCAGGTAGCGCGGCTCACTCATCGCCCCGGCCTCCCCTCCAGCTTCCGGCTCAGCGGTTGGCTCCGCTGACCTCGCGCTCGGGTTGGCCGCCAGACCCAGCGCCACGAGCTCGAGGATGATCACACGCCCGAGGGACCAGCCCCGCGGCCCGAGTAATGATAGAATGTTCATCGATGCGGAGTGTGATCTGCGGGGAAGTGGGGCTAGGGCGAGCAGCAGGGCACGGGCGCTCTCATTTGGTATCCTTGTTGATTTTTTCGAGAATAAGATCCAACTCCGCCTCAGCTTCGTTGGGTTTGCCAGCCTCGATGAGAGGTTTGAACTTCTCTTCCATCCTTTTGGCGATGGCCGATGGGTCGTGTCCACCGGCTGCCCACTTTTGCACGCTCTGCTGTACGCGCTCGACCTTCTCATTGAGCCGTTGGCGCGTCGCTTCGAGGAACGGTGCGCCGCCGTCTTTGGTGATCTCTTTCAGTTTGGCTTGTTGCTCGGGCGTGAGGAGATTCTTAATCCACGCGAGCAACCCGATATGCAGGTGCTTCAGGTCGCGCTCCGCATCGAGCGCCTTGTCCAGTTGCGTGGTGAGCGCCGCTTCGTCCACACGCCCTTGTCTGGCGAGGGCCGAGAGCGCGGCGGTTTCGCGGGTTAGCCGCTCCGTGAGCTCGTTGGACCGTGCCTGGGTCTTCTCAACGCGGGCGCGAACAGCTTCCCGCTGTTCCTGCGTTAGATTGATCAGGTCGCCTGCCATCAGGACGACTTCGGGCGGAAAAAACGCCCCCGCCAGGGGATCAGTATGAGCGGCGGAGTTGTCTGCCGCGGCCAGGCGGCAAGCCGTGGATAGGAGAGCGATGAGGGTTACGATTTTCATAGTGGGTGATTCGAACTTGTTTGTTTCAGGGTCTGCTGTGGTGCTTGCGCCCGGATCATTCCGGACCTCTCGGAGGTTCGCGCAGCAAGGCGGTCGGTGACATCCACGCTGGAAGCGCGGAAGTGGTGTCGAGAGCGAGGTGGGCAATGGCGCCCTGGGAAGAAGCAATGGCGGCGGTCACGTCATGGCCGGTGCTCAAGGGTTTGGGAACTTTCGGCGGCATTGCGAATACGACGAGAACCGCCAAGGCTGCCGCAGCGGCTGCCGCCCAGCGCCAGTAGTGCGGCGGTGAGCCGACGCGGGCTTCGTGGAGTGAGGTCATCCGGTTGGAGCCGTTTTCCTCAACGGCCGCCCCATCAGCCATAGAGCCCAGTGCCATGTCGAGATTCATGTAGTCGAGATACAAGGCACGCAACTCCGCGTCTTCGTTCAGGCCCTTGAGCAGGGCAGCAGCTTCTTCCGCGCTGGACTGTCCATCCACATACCGCTGAGTTGTTTCGTGCCAATGCGATTTCATTGCAGTCCTTCCATCGCAAGTTGCCGCCGCACACACTCCAGCAGCGCCTGCCGAATCCGCTGCAGCACCTTGTAGAGGGACATCGGTGTCTGCCCGCGACGCGACGCGAGTCCATCTATGCGGGTGCCTTTGGCGTAGGCGGAGAGAACAAGTTCGCGCTGCGCCGGCGGCAGTTTTTCCAAGCACCCCTCCAGCGCGTCACGTTGTGCATCGTGCCTCGGTTCGGCCGCCGCCGCGGCGTCAGCCAACCGATTGACGAGCGCGTCATCGAACACATGCCGGTCGCGCACCTGGTCTCGCACGGAGGAAATACCAACTCGCCGGACGGTCGAGACCGCTCGCGGTCGAGTAACCATTTGGCCACTTCACTCAAGCCGTCATCCCTCTTGTTCGCATTTGGAAACTGAGCTGGAATCTCCATTGCGCGATAATTGTCCTGACGATCATTCATCCTGCCATCCGCCGCATCTTGCCTCGAACAAATCCACCGCGCAACTTGTTTCCCGCGTCGTTGTCATCTGTCTATAATGGGGAAATGGCCGTCGCAGGGACGCCAGCGTAATTTATCTCTTTTGCACTGCCAGGCCCGTAACGTCGCCACGAATCCGTGAGATGGGTACAGCCCCTGCAATCGTGGCCGGTGTCGCCTCGCCGGGGAGATCGGACACCGACATCCGGGAGCACGTATCGCAATGGACCCGTGAAGGGTGGATCGTCTTGAGCATACCTACCATCTTGATCGTTCGTTCGCTGGAGGCCTACCGCCCGTGACCGCCACCGCCATGCCCGCCGCCGAAGCCACCGACGTGCCCTCCGCGGAAGCCACCAGTGCGTCCAACCCCAAAGCCACCGGTGCGTCCAGCCCTTAACCCGCCGCGGTACCCGCCCCAAGCCCCACGACCATAAGATCCCCAACCGTAATGGCCGCCCCATCCATAACCGCCCCGGAGACCCCAACCGCCGCCAATCCAAATCCAACCGCCATTCCAGCCCCAGTAACCCGGGGTCCAATAGTAATCCGCCCCCGGGGCCATTGGGATTACCTCCTCGGGTGCCTGCGGCGGTGTCTGGTCAGCTGGCATCAAGCGCGGGTCGGCGAGTTGCGGCTGCGGAGCCGGTTGGGCCGGGATGGAAGGCTGTCCTGGCGCATACAGGTTTTGAGGATAGGCATACGTTGCTGTCGCATGCTGGTTCCGCACCGAACTGTCGTGGTTCAACATCGCCGCGATGACCGGCGAAGTCACTCCGGTTTCCTTGAGACGCAGAATCGCGTTGGCGGAAAGATTGAACTGTGACGGGCAGGTTTTGACATAGGCCAGGATTACTTCCTCGCCCACGCTAGCGTCGGACAGTTTCACGACCTCGCCAGCATTCGGGGAGAGCACGCGCGGGGCTGGCGCCTGAGCACTCGACACCTGTGCCACAGGCCCGGGAGTGGCCCCCGACGCCGCTTGCGCTGCGGAATCCGCGACGTAGCCGGAAACGGCGAGGAATGCCAATCCCATCCAACTCACACTTCTCGTTTTCATAACATTACTTCCATGAACTTGGACCCGACCCGCCGCCAGTCATTCAGAAGCCTCAGGCCAACGCGGGCCGGAAGGTCCAAGCCCCTTTAGGCGAGTGCCCTGGATCTCTGGACCGTTCTCAGGGCTTGTCGGGAGTGGTTTTCTTGGTCTCTTCTGTCTTGGTCACGGTGCCATCTGACGCTTTGGTAACGGTCTGCTCTTTCGACTTAACAGTGCCGTCGCTGCTGACGCTGCTGCTCTCGGTGTGGGAAACCTGGCGGTCGCAGCCGATAGTCAGACATGACAACGCCAAGGCCGAGGTCGCCAAGCAAATTCCAACCATAAGATTCTTTTTCATTCTGTATGTCCGTTCTCCAACTGAGCAATTTCATTCGTCGGCGTAGTGCGCTTCGCGTTGCCCCCGGCAACGTCTTGACTATGCCATTTCGCATTATCGTAAGCTTAGCCGATGCCACGCTCCCGGGCGGTGGTCGACCGCGGGAAATCACCACTAATTGGCCGCCTTCGAGCACTCTATAAGCGCCTTCCTGGTAAAGACCTGCGGCTTAAGGCGGATAAAGTGAAGGAAGGTCCGTCCGGATGCGGCGTAGCCCTCCGGAGACTAATCCAACCCTAGCCGTATGTGCAAAATGCATTGCCAATTCTTCGCGGGCAATGCATATTGCACGATCTTTTGGGTCGCCAGGCGGTCCCGGCTCCGAAAAAAGCGCCTTAATGGACCGTGGATCAACGAGTTGCAGAAACGATGTCAGTTTTGGCCCTTCTTTAGCTTGAAGAGAGAAATGACCGCAAAAATGAGTGGCAAGAACAAGGCATTGATGTTTAGTGAGTCTGCCTCCTGTCCGCGCCTGGCACTGGCTAATTGCCAATTCTATGGATTTCCTGGTCATCGACGACGACAAGACATTCCGGGACGCGACCTGTCTCATCATCGACAGTGAAGGCCATTATGCGGAAGGCGCCGGCTCTGGGGCTTTGGGCCTCACAGAACTGAAGGAAGGGAAATTCGATGCGGTGCTGCTGGATCTCAATCTCGGACCCGAAAACGGTCTGGACATACTCGAACAGATTCTCAAACGCAAACCCAATTTGCCGGTCATCATTTTTACCGCCCAGGGCAGTGTGAAACTCGCGGTAGAGGCCATGCGTCGTGGAGCGGTGGATTTTCTGGAAAAGCCGTTCAGCCGAGAGCAGTTCAACCTGGTGCTCGCCCGGGTGCAGCGTTTCCACCAACTCAACCGGAACATCGAGAGGCTCGAACGAGAAGTTCAGGATAGCAACGCCCAGAGTCCGGAGATCCTCCTGGACTCAAGCACGCCCCTGATGAGAGAGGTTATGGACACCCTGTTGCGAGCGGCGAAAACTCCGGCCTCGATTTTAATCCTGGGCGAAAGTGGCACCGGCAAGAGCGTGTTGGCCCGCGCGGTTCACCAGCAGAGCCACTTGGCGGAGGGGCCGTTCGTGACGGTGAGCTGTCCGAGCCTGTCCAAGGAGTTGTTGGAAAGCGAACTGTTCGGGCATGTCAAGGGCGCGTTCACCGGCGCCCTGCGCGACCATTGGGGCAAGGTCAAAGCGGCTGCGGGCGGGACCCTTTTCCTCGACGAGATCGGCGACCTGCCGATGGAAATCCAACCCAAGCTGCTGCGCCTGCTCCAAGAACGCGAATACGAGCGCGTGGGGGAAAATGTCACCCGCCAAGCCGAGGTGCGGATCATCGCCGCCACCAGCCGAGATCTCAAAAAGCGTGTCGCTGCTGGCACGTTTCGCGAAGACTTGTATTTTCGACTCAACGTGATAAGGGCGGAAATGCCTCCGTTGCGGCAGCGCGAGGGCGACCTCATCCGCTTTGCCGGGCATTATTTCAAGCATTTTTCCGGTCTCTGCGGCCGCCGGTTCGAAGGGCTTTCCCCAAAGGCCATGGCGGCCCTACGCGCCTACCCGTGGCCGGGCAACTTCCGTGAGTTGCGCAACGTCATCGAACGCGCCGTGATCATCGCCAAAGGGACCGAGATTGGTCTGGAAGATCTCCCCGCAGAACTACGCGGCCAAGCTGTTGCCGGCGCCAATGGCAACGACGCCTCGGTGCAGGTGGGTGCCTTGGTTTCCATGCGGCGATTGGAGGAAACGCACCTGCGCAAAGTCTTGGAACGAACGGCCCACTTGGCCGAAGCGGCCCGGGTGCTGGGGATTGATCAAGCCACGCTTTATCGGAAGCGCAAAAGAATAGGATTGGAATAATGGCTGGGTAGGATTTAGGATTCTTCCACGTCAGTGCTGGAGGGTTTTGGGCAGACAGACCGTGAACCTGGCGCCGCTGCCCGTGGCGCTCTCAAACGCGAGCGCACCACCCATCGCCTCCACAAGCTTCTTGACGATGCTCAGGCCCAGCCCGGCGGAAGGTTCCCCGCCGGTCGGCCGCGCCGAGAGCCTGGCGTAACGTTGGAACATCCTGGTCTTGTCTGCTTCGCTGAAACCGGGACCTTCATCCTGAACGTGACATTCCACGTAATTCGCTTCCGACCGCACTCCAATCGTTATTTGCTTCCCCCGCGGTGAGAATTTTACCGCGTTGGAAACGAGATTGCCGAGGACCTGGTTGAGTGCCGCGGAGTCGGCCTGCACCAGCGCGCTTTCTTTGGGCAGCACCTCTCGCAGCACGAGTTCCTTGCGCCGGGCCGCCTCCTGATACTGGCTAACGACATGGGAGATGGCAGCCGAGAGGCTGATGGATTCGGTTTTGATTGTCAGCCCGTGGCCAAACGCAGCGTTGGTCAGAAATTCTTTCACAAAAGCGAGCATCTGACTGCTCGAATACGCGATGTTCTCCACCATCAGATGCAACTTGGGGTCCGCGAGCGACCCGGTCGAATCGCGCAGCCGCTCGGCGCTCATTTGCAGGCCGCCCAGCAGATTCTTCAGATCGTGCGTGAGAATGCCCATCAACTCATCTTTGTCCTCCCCAAGCTGCTCCAACCCAGATCGGGCCGCTTCAGCAGCTCGTTCACTCAGTTTCAGCGCGTTAATATCCACCAACACGAGCGTCACCCCATCGATCATGTTATCAAGAGCAAGATACGGACGCGCCCGGAGCAAATACCAGCGGCCCTCTTTGTCCCGCACCTCGCGCTCCTCCACATGCGCGGATTCGATCACTTGTGCCAGGAAGGGCTCCAGGCCCGAGAAGTCGAGGTTGTGCTTGAGGGCGCCAATCGGCCGGCCCACGTCACTGGCGGCCAAGTGAAAGACCCTCTCCGCCAGCGGCGAGAAACGGCGGATGGTCAAATCTCGCCCGAGCAACACCACGGCTAGGTTGATGCTGGTTTGGAGGTTGTTAAGATCGCCGTTGAGCCGGTTTAGCTCCGCGTTGCGATTGACCATCTCCTCATTGACGGTAATCAGCTCTTCGTTCGTGGACTCGATTTCTTCCTTGGAGGTTTCCAGCTCCTCATTGATGCTCTGCAATTCCTCGTTGGCCGACTGGAGTTCCTCATTGGCCGCCTGAAATTCCTCGTTCGTGGCCTCGTGTGCTTCCTGGATGTTTTGGCGTTCGTCGCGCGTCTCCACCAACTCGCGCTCGAGTTCAGCGATGCGGCGGGATTCGTTGCGCGGGCTTGCGCTTCGCCCGCTCGCAGGTTTTGAAACGGCCACGGCTCCCTCGCTCCCGGGACGCCGCCGATGCGACACCGATAGAACGGGTTTGGAATCCAGGGGCCCTCGTTCGGGTTCTACGAACAAAATCAAATAGCAGCGCTCCTTGAGGTTCTTAAGCGGGATAATTTGCAGATCCACCGCCCGCGTTCTTCCATTCCTACGAACCTGCACGTTTTCCTTGCGCACGGCGCGATCTTCCTTCTTCGCCGTGTTGAAAGCCGTGCGCAACGGCAGTGCCAATCCCTCGCGCGCCATCCGGAGCAGGTCGAAGCTCGCCTTGCCGGCCGGCAATTCGAGATATGCCCCGACCGAACCGCGGAACTCGATGACATGCAACTCCGCGTTGACGAGGACCCCCGGCGGGCTGAATTGCTGCAGCGTTGCGCGGTCGGCCTCGCGCTGCGCGCTAGGCTCCGCCCGGATTTCCGCAGGCGCGCCGCCGTTTCTCGTGGAAGGCACCTGTGGGGCTGCGGCCATATGGCTGCGTGCATCGGGCATGCGCAACGCGGGTGTCAGCCCCGGCTTCTTGGAGAAGATCTTTTGCTGTTTGTCGGCACACTCGAACATCTCGGAGCACGCGCCAACTGACTCCGACGTGCCGAGGAACAGGAATCCCAGAGGTTTGAGCGCATAGTGGAAGGCCGGCATAATCTGGTTTTGCGTCCCTGGTTCGAGGTAAATCAGCAGGTTCCGGCAACTCACCAGGTCCATCCGCGAGAACGGCGGGTCGCTCAAAATATTATGCCGCGCGAACACGCACAATTCCCGGATGTGCTTGTTCACCCGGTAGCCGCCGCCTTCCTCCACGAAGAAACGCCGCAACCGATCCGGCGAGACCCCCTCCACCAGGCTCTTGGTGTAAAGTCCGCGACGCGCTCCTTCCAACACGGAGTCGCTAAGGTCGGTGGCGAAAATCTGCAGCCGCAATGCGCGGCCGGGAACCTCGGCGCAAAACTCCTCGAATGACATCGCCAGGGAATAAACTTCCTGGCCCGTCGAAGAGCCCACCACCCAGATGCGCACCGGTTCCTTGCGCCCAGCAGGGATGAGCTTCGGGAAAACGATCCGTTTCAGGGCTTCGAACGCCTCCGGATTGCGGAAGAAGCTGGTGACGCTGATCAGCATGTCCGCATACAACGCCGCCAACTCGGCGGCGTTGTCGCGAAGAAAATCGGCGTAAGCCTCCAGCGTATTGAGCTTGGTGAGCACCACGCGCCGGGCGAGACGCCGCTGGATGGTGCTGGGCCGATAGAGCGAGAAATCCACCCCGCGAGCGTTGCGCAACAACAGCAGGATTTTCGCCAAGGCATTTGGGTCAGCCACCACCGGGCTGGCACCCGTCGAAGCCATATAGGGATGCCGCGCTAGCCGCACCAGCTCCCGCGCGATATTCCCTGGCGACAGCACAAAATCCACGCACCCGGCCGCGGCGGCGCTCTGCGGCATGGAATCGTATTTGGCCGACTTTCCATCCTGGGCAAAGGTTATCCCGCCTTCCGCTTTGATGGCCTCCAACCCCAGTGTCCCATCCGTGGCGGTGCCGGACAACACCACGCCGATGGCCCGCTCGTGTTGGTCCTCGGCTAACGACTGAAAGAAATGATCGATCGAGCATAGCGCTCCGCCAGTCTGCCGCCGAGCTTGGATCTTCAAGATCCCCTGCTGGATGGCCAGGCCCGCGTTGGGAGGGATGACATAAACATGATTGGGCAGGACCGGCTGGCCGTCGGCAACCTCACTGACCGGCATGGCGGTGACCCGGCCCAGAAGCTGGGTCAGCGCGCTTTCATGAGTCGGATCGAGATGTTGAACCAGTACGAAGCCCAGGCCCGAATCCGCCGGCAGATGCTTGAGCAGTTCCATGAAGGCTTCTAACCCGCCCGCCGACGCGCCGATCCCGACGATGGAAAATGCCTGCCTCTCAGGCTGCGCCGAACCTGCCTTTTCCGGGAGGCGCGAGGGGAGGTTGGCGGCCTGCGGAACCCTCGGCAGCGGTGTGCCAGCGCTGGCTCGGGAACGCAATGTTGGGAGACCTTCGCCTGGGCGCTTGGCCTCCCTTACGGTGCCTTTTTCCGGCCGGCTGCCTCCGGTGCTCTGTCGGCGTTTGGGTTTCATCGACGGCTCTTCAAGTTGTTCCTGTGGACTGGGTGCCGAAGAAATGCCCCACGTCCTCGGAGACCCGGAACCTGCGGCTTCCCTCCAATACCCGTTTGCGTCCTCTGCTTCTTCATATTTCCTCTTCCGCCGACAATGCATTTCCCGGTCCTGAGCCTGACAGAACCGATCTGAGCTTACATCTTCGGGTGCCGTCGGAAAAGTAAAATGCCGAGTTCAGAGCGACCGGGTAAGATGGCTGCATCCGCCAAGACCCCGGTAAAAGGCAATTCCCCTTGAATCCCGCCGCGTCGAAAAGCAAATTCCCGTCCGTATGACTAAAGCTACCCATGATTGAGTCAGTGCTCCTAACCACCGTTCGGGTCTCGACCTTCGACGGCAAGCGTCCGCTTTCCGCGGCGAGCGGCTTTTTCTTCGAGCGCGAGGGCCGGCTGTTCCTCGTGACGAGCCGGCACGTGGTCGTCGACAACCCGAGCCGGCACTTTCCCAATCGCATCGAGATCGAACTCCATACGGACCCCAAGAACCTCACCAGTGCAACGCGTCTGTCGGTACCGCTGTTCCTCGACGGCAAGAGCATCTGGCGCCAGGGCAACGATACCGGGGGCGAAATCGACGTGGCGGTGATCGAACTCGACCGCGCGGCTTTGCCGCCGACGGTCGTGCTGCGGTGTTTCACGCCTGCACATCTGCAGCGCTCCCTCCAGGAGGTGGAAGTCGGCACCTCGCTGCTGATCGTGGGCTTCCCGCTCGGGTTCCACGATGCGTTGCACCACCTGCCAGTGGTGCGGCATGCAGTGATCGCCTCGGCTTTCGGCCTGCGCTTCCAGGGCCTGGGTTACTTTCTCACCGACGCCCGAACGCACCGCGGCACAAGCGGCGCGCCGGTCGTGATGCACAGCCCATCCACCGATGCGCAATTGCCCTGGAAGCTGCTCGGTGTGCATTCCGCGCGCATGGACGTGGGCGGCCGCGACCTGCAACTCGACGAGACGCTGGGGCTGAACTGCGCCTGGTATGCCGACATTCTCCTCACTCTGACGGCATGAAAGCGGGGGAGGCTGGCCGGCTGGGGAAGCGTTGGCAGTGGCGCGCCGCGCAACTCGCCCACCGGAGGGCGCAGCCCGGGCAACTCAATCGGTCTTAATCGGGCCCGAGTGGGCGTCTCGTTTGGGCCCATCCAACCGACGGCCTGCCGGATGACACGATCACTTGGTGCCGTCTTCAATGCCTTGGCCGGCGTCTTTAACGTCCTTGCCAAAGCCGTGGGCGGTGTTGCAGCCAACCCCGGCAATTGCCAGCAAAGTGGCGACGAAGAGCAGAACAACGATGCATTTGATGCAGGTGGTCATGTTTTTATCCAGAGTGCGTTCGTTCATGTGCATATAGACTTAGCAGGTGAGGGGCCGTTTTGCTTCGCCCCGCCCCAAGTGGTTGCCGTTTAGGCCCTTGCACGTTTGCAGCACTGCGTCTCGGTCGCCGCGGCTCCGACGGCATCGTGCAAAGTGCCCGACTGCCCTCCTACCCGTCATGCAAGTTGCAGTGCCTTTGCATTCGTTCACCGCGCATCGAAGGTGATTACAAACAGCCCAAGCTGCCTGGATTGAGGCGGTTAGAGCTCCGGCCGCAGGGTTGGCCCTGAAATAGCTGGTGGGGAAGTGGAAACTCGTGAGAGCGGGCACCCAGCGAGTGCGCCCCCACCTGTTGGCGCGCAGGCTTGATGGCTCAACACACGAAAAGAACTTATGAAACACAACAAGAATCATGACAATGTCAGGAGCGAGGGGCCTCAGCTTCAACCGGTTCGGTTCGAATTCACGCATCCCACGGCCAGGAACGTCTGTGTCGCGGGGACCTTTAACGACTGGCACGCCGAGGCCAAGCCCATGCATTCCGTGGGTGATGGTCACTGGCTCAAGGAGACGGTCTTGCCGGCCGGCACCTATGAATATTGCCTGGTCGTGGACGGCGAGTGGATGCCCGATCCGCGGGCCCGGGAAACCGTGCCCAACCCGTTCGGGGGAAGAAACTCGCTGCTGAAGGTGGCCGATTCGCCGGAAGCAGCGCGTCTGGCCGACGCAGAACAACTGCCTTTGAAAAACACAAACCAATAGAAGGAATCGAATGCTATGAACCGAGAAACACAAGCTATATGCCGGGACTTAGGCAGGCTCGCCGAGGACGCGCGCGCCTTGGTGGCGGCGACCGCCGATGTGGCGGGGGAAAAAGTCGGGGAAGCCCGCAAGCGTCTAGCCGCGGCATTGGAGCGCGGCAAGGAAATCTATGACCACGTGAGCGAGAAGGCGGTCGATTGCACCACCGCTACAGACGAGGCCCTGCACGCGCACCCTTATCAAGCCATCGGCGTCGCCCTCGGTGTGGGGGCACTCGTCGGGTATCTTGCCGCGCGCATGTGTGCCAGCAGGGGCGAGTGAATCGGCCTCAGCGCTCAAGGCTCTGCCCAGCCTCCGTTGAAGCATCTCTCTCAGCGGTCTTGGACCCTGGGTGAAAAACGCTTGCCCAGGGACCCGTCTTTCTCTGCCGCATCCTGCACCATGTAACAGCAAGGCCGACGTGGATATGACGGCGCAGATTCGCAAAGAAATCATCGCTGGGAAAAGCATGTCCGTGAACGCCAAAAACGTGAAGATCATCACCATAGCTGGTCGGGTCACGCTTCGGGGGCCGGTCAACACCGCCGAGGAAAAACGTCTCATCGGTGACATCGCGGATCGCATCGCGCGTCCCGAGAATGTGGACAACCAACTGGAAGTCACATTCACCACCAGAAGCAACAACTGATTCGGTCAACTAGGTAAACACAGCAAAGTGAACTATATGTCAAAGACATCTGTATTGTGCATCGCCACCTCCCGCGAACAAGCTAATCGCATCGTCGACCAGCTCAAAACCGCAAACTTCTCCAACAACGACATCTCCGTGCTGTTTCCCGACAAGGATACGACACGTGATTTCGCGCACGAGAAGAACACCAAAGCCCCGGAAGGCGCCGTGGCGGGCGCGAGCACAGGGGGCGTTGTCGGCGGAGCGTTGGGATGGGTCGCCGGAATAGGCGCCTTGGCCATTCCGGGAGTCGGCCCCTTCATCGCGGCTGGGCCGATTATCGCGGCGTTGAGCGGTGCTGCCCTCGGCGCGGCTGTGGGCGGGATCGCCGGCGGGTTAATCGGCCTGGGCATTCCGGAG
>Ga0181533_1003441_pt1 | contig 17203 bp, 19 predicted proteins | sample PEATcosm2014_Bin_45_FD_119772 | JGI IMG/M metagenome (GOLD analysis project Ga0181533, IMG submission 119772) | Peatland microbial communities from MTU Mesocosm Facility, Houghton, MI, USA - PEATcosm2014_Bin11_60_metaG | ecosystem: Environmental > Terrestrial > Soil > Wetlands > Peat | place... | reverse complement strand
TGGAACGCCAAATCCTGGAAGCCCTTGACGCGATGAGCGACAGCGACAGGAAGGCTTTGATGCAGACGGTCCTCAAGGACAACCCGGCCCTGAGGAACCTGCAGCGCAAGATGGCAGCCCACATCCCGAACTTTGACACGGGGACCACCCTCCGAGAGGTCCAGGCGGCCGGCGCCAACCTTCACCGTTCTGAAGCCTCCAAGCCGGACAAGATTCTGCTGACTCAGGACCTCTTCGCTCTAACCTGATAATTCAGACTGCGACCTTTCCAGGATGTTTCTCCAGGCAGGCAGCCTTGCGCCGGGTGTGGCGCAACCCCCTGCTCAGTCCCTGATGAGATGCTCTCCGCAGGAACCTTAAAGCTCCGGCAGCGGCTGCGGCGGTTTAAGGAAGGAACCGCTGAAAGCCCAAGCGATTGACCGCCAAGAACCGCGTCTAACCTGAAAGACATGAATAAGTTCACGGTCCTCCTGCTGGTTCCGGATTACCTCGCTCAGACGTACGGGCAAGATACATTCTTCACCTGCGTCCCAGCCACGGGCCCCAAGCAGGCAATCGCCAAGGCCCGGTTCGAAGCCGCCGAGAAACGCGACGTGGCAGACCTCGACGATTTCTTTCCCCTGTGCGTCATCGAAGGCGAACACCGCAACATCAAGGACGAAGTCTGATCAAGACGGCTGCAGCGCCGCCTCAGCCGCGGGCGGGGCCTCTTCAACCGCGTGCGGAGCCGCCGAGAACGGGCCGCGCTCAAAGAACTTGGCCAGCCTGGTATACAGGATCATCTGCGCCTTCCGAGGCAGGAATGTCAGCTGAGGCATGATTGCCAAGAGTTCCCCTATGGTGCGAACGTTTTTGGCCAGGAGCGTGGAATTTATTTCCGGATGCTGATAAGCCTCCTTCCCAAGATCCCAGATTTGAGCAGAGAGCTTCTCAGGGCTGATCGTCTCCGGGCCCGGTAAAATTGACTTGACCTTGTCCAGCATCTGATTGGTGACTGGCGGGAGCGATTTGAAGGATGGCACCACCCCGGGATTTTCAACCAGCTTGGCTTCTACTGCCAGCAGCATCTTGTCGACATCCCAATCGGGCTCCTCCTTTGGCGCCGGCCGCGGGGCGCGGCGTCCAGCCTCCAGCGGCAATGAGAACTGGTCTCCCGTCTTCACCAGCTCGCCTTTCTGGGCTGCGATATAGACTTTCGATTTGAAGCTGGCCATGGGAGTCTTTCCCTTGACCTCCATTTTCTCGACATAGGGCTTGGCCGCAGCGCAGGCTTCCTGTATCGTGATAGGACCCTTCGCTTCTCGCATCACCTGGAGGACGATGCCGCGGTAAGTCAATTCTGCGTGGCCGGGAGCCGCAGTGACAGACTTCCCGCGCTTTGATCCGGAGGAAGCTGCGGGCCTGCGATGGCCCGGACGCTGCTGTCGCACAGGGAGCGGCTTGCGATTCCGCGCCGCGGGAGCGGCAGGCAATCCCAAAAGAGCTGCATCGATTTCAGCAATGCGGGCCATTTGTTGCTCCCGCTCTTTGAGTAGATTGTGGGCCACCTTGACGAGCTGGCGGGCTGAGTAAGCAGATGTAGATGCATTCACAATGCCAGCTTTATAACGAAGGCGACCGCCCCAGTCAATGGAAAAGTGATTCCAAAAGCAGCGCAGGGTCAAAGCCGGGCCTGAAAATCACCATAATAAAGGATGCCCCAAGACCTCTCTGTCCGTGGAGGAAGGCAGCGACGGCTTTATCTTTCCGGGCTTCAAGAACAAGTGCCCAAAGTCCATCTTGGGCAGGACCATGCTGGCGCAGGCGTACAGGGACATCCATGTTTTGGCATACAATCTATGATATGGCCAAGCAGCCTCGACCGGATCACCATCAAACACGAATTTCGCCGCCATTGCCGGCGGCCGAGAAATGAACAAATTGCACCATGATCCGCTGCCCTGGCGGGCTTGCTGCCGGGGAAGGAAGGCGGACATCGAATCCACCGACGCCGTGGCGCAAGTTTACCTCAACGATTACAGGGGGAAGACAGTCGCGAGATCCCGCCGAGGCAACGTCAAGCTCATGCTCGTTGCCTGCAACACGCATGGCGAGATGCTGGAAGTTCTCTCGGAGATCAAAGCGATGATTGAATCCGGCGCTTCAGCCCTCAAAGGCAGCGATGTGCATCAGAAGATCAAGGATGTCATGGCCAGGGTTGCCGACGAGGAGAGCAAGGCCGAAAAAGCAGTGGCCCCCGAAGGCACGCCCTGCAACGCCTTCTGGAACTCGTCACTCGCCTGCGCGACGCAGACCGACCCAGCAAGTTCAGAATCCCCAAGCTGAAGAGTTTCAAACATGAGAAAGATCAACACCCCTCCCTACTGCCGACTGCAGACCAAGACCAAGATCAGGTATAAGACTTTCGACAAGCGCCTGCAGCAGGTGACCGTCCTCGACCACTTCAAGTTCGATTTCTTCTGGCACCCTGCACACGATCTGCGCCAACTGCTGACCGAATGCAGGCAAGAACTGAAGTCGAAGTATCGCATCAAGAAGCTGGATGCAAAAGCCGGAACGGCCGACGGCATACCCCTGGTGATCATCCCCACGTCAACTTTTCCAGAGGACAACTTTACGGCCGCCGACCTCGGAGCGCCTCAGGGATACAGGTACTGGCAGGTGCTCCCAGATGCCGGGAAAGTTAGGCTCCTTTCAGTCTGGGCCCACGACCAGCAGCATGTGGACGACCGCAACAAGATGGGCAGGAAGATCGCGGCCGATGCACGGTACCTCCCTCCAGTCGAAGTGCCCATCCCCGCCGGCTGGAAAGTGATCGAGCCGCTGTCGGGCTTTTTAGGGGACCGCTGTCGTCACAAGCCCGTCTCTGCAGAACAAGCCATAGCCAAATTAGCGGGGCTGCTGGATGGCAGTGTTTCCTTCGAGATCGAGGAGATTTTCGGGTGGCCCCAGCAGGATGAGTTGGTTCCCCTCGTCTTCAAAAGGCGCATGCCGCGGAAAAACTCCAAAGCAAAATTTTTGGAAGCGGACGGCAGATTCTTCGCCCAGTCAGAGAAGGTTCTGTACCGGCTGCTCCACTATTTTTCCCCGCTCCAAATCGTTGATTTCTACAAAGGCCATGTGCTCCGGCTGCATCATCCGCAGGGGTTGGCATGGGCGGATATTGGAACCTTCAAGTGCGCGATGGAGATCAGGCTCTTCGTGGACAAATCCATCTGCACGCAGGTCAAACCCGCGAGTTGTATCCGTGAAGGCCGGCCAGGCGCGCAAAATGACGAAATCTCGTGCCCAGAATTCATCAAAGCGTGGTGCAGCCTCCTGACAACACTTCTCGAAAGCAAAACCATGATCTACGGGGGCAACAATTTCGAGGTATAGGAGGCCGCCACGCTCAACAGCACAACCCCTGCGCAGATATCGGTTGATCTCCAAGTGGCCTGAGTATCCGGCCAGTTCCCTGCAAAACATAAAAAACATATGAGCATGAGAGAAAATCCAGGTTCAGGTTACGTCGTAAAGCTGGATGACCTCAAAGAGGCCATCATCAAGGTCCTGCCAGAGGCGGAGAAGGCAAAATTCACCGAGGATTTAGACGCCGCCATCGGGGATCCCGATGCCGTGATCGAAGCACTCGCTGCGTGCATGGAAGGGATGCAGCTGCCGGTCCCAGAACACGTTTTTGAGCTGGGCGCCGACGACGAACCCGACGATGAACTGGAGCGGAATACGTGGTACGTGCTGTTTGACGAGTCGGAGCTTTTTGTGCGCACACCGACAGCGGAGCTCACCCGGCTGAAAAGTCTGAAGGTTGAGCCCAAGCTCCATAACTGGGCCATTTTTGGTTAAAGACCGCGTCACCATCCAGAACAATGAACACGGCCTGGGCCAGCTTCGGCGCAAGGTTCAAGCCCAACCTTGACGGCTGATCGACAAAACCATACTCTCGTCCCCACGACCGGCCTCGGCGGTTACCTTGGGTCCGGGGCAGCAGGAATTTATTCCTGGGAGTCCGCCAAGGATGCCATTTGCTCTTGGAACGAAAGCAGGCCCTTTTGCTCCTGGAGAGTTAAATGGCCGATGCCCTTGTGGAGCAGGCTGTGGCGCGGGTTCCGGCACATTTGGCATGAGCAGCTTTTCCTGTTCTGATAGTGCCGATTGACAAACTGTTCACGGATGCGGATCAGTTCATTTTCGGGCAACTGCAAGCTCACCTGCTGGTAGGGAAAATACAGTTTAGCCAGCAGAAAGGCTTTCCGCCGACTGCGTTGGACCTGAACCAATGCGCGCGCCGCAATCCCGCCTTTTAGGGTGGGTTAGGCGCGGCCCTGATTTTCGACATAATGCTTCAAAACCTCCAATGTCACCCCGCCTGTGGAAGCAACAAAGAAACTACTGCTCCACACCGTGCGTTCGTGCTTTCCGTAAAAGAACGGCCCAAACCTGTCCAGAAGCGCAGCGGCGGTCTTGCTCTTCAGTTTGCCGATAAGCTCGGAAAGCACAACCGTGGGCGGAGTATCGAGCAGAAAATGGATATGGTTCTCCTCCCCATTCACTTCGACAATTTGGCAGTCGACAAACTCTGCGGATTCGCGCAGACTGGCGAACAGAAAATCTCGCCGCTCTGGGTGAGTATATGACGACGAAATTTCACGCACCAAACGACGTGGTAGGTCAGGCGATAAACGCTGTGGCTTGCTGTGTTAAAGTCCTGATTGCCGATGAGCTTACTCATAGATTGAGCACACTCTACGCCGATTCAATCCCAGTTGTCAAACGGATGTTGGGGAACCGTGACCAGACGAGCAGCAAATACTACCCGGAAATTCCATGTGTGCTCGCCAAGAGTTTGTTTGCTAAATACGCCCGCGACGAGAAATGTAAGCGTGTTAAACGTCTTTGCCTGCCGGTCTGTGGCGACAAAGGAAAGCAGATCAAACTCGAAGGGGAAGGAATTCGCGTTCCGGCATTCTTTGGGAAGGTGGTTATTCCTGTGCGATTTCCATATCCGATTGCGGGCTATGTGCGCCAGGCGGAGTTTTTTAAGCGCGGGCCGCAATGGTTCTGCACGATTTGTTACAACACCGCAAAACCCAGCCCTGCTCAACTTTCCGGGGTGATAGGCGTGGATCGCAACAGTGTGGGGAACGTGGCGGTTATGGCTGATCCGCAGACCGGGGAAGTGCGCCATTTGGGATTCAACCCCGCGCGCACAAAACAGTGCTGGCGAAATCGGAAAAAGAATTTGCAACGGCAGGGCAAGCGACGCCTCCTGTCGAAGCTCAAGCGTAATCACGCGCGGCGCACCACACACCAAAATCATATCGTGTCCAAGCAGATCGTGGACAACGCCGCAACACATTGCCGTGCCATTGCGGTTGAGAAATTGGAGAACGTGACCGCCAAAGGTTCCAAGATTCGTTCCTACTCGAATCGAAATCAATGGGCCTTCGCGCAGCTTCTCCAGTTCATCAGCTACAAGGCCGCCTTGCGCGGTGTTACCGTGGTGGAAGTTGACCCGGCTTACACAAGCCAGGAATGCTCCCGCTGTGGAGAGCGCCATAAGGTATCAGGAAAACAGTTCCAATGCCCGTCGTGCGGACACCAAGACCACCGGGACGCCAACGCCGCCTTCGTGATTGCGAAGCGCGGATTGGAGTGCATTGGTGGATTAGCGGGGGACTCAGCGCGCCTCCGTTGCGGCCCCATTGATGGTCCGCGTTCTGGGACATTAGATGCCACCAAAATACTATGCAACTAACCAAACAGAATCCCGCCGTTCATGGTGGGAGTATCAAGAATACGTTTTAGTGTATGCACATTGGGTTACGTCACGGCTCGTTGCATTACGAGCTGTCACATTACCCATTTTCCTCGAAATGACATACCCCATTATACATCGAATGGTCCCATCTGCAAGCAGCTCCGCTCATAAAATTCTCCAACAGGCAAGATGCGAATCGCGTTAAAAACAAAGCCCCTGGTCATCTCCTTTGAGAAGGCCCCGGATGGAGACTACCAATTGGTGCGGGATGGCGACATCGATGCCGACACGCACTTCGGATTCGCTTTTGACATGGCTTGCAAGCGGCTGAATATTTCTTACAAACGCAGAGGATATTCCGGAAGCGCCACTCACAGCTCATCGACTTTCGCGTTTGCGCAGGAGGTGCCAGAGGAAGCGCTGATGGCTGCCACGGTCGCTCTGGCCGAGCTTCCCACGGCGGAACTGGCGCGCCAACTCATCGAGGGTGGTGTCTTTGGACCCCGCGTAGACGAGCCCGGCTTTTCGCAATTTGACGAGCACACGGATGCAGAAACCCTCAAAGAGTGGGCCATCGCCTACTACCAGGCCAACCGCATCGATGATCCTGAAAGCCTGGCCTGCCTGGAGCGGAACACGCTGTTTCGGTTTCGACAGGTCGCCGTAGCGGCCCTGCAGCACAACCTGCGGGGAGCCTACAACACGCCCATCAAGGTCGACGCCTACCGGCAGATTTTGCAGCGACATATCCCAATGCCTCCGCTGATCTGCCGGCGCCGGGGCTGGGAGCTTTACGAGGGCTACCACCGGCTGGCAGCCTGCGTCGCAGAAAGCCGGGAAAAAGTGGCCTGCGTGGTCGTCGGCCGCACATGATTTCGTGAACGCAGAAACGCAATTGCATCTCACGAGCCTCCAGAGGGCCGAGGATCTCCTCCGGAAGATTGCCCATGGAGACCAAAATGCCCTCAACACCGCCGGAGATTTGGCGGATGATTTGGAGGCGCTTCTGCATGAGTCGGGTTGGCGAACGGCCGCTGAGCAGGCCAGCGGGGACCATCCTTTGCCCGACCTCGGTTTCCGATAATTGCTGTATAACAATCTTGGAAGGACACTGCCATGACATTTCGACAGTTGCTCGCTAAAGTTCAGGCTGAATGCCCGGAGAAGCTGTACGCCTATCTTTTCTCCCGTGATAAAGGCATCGCTTTTCGTCGCGCCGGCCAATTTGAAGCTGCCGCCTCAGACTTGCGGAACTCCAAGTCCGATCCCCCGGAGTCCAGTATGGGAGAAGTAACCCCGGAACTGACAGCAAAATCTTACTCCAGAGTCATCCAGGAGCTGCTTAAGAAGCCTCGTTCCCGGGCCTATCGGTATCCCATCCTCGTCAGGATGACTCGCCAAGGCGGAGAGAGTTACGCGGATGTGTCCCTGTTTAACACCAAGGCCGTGCCTCCTCCCAAAGGCCTGCGCCCCTGGGGTGGCAAGCCGCCCAAAGGCTACTACAACTGCAACCTGAGCAGGTACAGCCCCCGCTTTGCTTTTGGCTACACCAGCTGGAGCAAGATCATCGACACTCCGGTGATCAATCGCGCCCGGCTGAAAAACCACGAGCTGCTGGCCGTGATCCTGTGGGAGTTGACCTTTAACGGCTGGACCGAGGAGCAGTGCCACGATTCAGTGCAGGCGCTCAAGGAAAAGCTGGACGAGGCAAGGAAGGGCATCAAGGCCGCGAAGGGCATCGTCCTCCCCAAGAAGGGTGAGAAGGGCTTTAACCCCGCCATTCCCGACTCGGTCCGCGGTAGCCGCAAAAGCGGGAGCTAACGGGGAGCGATGGCCACTGGCAAAATTATGCGTGCTGTTGCTTGCCTTGACTGCGATGCGTACTTTTCCTCGATTGAGCAGCGGGACCGCCCTGAGCTCAAGGGGAAGCCCGTAATCGTGGGCAGCCCTCCCAACAAGAGAGGGGTCGTGTCCACATGCAGTTACGAAGCCAGGAAATTCGGCGTCCGATCCGCAATGGCAAGCTCCGCGGCCAAGCGAAAGTGCCCCGACGCGATATTCTTGCCGCCCAGGATCGATTACTACCGCCAGACTACGGAGCAGATCATGCAGGTGCTGGCCAAGTTCAGCCCAACGATCGAGCAGGTCTCCATCGACGAAGCCTTCTTCGACCTGACGGACGCATGCTCGCCCGGATCCGACCCGGATGAGTTGCTTTACAAGGCCGTTCCCATCGCCCGCGCGATAAAGGCGGCAATTCTGGCCGCAACTCAGCTTACGGTCAGCATTGGCATCGCTTCCAACAAGTTCCTCGCCAAGGTCGGAAGCGACTTCGGCAAGCCCAATGGCTTGACCGTCATCCCGGAAAGGGACAAGGTCCTGTTTTTGCGCGCGCTTCCGGTAAGAACCATCTACGGCGTGGGGGAAGTCACCGAGGAGATACTGGTCAAGGCCGGCCTCAAGACGATCGGGGACGTGCAGGATTACCGAGGCGACCTCAGGCTGCTTGTGGGTTCCTGGGCCCCGACGCTGCGGAAATTCGCCCTGGGCGAGGATGATCGGCCGCTCGACCTCAGCGACGAGGTGAAAAGCATCAGCACGGAGGAAACCTTCGAGCAGGATACGGACGACCGCAAGGTTCTTAAGCAGTACCTGCTGAAAGCCTCGGAGGAAATCGCGGGGCAACTTTCCGCGCAGAAAGTGGGTGCCTGCACGGTCCAGGTGCGCGTAAGATACGGGGACTTCACCACGTTGACCCGACAAATTACTTTGGGGGAGCCTACGGCCAGCGCCAGGGAAATCTACCGGCTGAGCTGCTTTTTGCTGGCCAAGCATCGGCTGGTCAGCCGGCCGCTGCGCCTGCTGGGTTTGGGAGTGAGCCACCTGGTCGACAACGCGGCCACGCAGATGCCGCTGAACATCGGTTAAAGCGCAGCACCGAAAATCCGGCAATCCCTTAAGCATTGATTATAATACTTGCATGCATTTTAACCGCCAGCGGGTGTTTCGGTCCCTCCTTACAGGCACCGTTTTTCTGGCCAGCGCAGCCGCGGGCCTGTTCATTGGCAGCCGCTTCTTCAGCAGCAGCCGCTCTAAAAAGCCGGCAGAGATAAAGCTAGCCGCGCTATCCCGGCCCTTCCTGCAGACCAAAGCCGAGCTGTGCATCAACTACGGCCAGCCCGCGGCCGGCAGGGCTCAGATTCTCAAGCAGGCCCAAGGGCTGTTGTTCCAATCGGGAAAAGCGACGATCAACGCGGAGCTCCGCGGCGATGAGTGTCACTACATCCGTTACGCCTTGCCGCAGCCGTGGTCTGGAGACCAAATCAAGGAAGCCCTGCTACAGAACGGATGCAGCTGGATAATACCATCCCCAGGCGGGTGTGGCTGGACCCCTTTGGCCGATTCTAACCCCCCGCCGCCAAGCCAGACAGTGGAGTATAACAGCAAGGAGGGGCACTATGCCAAATATACCGGCGCAACGCGCTGGCTCGAGGTATGGTCAAGCAGGCCGGCAACCAGGGCAGAGGCACCCGCTCAGATTCAAAAGCCCGCGGTTGTGAAAGCACTCATTTCCCCCCTCCCCTTGCCGCCACTGAATTCTCTTCGCCGCAGGTAGCAGCGTTGTCCCCGAACCTCTGCCGTCTCCCGGGTCCGGTTGACGACGGGCCCGACGCACCCGCTGGCAAGAATGAATTTTGCCGGGGAACCGGGGCGCCTCAACAGGCTCGCTAATTCCAGACCTCTCATGCCGAGGAGCTCTTTCCAACATACATTCGAGAAACGCAAGCCTTTTTCCCGCATTTTATAACAAAGAACATATAATAAGGCGTGTCAGTACTGAATCAGCAACAGAAGGCCATCGTCTCGTGCAAGGACGGGGCGTACCTTGCGCCGGAGGTACCTGGCAGTGGCAAGACCCCCTGCGCCACCCGCAGGGCATCCAACTTGATTGACGCCGGCGTTCCTGGCGATTCCATTCCCGCGGCCACGTTCACCAACAAGGAGGCCGGGGAAATGCGGGACCGGGTCCAGAAGCCGATTGGCGACCAGACGCCGGTTTGGCTGCCGACGACCTCCAAGATGCCCGAAGGATCTCCGAGCCGTTTATGTGAACAAAGGGTCTCTATGATAAACCTTGGCCTCTGTAATGCATCCCTGTAATATCGAGGCTTGTTATATGAACTTTACAAAGGATCTGCCCAATGCCCAATGAAATCAACTACCTGGAATGGGAACGCCGCCAGTCGCAGGCCGTTCGAGCGATCGCGGACCAGTTCCGCAATGGGGCCCCTCGGTTGCAGGCAAGGTGGTTCTGCGGGAGCGGGAAGACGCGGTTAGGAGCCTGGACATTCCAAGCCCTTGGCCGGCCCGCCACAGCGGTTTTCGCCCCAGGTTTGGCGCTCCTCCTGGGCATACTGGAGGAGTGGAGCCCATACCTGGATGGGGTGCGGCCGGTGCTGGTTTGCAGCCTCCCGGATCTGGAGGCAAGCGCCCTGTTTCCAGAAGGAGTCACCGCAACGACCGATCCGAAGGAGCTGGAGCTGATCAAAGATGACCGCTGCGTCTACTTCTGCACCTACATGTCGCTGCCTGTCTTGCAGGCTGGAACTGGAAGACGGGGCGTGGGCTTGGGGATCTTTGACGAGGCGCACCGGACAGCTGGCTGCACTGACCGCCTCTACTCGCAAGGGTTGGTGGATGACGAGTTTCCAATGAAGCACCGGCTCTTCTTAACCGCCACAGCCAAGCATGTTGACGGCGACGGAAGCCCTGTTTTCAGCATGGAAGACGAAGGCACTTACGGGCCCGTGGCCTCCACGCTATCATGCCGGGAAGCCATCGAGCTCGGAATCATCTGCGACTACTCGATCATAGGCCTGGACATCGGCCTTGGGAGCGTGTCGGACCGGTTGAGCCGGACCGCTGACCAGCTTGCAGCGAGGATCGGGTCGCAGCAGACCCGCAAGATCATCACGTACCACCAGACCATAGCAAGTGCACGGGCTTTTCAAGGCGAGCTGATGAGGCTTCAGGGCGAGGGCCGCTTGGAGGGGTACAGCTTGCTGCATCTGAACGGGAACATGTCCACAAGGGAGACGTTGCACATACTTGCGGAGTTTAAGCGCCTCGAAAGGGCCATCATAACCAACGCCCGCTGCCTGGCAGAGGGGATAAACGTTCACGGCGTGGACACCGTGGCATTTATCGAACCCAAGAGCAGCGACATCGGCATCGTCCAGGCCATCGGAAGAGCACTGCGGCGTGACCCGGCGTGCCTGACCAAGCGGGCCGAAATTGTGGTCCCCTTGGAGGATGGGACAACCCAGGACTTCAAGGCCCTGCGCACGGTCATTTCGGCCATGAAGGAGGTTGACCTGCGTCTTACGGGCTCCAAGGCCAAGGAGCACGTCCTTGTCCCCGACCGCCACCAAAGGCATTCCGAGGGAAAATGCACAGCTCGCTTCGAAGATCGGCTCGGGGATCTGCGCTCGTTCTTTGAAAAGGAACGGCACCTCTTTGTGCCTGGCACGACTTCATTGGGACTGTGGTGGAGGAACGTGAAGCTGTCCGCCTGGAATGGCGAGCTCAGTGACCGGTTCCGGATTGATTCTGCAGACCCATTCTCGAGCAGGGTCCGGGTCCATCTTGCCAAGACCGTAGAGACGCCCTTCCAGGATTCCTTCCTGGCGGCCAACGTCCGGCTGCGCGATGCAGCAGAGCAGATGCAGATGAGGCAAACGAGGCTGCTCAGCTACCTTTTGCGTCGGAGGCCGGTCCCACCGTGGGTTGCCGAGACCATCGTTCGCTGGCTGAGTGAGAAAGGACAGCAGCGAACTGCGCTCGAGATCATGGTTAGGCCGGTGCGGGAGGTGGAGGAAACCGGCCCGGCACAATACAGCCCAGCAGTGGAGCAGTATCTCAAGCGCGCGCACCTTCCTCGAACAGCCATCAGCTACGAGCAGGAGCTGGCCTTGACTGCGAAGCTGAAGCTGGCCGACGGCCCCAACTTGCTCACCCCGGAAGAGCGTGAGCATCTGCACCTTCATCTGGCAGTGGAGGCGGTCAAGTTCCTCGACCGGCATATCGACATCGAAGAGAGCCCGGACGTTGTCAGCGAGTGTATCTCTAAGATTGACTTCATTCTGTCGAGGAGGCCGCCGGATCTGTGTTACAGGATATCAGCCTCTGCACACATATGGTTCTACAGGAGGTGGAAGGAGTTCGAGAATGAGGACCACCCGGTTCGGATTCCAGCAAGATGGCCCGAATCCAAGCGATTCCAATTTACTCCGCTGGACACGCTTAAGGGGGAAATCGATGCTGAAGGAAATCTCCTGCCAATCGAACCCACCTTCAATGCCGATAAGTCTTGGTACCAGCCGGACGAAATGGCCATCTTGCTGGGCCACGTAGCGAACCTGCCAGACGCATCCCGCGCCATCATTTCTGCGAGGTTTCTCCGCGAAGACCCGAAGTCATTCAAGGAGCTGGGCGCAGAATACCTTTGGCGCGGGAGAGAATCCGAGAGATGTCCAAGCGTGCTGTTGGCGTTCTCAAGCGGCGTTGCATGGCAGACGGCTTGCCCGTGGTAGAGCGCAAAATCGCGCAAATGACACCCCAAGCCGTAAGACAGTGCATACTGAACCTGAACAAGGCCTTTTGCGTGGCCGAGCGCTTGCCCATCGAATGTGTAAAGAGCCGGCGCATTTTCACGAGCTTTATCCCAAGCGATCTGGAGGTGGTAGAGGTCTGCAAGAAGGCGGGCATCGCCTTCGAGGACGAAACCTTCCGAAAAGCAGCGTTCCGACGCAATCGGGAGCTGGATCCCAGAGATTACATGAGCGAGGCAGAACGCCTGCTGTACTACGAGCTCCTGTCGCTCAAGGGGGTTGCACACCGGCGAGATCTCGTGGTGGTATGTGAGGGAAAGGGGATACCGCTCGGATTGCTGCTCGCCCAGGCGCCGTTCATCCAGCGCTTTCAGCAGAACGTATTTGGGCTGGTCGGCACGAGTGTCACCGCAAGCCAGCTGGGGCACGTCGTGAGATTTGGGTCCATGGCGGTGGCTGAGACATCAGCAGAGCCAGCCGGCATTGGTCAAGCTGTGAGCGCGCAGCTTTATCAGGATCGGGGCACATCGCAGCCTTGTACTTAGAGTATGAAATTGTCGAGCGAACTCCACAGCGGCAGGGAAGTTGCACAGGCCGAGAATCTGCCAGCCCGCAGTTATGCTGAGCCGGCTCAGGGCTATTACATCCTCAATCCTTCCGAGCTGGAGGCTGTCGTAGCCAATCCTGATCTCATCTGCATCATCGATATGCAAGCCGAGCTCGGCGCGTACGACTGCAAGGAAAGCATCTATGCCATTCGGCAGAGCCTGCGGAAGCAGCCAGCCGGCCAGGTCATCCTTTTTGTGCTGTGGCCCGGCGCTGGGCCTGTCATTCCCGAGCTTGCGTTTGCTGAGGGCGTTCAAAGCGCGGCGGTTCAAAAGGCACGGGACGGAGGCGAGGAGATATTTCGCTTTTGGGAAGACCACGGCAGGCCAAAGAACATCCAAATGATGGGAATAAACCTCAACGTCTGCGTTTACAACGCTGTGGCGGAGTTCCTTTCGTGCTGCGAAGCGGCCAAGGCGGTACCGCCGCTGATCCACTTTCAGAAGTCCACCCTGGCGGACACCAACTACCTTGACGACCCCGGGTTCGGGTGGGACCACTTCCGCCATGTGATCTCCTCGTATTGCCGGCATCAAAAGCCTCCTGAAGACACAGAATACGTTGCGGCAGGCCAGACACCGGAAATGGTTTGAAACCCGATTTTCCTGTTTCAATTCCCCGCCGAGCCTGCCAACCTCAAGCTCATGAAAGTGAAGGCGCCGGGAGAATTGCGCCCCCACAGCTACCGGGTTGCTGCCCAGGTCTGTGCGGGCGATGCAGCATATTTAAAGTCAGAAGTGAGGAAAGCCTTATGTTGAGATCGCCTCTTAAATATCCCGCCTTCTTGAATGCCAACACGAGATTGCCGCAGATGCACCAGGTCCGGAGGAGCATCCTGGAAAAGCTCCGGCGCAGGATCGAGGAGGAATCGTCCAGCCCTGAACCCGACCCGCATCTGAGATCTTGGCGTCCGTAAGCAGTCGACCTTCAAACACAAAGCATATGGCACAAAAACAAAAATCCGTAGGTTTCACGAAGGAAAAGGACACGAAGAACACCGTCCGCTTCACCGAGGATGCCGTCCAAGGGGAGCCGCCGATCATCGGTACGCTTTACGTCCAGAAGTGGTTTGTAGGTGACGCCTCCAAGCTCAAGGTGACGGTCGAAGTGGAGTAGCGCCTGTATCGGGGAGAAGGCTACGCCACGTTCAATCCGACAAAAACTGGCCGGATGAACTCCTGATCGTCAGGGTCTTTGCCGGACCAAACCGGTGGTTCCTGCGGTGTCCGCGGCGCCGGCGGGCATGCGGCGACGCATGATGAGCTTCATAGGCCGCACCTCGGGAATTATTCTTGCAGTTGACACTATGCCAGATAATGTCAAGTACCTCTCGGCCTGGTTTGCCAGGGGAGGCCGGCCCACAGGAATTTCGTCTGAATCAGGTTCAGAAGAGCTTCCAAGCTACGCCGTCCTTTCGGACTTTTCCAAGGGTGGGCAATTTACCCCAAAAGGTCAACCCTCAAAAAATCTCAAAAAATCTCAAAAAAACCTCTTTTCCATGACCGCTCCTACCGTTCCAGATTTCATTCCAGGGAGTTCCAAGACCAGCACTACTGCAGGAGGTTGGGCACTCTGTAGTTTAAGAAATAAATGATCGGATGGCGCGAATGCAGCGCCTGTGGCGACCCCGATCCGTCCCGTTACGGAACTTTGGCGCCACGGACGATTTCCACGGGAATCCACATGTGCTTCATCAGTGAGCTTTCGATTTTGAACCCCGCCTTTTCCAGCGCCACCCGCACATAGATGGGGCGGCAGTCAAGAAAGTTTGGGAAGTGTTCATGCGTCCATTCAAAAGCACCGACCAGCGGGTCATGTTTGGCGTCTTTGGACATGCCTATCACCACGATGCGCCCGCCCGGCCGCAGGACGCGCTTGCACTCGCGCAACACCTTCGGAATTTCCGGCGTGTCGAACAATTCCAGCGTAAAGCTCATGAACACCGCGTCCATGCTGTTGGCCTGGTACGGAAGTTGCGTCGCGTCAGCACAGCGCAGCCGGGTGCGTGCGAGGAGGTTGAACTTGGCGAGGCTCATTTTTGCCCGCTGAAGCATTTTATCGGACAAATCAAGGCCGAAGACGGTGCCGTTCGGCCCGACGGCTTTCGCGAGCGCCACGAGGCTGTGTCCAGTGCCGAAACCGATTTCCAAAACGCTTTCTCCGGCGCGAGCGCGCAACAACTCCATTCCCGCCTTGCGCATGGGGGCTTCGCTACGCTCGGACAGCAAATCATAGACGCGGCTGATTTTGTTGTAAAACGCCCTGGTCTGGTCTTTCGATTGGAAAACCCTCAGAACTGAGGCAGGACTGGTTTTGCGGGTCGAGTTCATATAAATCATTGAGCGGACAGCGTTGGATCGATGGACTGCGCTTCCGTTTCTTTCTTGGCAAGCCGTCCGGCGCGTTCCTCTTTGGCCGTTTCCAAAGCGGCCCAAAGTCCGGAGCGGGTAATCAGTCCAATGGGACGATCTGGGTTTTCACGCGTGACTACCGGCAGATTGCCGACATCCTTCGCAGCAAATCGCTTTAATATGGTGAAAAGGTCTTCGTCCGGATATGCCGTGGGCCAATCGCGAGACATCACATCCTTGACCCGCACGTTTTGACGCTCAGCCTCGGCGATCCGATGGATGGCCAGGAGCGTAATCCGTCCCGACAACTTGTTGTGCTCCACCACCGGCAAGCTGGCCAAGCCATAATCTCCCATCAAACTCCTGGCCTCGCTTGCAGTCGCGTTTGCGTTCACATAGACCGGGAGTTGAATCATGGCATCCCCAGTCTTGACATGATGGAGCACGATGGGTTCGAACTCCTCGGCATGGAAAGGGGAATCGAGACGGCTGTTGACCTGAGCGGGAAAGATCGTTCGTTTTCCCGAGAGAATGAACGCCGTCACCACGGCGAACATGGCCGGGCCTAACAGCCCATAACCGCCGGTCATCTCGGAAATCATGATGATCGTGGATATGGGAGCTTTGGCGGCGGCGGCAAAGAAAGCGATCATTCCGACGATCGCGTAAGTGCCCGGATGCGGCACTGCGGATGGAAAGAGATAGGCCGCCCCATAACCGAACGCGCCGCCAAACATGCCGCCGGTGACCACGCACGGGCCGAAGATGCCTCCCGAATTGCCTGAGCCTAACGTTAAGGACGCGCCCACGATTTCAGCAACCGCCGCCAGCAACAGCATGAGCGGCGGCAACAACTGCACGTCCTGGGATATGGCAAATTGCGCCCACCCATAGCCGGTTCCAATAACTGAAGGAACCAGGAGACCAATGATGCCGGTGCAAAAACCGCCAATGGCTGCGGCAAGCCAAAGAGGGAAACGCTTGAAGAACTTTTCGAGTTGAAAATAGACCGTGAACAAGAACCGCGCCAACAGAGCGCAGCCGACCCCCAACAGCGCAAACAGAATCAAAGTCCAAGGGTGGTCGAACTGGGTCGCCTGCGGCGGGGGGGTGAACACTGGCTGAAATCCCACGGCGGCTCCGACAATGGTGTAGCCGACCACGGCAGCGATCAAAGCGGGCACCAAGGCCTCGACTTCGAAATCTTCCTTGTAAAAAATCTCCGCGGCGATGATGGCCCCGGCCAGCGGCGCCTTAAAGATCGCGGCGATGCCGGCGCCTAGCCCTGCAGCCAGGGCAATGTTCCGTTCCCGCGCAGAAAGTTTCAGGAGGTTGGCAATGCTGGCTCCGGTGGAGGCACCGATCTGGGCAATCGGTCCTTCCCGTCCAGACGTGAGACCTCCGCCGATGGTGATGGCCGAAGTGATCAACTTGAAGATCGACGTCTTGAAGTTGAGCTTCTCGCTGTTGTGGAATGCCCGAATCGCGGCATTCGTGCCAATTCCTGCGGTCTGCGGAGCAAATTTCCAGGTAAGAAATCCACCCACCAACCCGGCCGCTGTTGTGACCAGAGGGAGCATCCAGGGACGGCTCATGTGAAATGAATACTGGCTCATACCTCCTTCTCCGCCCGGGAGCGGAGGAATGTATCCAACCAGAGTGCCGAGTACGAAATGCTTGACCAAGTTGATGCACCAGATCAGCGCCAACGCCCCCAGGCCGGCCCCGACGCCAATCAGGATGCCGATGAGTCCCCATTTCCGAAGATAGGTGGCCCCTTCGCCGATTTCCGGGATCTGCCTTAAACCAGGCCGTTGAGCTATCCGTTTCCACATAATTGAATTCGATGAACAGCATTGTCATTGCAAAGTTCG